>Ga0255390_1012_pt1 | contig 30567 bp, 27 predicted proteins | sample ANMaggSSYBR01H11_FD_182111 | JGI IMG/M metagenome (GOLD analysis project Ga0255390, IMG submission 182111) | Sediment cell enrichment communities from methane seep in Santa Monica Basin, California, United Staets - ANME aggregate JGI... | ecosystem: Environmental > Aquatic > Marine > Cold seeps >... | reverse complement strand
ATGTTATGCAAGATTATAAAAAAAAGACAATAAAGGTCGCGGTTACAGGCAATGCCGGTTCCGGCAAGACTTCTGTCTGTAATATTTTAAAAAAAATGGGCGCGCAAGTAGTTTTTTCCGATATTATTGCAAGGGAAGTTGTTTCTCCGGGCACTCCTACCTATAAAAATATAATTAATTTCTTTGGAAAAAGGGTGTTGAAAGAAAACGGCTTTCTGAATCGTAAACTGCTGAGAAGCATTATTGCAAATGACGATTCTGCACGTAAAACGCTGGAGAAAATTGTACATCCTGAAATAATAAAGTGTATTCAGTTAAAAATGACTGAAGCGGAAAAAAATGTTAAAAGATTTGTTTTTGTAGAAATACCTCTTCTTTTTGAACTTTACTTGGAAGACCTGTTCGATTTGGTCATAATGGTTAGCGCCGACTATGAATTGCGGATTGAAAGGCTGATGTGCCGGGATAAAGTTTCACGCTATGATGCAAAATCCCTTTTCAGCTTACAGATGCCTGAAGAAGAAAAGATTAAACGGGCTGAATTGGTTATAAAAAATAACGGTTCAATCGAACATTTGATAAAATTAGTTGAAGTTTTATATAGTGAACTAATAAGAAAATACGAAAAAAAGTATTGAAAGTGCTTGACAAACAAAAAAACGTAAGTTATTTTTAAATTTATTTAAGGCAGTAAGCCCACCTATTGGAGAGAATACCTTTTAAATTCTTCTGAATTAAAAAATCACTAAGGGCTTGGTCAAAAACAACTTGGTAGAATTTGCGCCCAAATTTGCCGTAGGTTTAATTGATCTGATTGAGCAAAACCGCAGGAATAACGAGCTATTTCGAGGACTTTTGCGAATGAAGATCGGTTAAAGATATAGTGAAGTTGGGATGCAAAAATGCCAAGTTATTTCTGACCGAGCCCTAAAATAAACTAAATTATATTCCTCCATAATAGAGCCCTTTGAAAAACGTTCCTGTTTGTTCAACCTAAGTTGAGCGATTTTTTTGCGAAGAAATGTGCCAAGGTCTTGATGCAGCAAGGTTTGCGAAAATTGGAGGCATATCAATGGATATGTCGAGACTTTTCGCAAGCCCTTGATGCGCAAGAGATTGGTGCAGGTCGAGTAAAAAATCGCTCAATTTAGGTTCAAGTAAGGGAAAAATTTTAACTACAGGAATACAGCTTAGCTTATAGCTGATGGCTCTTAAGCTCATAAGATAAAAAGGCATAACAGCTTATCAGCTAACATAGCCTAACGCTGGAACTTTTAGTGAAGCGAAAGCGCTAACCTTTTGCGCCAATTGAACAAAAGGGGGACGTGTTGCAAAGGTCTCTAACAACCAGCAGGGAACCAGCCTATTAGCAATCGACCCATCCGGAATTAGCTTTTGCCGTTTCACTCATTCCGCTATCGAAGATAAAATAAAGAGGGGCGTGCATGAAATCCGTTTTAAAGACTTAATTGGGTGACGAAGTCTGAATGCTTTGAGAAATATGGATTATTGGGTTCGCAAGAATAAGTAATGAGGTAAATTTTAATGAACATAGTTGAATTAAAAGACAAGAAAATAAGTGAACTGACAGATATGGCAAAGGGTTTTAATATTGATGGTGCAGCCGGAATGCGAAGGCAGGATCTTGTTTTTGCCCTTCTGCAGGCCCAGATTGAAAAGGATGGTTTAATATTCGGTGAAGGAACACTTGAGATATTGCCTGACGGATTTGGGTTCTTGAGATCGCCCAATTCCAATTATCTTCCCGGTCCTGATGACATTTATGTTTCTCCGTCACAGATACGTCGTTTCAATCTGCGGACTGGAGATACTGTGTCGGGGCAGATCCGACAGCCAAAAGAGTCTGAACGGTATTTTGCGCTTTTGAAAGTTGAGGCTGTAAACTATGAAGATCCTGAAGTGGCCAGGGAAAAGATCCTTTTTGATAATCTGACTCCGCTTTATCCTGAGAGAAAAATAAATCTTGAAACTTCTTCCGATAATTACTCTACAAGAATAATGGATCTTATGATTCCTATTGGTTTTGGCCAGAGGGGCCTGATCGTTTCACCTCCCAGGTCAGGAAAAACGATGCTTTTGCAGAATATTGCCAACAGCGTTATTGCCAGCCATAAAGATATTATTCCTTTTGTTCTTCTGATTGATGAACGCCCTGAAGAAGTGACGGATATGCAACGATCAGTTAATGCGGAAGTCATAAGCTCAACTTTTGATGAACCTTCTGAAAGACATGTTCAGGTCGCCGAAATGGTGATCGAAAAGGCAAAAAGGCTGGTGGAACATAAAAAGGATGTTATTATTCTGCTGGATAGCGTAACAAGACTTGCGCGTGCCTATAATTCTGTTATGCCGCCGAGCGGAAAGATTCTTTCCGGAGGAGTTGATTCAAATGCTCTACAGCGGCCGAAACGTTTTTTTGGCGCGGCCAGAAATATTGAAGAAGGTGGAAGCCTTACTATTATAGCAACCGCTCTGGTTGATACAGGAAGCCGGATGGATGAAGTCATTTTTGAGGAATTCAAGGGCACGGGCAATATGGAAATTCAATTAGATAGAAGACTTTCTGATAAAAGATTATTCCCTGCGATTGATATAAAGAAATCAGGTACCCGCAAAGAAGAGTTGCTGCTGGATGAAGAGACTCTTAACCGTGTCTGGATATTAAGAAAACTCCTTTCCTCATTAAATCCTTCAGACAGTATGGAATTTTTACTTGAAAAAATGAGCGGAACAAAAGATAATAAAAGTTTTTTAAATTCAATGAATTCATAATAAGGGAATATAAAAAATGAAAGCTGACATACATCCTAAGTACTCGGTTACTACTATTAAGTGTGCATGTGGAAATGTGATTGAAATCGGTTCAACAAAATCAAATATACGGGTTGAAATCTGTTCAAAATGCCATCCATTTTTTACAGGTAAGCAGAAACTCATTGACACAGCCGGTAGAATTGAACGTTTCCGCAAAAAATATGAAAAATTTCAGAAGTAACTTACGTTAAACTTAACTTGTGCGTAGTTGATGAGGAATTTAACCGAGTCGGGGCATTTTGGAATTCGCCTTTTCTCGGTTATTATCGTTACAGACCAACAATTTTACAATTAAAATATTTTTTGATCAGTTAGTTTCTTAGCTCTAAAATTCGTGTTTTTTGTAGCAGAAAATAAATTCGAAATAGGAATATCGCCCGATCTTATAAAAATGGCCGAAACAATATCAAATGGCAAAAATTCAAAATCAAAAACGACAGTGTCCGCCGAAGGCAGATTCGATTGCGCTCAAGACGGCTCTTACAGTTTTGAACATTTGAGCATTTAGTATTTGGATTTGTTTTGAGTTTCGAATTTCGTGCTTCGGATTTCCGGTTTATCCGGGTTAGGTAAGTATTATTTATGTTTGACAGGTTAAAAGGGGTTGAAAACCGCTTTTTAGAATTGGAAGAATTATTGGGTAATCCCAAAATAATTCAGGACCGGGATTTATACCAGAAGTATAGCCAGGAACATGCTGAACTTAACAAGATTGTATCGGTTTACAGAAATTACAAACAGATAATAGAAGAGCTTGAGGACAGCAGCGAATTGCTGAAGGATGCCGACTCTGAAATAAAAAATTTAGCACGGGAAGAAGTTAACTCTTTAAGTACTGAAAGGGAGAAGCGGGAAAAAGAGCTTAAAAAGCTGCTTATTCCTAAGGATCCGCTCGATGTAAAAAATGTATTAATTGAAATAAGAGCCGGGACAGGAGGAGAGGAGGCAAGCCTGTTTGCAAATGATCTGTTCAGAATGTACAGCAGATATGCTGAAAACAGATCCTGGAAGGTTGAGATCATGAATCATCATACAATGGGCGCAGGTGGTTTAAAAGAGATTGTAGCGATGATCCATGGTAAAGGAGCATATAACCGCTTTAAATATGAGAGCGGTACTCATCGTGTCCAGCGTGTCCCTACAACTGAAACTCAAGGAAGAATACACACCTCTGCGGTTACAGTGGCGGTTTTGCCTGAAGCGGAAGAAGTTGAAGTCCATATTGATCCAGGTGAAATTAAAGTTGATGTATATCGTTCAAGCGGACCAGGAGGTCAATCTGTAAATACTACCGATTCAGCCGTGCGTATTACTCATCTGCCAACAGGCCTTGTTGTTACTTGCCAGGATGAAAAGTCACAATTAAAAAACAAAAACCGGGCCATGAAGGTTTTGCGCGCCCGTCTTCTTGACAGTAAGATCAGAGAACAAAATGAAAAGAGGTCGGAAGAACGGAAAAGCCAGATAGGAAGCGGGGATAGAAGTGAAAGGATAAGAACATATAACTTTCCACAGGGCAGGGTTACAGACCACAGGATCGGACTTACCCTTTACAAACTGGAAAGTATTATGCAGGGAGATATGGATGATATAATTGACCAACTTACAACATTTTATCAAACTCAGGCATTACAGAATGCAGAATCAGTCAAACTCAGAGTTTCCTGAATGGACAATAATTAAACTCCTCGATTGGACTACTTCGTATTTTAAATCCCACAATATTGACAGCCCAAGATCAACCTCTGAAATACTCCTGGCGCATACATTAGGCTTAAAAAGGATAGATTTGTATTTGCGCTATGATCAGCCGCTTACCGTCGATGAACTTTTGCTGTTCAAAACATATATAAAAAGGAGAATTAACAGGGAACCGGTTGCATATATCGTGGGCACCAGAGAGTTTTGGTCTATGGATCTATCTGTGACAAAGCATGTACTGATTCCACGCCCTGAGACAGAATGCCTTGTTGAGTCAGCGCTTTCACTTCCGGAATTGGGTCCTGGGCCAAAGCGTATTTTAGAGCTTGGTACAGGTTCCGGCGCAATAACACTGGCGCTTGCATCTGAAAGGCCGGAGTATATCTATTTTGCATCTGATAGTTCAGATAAAGCTGTTAAACTGGCATTTATGAATGCAAAACTTCATCGTATTGATGGAAAAATAAATTTTTTTACCGGAGATTGGCTTGAGCCGTTAAAAAATACCGGACAGTTGTTTGACATGATTATATCCAATCCTCCTTATATCAGGACGTTGTCCATACCTGAACTCCAGCCTGAGATATACAGATATGAGCCCATTAGGGCTCTTGACGGTGGTAAAGCCGGACTGGACCCAATTAAAAAAATTATCTTTGAAGCTCATGCCTTCCTTGTACAAAAGGGAATACTTTTGCTGGAGATAGGACATGATCAAAAAGATCAGATTAAAAAAATTATAGATGATTGTGGGAATTATGAAAATGTTGTCTTTAAAAAAGACTACAGTGCTCATTATAGAATGGTTTGTATGAGGAAAAAATAAAAAAACTATTGCAGAGCATTATAATATTTGTTAATTTAAAAAGGTTTATATATGTAGCCGTGAACGATTAGTCGCACGCCTTTGGACTTTTTTCCCGGTGCTTCGCTTGGCGGAGTCGGAAATGGGGATGATGAAGGCGAAAGAATAACCATTTAATAAGGGGAATACAATATGTCTTATATCACAATGAAGGAACTCCTTGAGGCAGGAGTACATTTCGGTCATCAGACAAAGCGCTGGAATCCCAAGATGAAACCTTATATCTTTGGGGCAAGGAACGGTATCTATATCATAGATCTTCAGAAAACCGTTCGTATGTTTAAAAATGTATATGACTTTATAGTCGATTTGGCTGCAAATGGCGAGTCAATCCTTTTTGTAGGAACCAAAAAGCAGGCGCGCGAATCTATTTATGAAGAGGCCAATAGATGCGAGATGTTCTATGTCCATAACAGATGGCTTGGCGGAATGCTTACAAATTTTCAGACAATAAAACAGAGTATCGACCGCCTTGATTATCTCAATAATATAATAAATGATGGATCAATTAACCTTTTCCCCAAAAAAGAAAGGTTGAAACTTCAAAAGTCCAGGGTAAAACTTGACGACGTTCTTGGCGGAATCCGTTCCATGAATAAGCTTCCTGGTGCTATATTTATTGTTGATCCCAAAAACGAGGCAATTGCAGTTCGTGAGGGAAAACGGCTGAAGATTCCAATTATTGCTATTGTTGACACCAATTGTGATCCAGACGAAATAGATTACATTATACCGGGCAATGATGATGCTATTCGGGCGATAAGACTGATTTCATCCAGAATTGCTGAAGCTTGTATTGAGGGAAAACAGCGCTTGTTGGAAAAACAGCAGGCTGAGGCCGATAAAGAGATAGAGGATGAAGCCGAAGGTTTACCAGTAGATTCAGAGTTAAAACCCGGTGAAAGAAAGGTTATTGCAGACGGTTCTAAGGGACCTGTCGTCGAGATAATCAGAAAAACAGCTCCCATAGCTTCTTTAGAAACCTCAGATGATAAAGAGAGCGAAAAATCAGGAGAAACTACTGAAGCAAGGGATATAGGAGAATAATAATGACGGCAATAAGTGCTATAATGGTTAAACAGCTCCGTGAAAAGACCGGAGTCGGAATAATGGATTGTAAAGAAGCGCTTTTACAGAGCAATGGCGATATAGATAACGCAGTCGATTTTTTAAGAAAAAAAGGGTTGGCAACAGCGCAGAAAAGGGCCGGAAGAGCTATGAGCGAAGGATTAATCCAACCTTATATCCATATGGGCGGCAAGCTGGGAGTGCTGGTTGAGATAAACTGCGAGACCGACTTTGTTGCAAAGAATGATGACTTTAAAGAATTTGCTAAAAATATAGCTATGCATATAGCGGCAACCAATCCTGTTGGAATCGCATCCAATGATGTGCCGGAGGAAGTCATAAATAAAGAAAAGGAAATATATCGTGCACAGGCCATTGAATTGGGTAAACCCGAAAACGTGATAGACAAAATAGTTGAGGGAAAACTAAACAAGTTTTATAAGGATAACTGCCTGTTGAATCAGGCATACGTGCGTAATCCGGATGTGAATATATCGGATCTTTTAAATGATCTGATTGCAAAGATGGGCGAGAACATAACAATTAAACGTTTTGTAAGATTTCAGATAGGAGATTCATAAGCCTTGACACTTCCTCGATACAACAAGGTTTTGTTAAAATTAAGCGGTGAAGCTCTTATGGGCGATCAGAGTTTTGGTATCAGCACGGAAGTTATAAAATATGTGGCTGAAGAAGTTCGCTCGATATTTGATTTGGGGATTCAAATAGCTATTGTTGTCGGCGGCGGGAATATTTTCAGAGGGATTGCCGCCAGTTCATTTGGAATGGATAGAACTTCTGCTGACCATATGGGAATGCTGGCAACAGTAATCAACAGCCTCGCATTGCAGGACGCACTTGAAAAGAAAGGTGTACCGACACGCATCCAGTCTGCAATATCGATGCATGAGGTGGCTGAGCCTTATATTCTGCGCAAAGCTATTCGCCATCTTGAAAAAGGACGCGTCGTTATTTTTGCAGCAGGTACAGGGAATCCCTATTTTACCACGGACACTGCTGCGGTTTTAAGAGGTCAGGAGATTCATACAGAGATTTTGCTGAAAGCCACCAAGGTTGCAGGCCTGTATGATTCAGATCCTGTTGTAAACAAGGACGCCAAGTTTATTAAAAAAATCACTTATATAGAAGTTTTGGAAAGGCAGCTCAAAGTCATGGATATGACAGCTATCTCTCTCGCTATGGAAAACCAGCTTCCCCTTGTGATTTTTGATATTAAAAACAAGGGAAATCTCAGAAAAATAGTATGTGGAGAGGAAATCGGAACCAGGATAAACAATTGATGACGAAAAGGTAAAATTATATGCTGGAATCCATATATAAAGAAACAAAAGAAAATATGGGCAAATCAATTGCCGCCCTTAAAAAGGATTTAAATAAAGTCAGGACTGGCCGTGCTTCTCTTTCTTTACTTGATGGAATATTTGTTAATTATTACGGCACCCGGACTCCAATTAACCAGATGGCCTCGCTCTCAGTTCCTGAAAGTCGCCTTATTATAATACAGCCCTGGGATGTTACCGTAATAAAGGAGATTGAAAAGGCAATATTTAAATCCGATCTGGGCCTCACTCCTTCAAACGATGGTAAGATTATTCGCATATCCATTCCAGCGCTTACCGAAGAAAGACGTAAGGAACTTGTAAAAATAGTACGAAAAATTTGTGAAGACTATAAGGTGGCTGTACGCAATATCAGACGCGATTCAAACGAACTGATCAAAGGTTTAAAAACCGATGGCGATATTTCGGAAGATGACGCTTTCAAAGCACATGACCAGATCCAGAAGATAACGGATGAACAAATCAAGCTTATAAATGACGACATCTTTAAAGAAAAAGAGAAAGAGATCATTGAATTCTAGCGAGTCTTCCTCTGATATTGATCCAGCAAGTCTTCCCTGTCATGTTGCAATCATTATGGATGGTAATGGGCGTTGGGCAAAAAAGCGTATTTTAAATCGAATTGAAGGACATAAAAAGGGCGCTGAAGTTGTTCGAGCTATTGTTAGAACCTGTCGTGAGACAGGTATTTCCATCCTGACTTTATATGCTTTTTCCACTGAGAACTGGCAGAGGCCAAAGACAGAAATCTTCGCTCTTATGACTCTCCTGAAAAATTTCCTTGAGTCAGAGCTGAAAGAGATGTTGGATAATAATATCCGCCTCAATGCCATTGGACAGATAGAGAAGCTGCCGGAAAATGTTCAGCAGGTATTGCACAAGACAATGGCACTAACAAAAAAAAATAACGGTTTGATGCTTAATCTTGCATTGAGTTATGGAGGTCGTGCCGAAATAGTCAGGATGGTCAGGGAAATAGCGATAAAAACAAAAGAAGGCGACATTGATCCTGACTTCATAACGTCCGAACTTGTATCTGATTTCCTTTATACAAAAGGAATTCCCGATCCTGATCTGCTTATAAGGACAAGCGGTGAAATGCGCATAAGTAATTTTCTTTTGTGGCAAATTGCGTACACTGAGATTTTTGTTACAAAAACTTTATGGCCCGATTTTAGCAAACAGGAGTTTTTGGAAATTCTAAAACACTATCAGCACCGTGAACGCAGATTCGGAAAAGTTTAACCCGTATACTATTTATTATGCATTTAAAACGTTGGATTACAGGCATTATATCTACCCCTTTTCTTTTTTTGATTATTTACAAAGGGGGGGCATTATTCGCTGTTTCACTAAGCATAATATGCGTTTTAGCTCTGCTCGAATATTTTCGTATTGTTTTTAATACAAAAGGTAAAACAATATCGGGCATTATCTTGCTTCTATCAATATTTGTTGGACCCGTCATTATGTGGGCGGCTTATAAAAACGCATTAGATCTTATTATAATCATAGTCGCTTTTAATCTAATTATTTCCGGCCTGTTTACCCTTACACAGTTTAAATCCGATTCGTTCATAATTGAGAATTTTACAAAACAGGTTCTGGGGATTATTTATATTCCCATATTACTTTCCTTCCTGATTCTGATCCGTAACGGAGCGGACGGAATGCTCTGGATATTTTTCCTTTTATTTGTTGTTTTTGCCGGTGATATCGGTGCATTTTATATTGGTTCTTATTTTGGCAGGCACAAGCTCTGTCCTTCAGTAAGCCCCAAAAAAACAATAGAGGGTTCAATTGGGGGGCTTTTTTCAAATTTGGCCGTCGGATTATTTTTTAAGTGTTTTTTTCTTTCTAACTTATCATTGGGAGCAAGCATCCTTTTATTCCTCTTTATCGGTATCGCGGGTCAGGTGGGCGATCTGTTTGAATCAGCACTAAAGCGTTCCGCTGATATTAAGGATTCCGGTTCATTACTGCCGGGACACGGCGGCATACTGGATCGTATAGATGCCCTTCAGTTTGCCGCTCCCGTGGCATATTTTTTTAAAGAATTTATGTAAGCGTTCACAGGCACTGCATATGCACGTTTTCAGGGCAACCAACATAGCCAAACTATAGTTGATTGTCCTGAAAACGCACATCTACAGCACCTGTAAAAGCTTAAATGCTGGAAAATAGCTTTATATGCTACCGGTTTTCCAGTGAATGGTTACGAATTTATATTTTGTTAATTATATATGAAAAATCTTTCAATACTCGGATCTACCGGATCCATAGGACGTAATACTCTCAAGATTGTAGAAATGTTTCGTGACCGGTTTAAAGTCAAAGCTCTTGCTGCGGCCAATAATGTTGAATTATTAGCCAGACAGATTGAAACATTTCATCCTGAGATAGCGGTGGTTTTTGATGAAAACAGAGCTTTAGAATTGAAAAATGTGCTTCCGTCAGGCGCTGATGTTGAAATATTGCATGGTGAAGATGGCTACAGGGCGGCAGCAACTTATGATTCTGTCGAAATGGTTGTAACCGCAATGGTTGGAGCTGCAGGATTGATGCCTACCCTGGCTGCAATTGAAGCTGGAAAGAACATTGCACTGGCCAACAAAGAAACCCTTGTAATGGCTGGTGAAATTGTTGTAAAAAAAGCAGCGGAAAAAGGTATAAACATACTTCCCATAGATAGCGAACATAGTGCTGTATTCCAATGTATTGCCGGCCACCGCAGAAAAGATATGAACAAGATACTACTGACGGCTTCAGGCGGTCCATTCTTGAACAGGCCGGCGAATGAATTTGTCTCGATAAAACCAGAGGAGGCTTTAAATCATCCTACATGGCAGATGGGCAAAAAAATCAGCATAGATTCAGCTACTCTTATGAACAAGGGGCTTGAGGTAATTGAGGCAAAACATCTTTTCGGAGTATCGCATGATATGATTAAGGTTGTGATTCATCCTCAAAGCGTGATTCACTCAATGGTTGCATATAGAGATGGGGCGGTTATTGCTCAATTAGGCATACCGGATATGAAGGGAGCCATAGCATATGCGATATCTTATCCGGAACGTCTTGCGCTTAAGCAACCGATTCCGGATTTTGTAAATATTGGGGCGCTTACCTTTCAGCAGCCTGACTTAACAAAATTTCCATGCCTTGCACTGGCTTTTAAAGCCTGTGGAATAGGTGGAACAATGCCTGCGGTTTTAAATGCATCAAATGAAGTGGCAGTGAAGGCCTTTCTGGATAAACGTATTTCATTTACCAATATTCCGGAATTAATAAAAAATACAATTGAGAAACATTCATCTGTCAAAGATCCAGCATTATCTGATATCCTTGAAGCTGATAAGTGGGCCAGAGGAATAGCTGGTAAGCTGATAAGCTCAACAGCTCAACATCTCAACAGCTTACAATAGGAACTATTGTAATTATGAGTACAAGTATATTTGCATTTATAATAGTATTAGGAATACTTATATCATTTCATGAACTCGGTCATTTCCTTGTTGCCAGGTTGTTCGGAGTAGGGGTAGAAAAATTTTCTATAGGATTCGGCCCCAAGATATTCGGCAAAAAAATAGGCAATACCGATTATTGCGTTTCGGCAATCCCCCTTGGCGGTTTTGTAAAAATGGTAGGTGAGGATCCAAATGTTGCTGTCAGCCCTGATGATATATCTGTTTCTTTTACCCACAAGCATGTCTTAAAACGAATTTTAATTGTTGCTGCCGGCCCTTTCTTTAATCTTTTCCTCGCAATGATAATTTTTTTTGGAATGTTCCAGATTCATGGAACTTTCATTTTAGAGCCTTCCATAGGAGAGGTTAAAGAGAATAGCCCGGCTTCTACAGGAGGGCTGAAAACAGGCGATAGAGTAATAGCTATTAATAAAATTCCCATTGAGAGATGGGAGGACTTGGCGAAAATTATTTCTGAAAGCAATGGAGAGGAACTTGTATTACATATTCAGAGAAATGAATCTGTAATTGTCGCAAATGTTAAGCCTGAAGTGATAACTTCCAAAAATATTTTTGGCGAGGATTTTCAGCGTTATGTTATTGGTATTACATCTTCTGGAGATGGTTTTTCAAAAAAAATGAATTTTTTCCAGGCCTTTTCAGAGAGCATAATACAGACCTATAACATTTCAAAGTTAACCATAGTTAGTATTGTAAAGCTGATTCAGGGTGCCATCTCGACAAAAACTCTGGGCGGTCCGCTTATGATCGCACAGATGGCGGGACAACAGGCCAAAGAGGGAATATCAAACCTGTTGTTTTTTATAGCACTGCTTAGTATTAATCTTGCCATAATCAATTTTCTGCCTATACCTGTTCTGGATGGAGGTCATCTGGTTTTCTTTTTTATTGAGGCGGCAACAGGACGTCCTGTAAATGTTAAATTTCGTGAAATTGCCCAGCAGGCAGGTATCTTTTTGTTGATTATGCTCATGATTTATGTGTTTTATAATGATATTACACGCATGTTTTTTAGTTAAATATTATTATGCCTAATAGACTGGAAATAACATTAAAATCCGATTTGTTTGATGCCGAGGGTGAAGGTATTCGACAGAAGGCAACACATTACTTTGGAATCGATATTTCAAGTGTAAGGACAGTTCATGTAATTACTATTGATGCCAACCTGTCGGATGATCAATTGAAGAAAATACAGACAGAGGTTTTTACAAATCCTGTAACGCAAATTTCTTCTTTTGAGCCTTTGCCTGTTGAGTTTGACTGGACTATCTGGGTCGGCTACAGGCCTGGAGTTAAGGACAACCCGGGCAGCACTGCGGTTGAAGCAGTGGAAGATATTCTGGGAGTAAACTTCGGCCATGAAGAGTCCGTATATACGTCAAAGCGTTTTTGCCTTAAAGGCAACGGTCTTACTGCCGAAGACACGGATAAAATTGCCGGCGAGCTTCTGGCAAATGATATCATCCAGCAATGGAAGATTTTTTCAAAAGATGATTGGGATCCTGAGACAGGGATCGGCTTTATAATTCCAAAAGTCAAGCTTAACCACATACCTACAGTTATCACAATTCCGATAGACAGCGATTTAACACTAAAGCAAATCAGTGATGAACGTAATCTGGCTTTGAATCCAAATGATATACCAATTATAAGGAAATATTTTTTAGAAGAAAATGTTCAGGCAGCGCGTGCAAAAGTCGGGCTCTCAGATCCTACAGATATTGAACTTGAATATATTTCTCAGGCCAGAAGCGACCATTGCAATCATAATACTTTCCGAGGGCTGTTCAGTTACCATGATCTTGCAGCAGATAATTTAGAACTTGTGGATAATCTTTTTAAAACCTGCATTGAAACCCCTACGTTGACATTAAAGGAAAGAAAATCCTGGGTTGTATCTGTCTTGTGGGATAATGCCGGTGTGGGGCGTTTTGACCAGGATTATAATTATGTTATTACCGGAGAAACGCATAATTCTCCCTCCAATATGGAAGCATATGGCGGGGCTATAACCGGCATAGTAGGAATATACCGTGACCCCATGGGTACCGGCAAGGGGTCAAAGCTGATTATGGGCAGCTACGGCTATTGTGTTGGGCACAGGGATTATAGCGGAGATCTCAAACCGCGTTTGCATCCGAGACGGCTTTTAGATGGCGTTATAGAAGGAGTAAGAGATGGCGGCAACAAAAGCGGGATACCGACACCCTTTGGTCAGGTTTTTTTCCATCATGGGTACATGGGCAAATGCCTGGTTTTTGTAACAGCACTTGGTATCATGCCTGCTATGGTAAAAGATGAACCATCGGAGCAAAAAGATATTTCTCCCGGCGATCTGGTTATCATGTGTGGCGGAAGGGTCGGCAAAGATGGAATTCATGGCGTGACCGCTGCATCAGAAACTTTTTCCGAGCATACTCCTGCCGGCCATGTCCAGATCGGTGACCCATACACCCAGAAAAAGATGCATGATTTCCTCTTAGAGGTACGTGATGAAGGGCTTATAGCATTTATTACCGATAACGGCGGTGGAGGGCTTTCATCATCAGTAGGTGAATCAGCAATGTTCTCAAATGGATGTGATATCCAGCTTGAAAAAGTTCCTTTAAAATATGAAGGCCTTGATCAGTGGGAGATATGGATTTCAGAATCTCAGGAACGTATGACCGTGGCTGTAAGGCCGGAAGATCTAAAACGCTTTCTTGAACTTTCAAAAAAACATGCTGTAGAAAGCACGGTTATAGGAACTTTTACCGATACCGGCAAGCTTCATATTTCTTACAATAATAAAACCTGTGCATATATTGATCTGGATCTGCTTTCTTCTGGTTTTCCGCAGTGGGAATTTGATGCGCACTGGCAGCCTCCTGATAAACGTGGGTTGTTTGAGCCGGTTTTAAGGAAACCGGTTGATTATGAAACTTTACTGAAAGATATTCTTGCGCGTCCCAATATATGCTCCAAAGAATGGATTACCAGGCAGTATGACCATGAAGTCCAGGGCACAAGCGTAATAAAACCTCTGGTCGGCACCGGTCGAGACGTTAACAGTGATGCAGTTGTTTTAAGACCGGTGCTTGATTCTAACAAAGGTCTTGCTTTTTCCCAGTCTCTGCTGCCTACTTATTCACTTATTGATGCCTATCATATGACAAGCTCTACCATTGACGAAGCCGTGCGCAGGCTTATAGCTGTTGGGGCAAATTTTGAATATATAGGCGGCGTGGATAATTTCTGCTGGCCGAATATTCAATATGATCCGGAAAATAATCCTGACGGTAAATTCAAGGCCGCGCAACTGGTCCGTTCATGCCGTGCTCTTAGGGATATTTGCCTGGCATATGAAATCCCACTTCTTTCAGGCAAAGACAGTATGTATGTCGATGGTTATCTTCCTGGCCGTTATGGTGAAACACATAAGGTCTCCGCACTTGAGACCCTCCAGTTTTCAGCAACATCCGTCATAGATGATATAAATAGATGCATTACAATGGACAGTAAGATGCCCGGTGATCTGATTTATGTCCTTGGAACCACCGGAAACGAGTTGGGGGGATCTGAGCATTACGAGCATTTTGGATATACCGGCCTTAATGTTCCCAGGGTCAAGCCTGATCAGTTTGCGCCTGTTTACAAGGCTTTTGGCCATGCCGTTGGCAGAGAAATTGTGGCGTCCGCACATGGTGTATACCGCGGCGGTCTGGGCGTTCATCTTGCTTTGACCGCAATGGGCGGCAACCTTGGGATGGAAGTTGATCTTGCAAATGTGCCAGTGGATAATATTGATCGTAATGACAAAATATTATTTTCCGAATCCGCAGGGCGATTTATTGTAACCATTGATCCTCAGCATAAGGAGCTTTTTGAAAATATTTTCAAAGACCTTCCATATGCCTGCGTTGGAAAAATAACCGGAAGACCGGATTTTGTTGTAAAGGGTATTGATAGCAAGGTTATTATTTCAGTTTCTGTTGACAGTCTTAAGACCGCATGGAAAGAGCCATTCAAAGACCTTTAAATAGTGGCTGACCGAAAAGCTCCTATTTTTCAGTCAGAAATTCGAAATTCAAAGCACTAAATACGAAACAATGAAAAAAATTCAAATGCTCTAATGACAAAAACCACCGATTCCCAATTAGTTAGTTTTGGTCATTTTCTGATTTGGTATTCGGATTTGTTTCGAGTTTCGGATTTCGATATTCGAATTTTGCCTGAAACGAATATAAATTCAAAAAGCTAAAGTATTACCATTAAGGCAGAAATATAGGCGGAGAAACATTAATATGACCAACGTAAATGCACTTGTACTTGCCGGATACGGCTTGAATTGCGATCATGAAACAGCCTATGCCTTTGAACTGGCTGGCGCAAAAGCTGTCCGGGTTCATATAAATTCGCTTATTAATGGAGATGTAAAGCTTGAAGATTTTCAAATCATGGTTTTTGTCGGAGGGTTTAGCTGGGGAGATGATCATGGCGCAGGTGTTATTCAGGCTGTACGCCTTAAAACAAATCTTGGAGAGAAGCTGAAAGAATTTATTGATAATGGTAATCTTGTACTTGGGATATGCAATGGGTTCCAGACTCTTGTAAACCTTGGGCTTTTACCTGGTTTTAATCATGATTACAGTAAGCGGTCGGTGGCACTTACATTTAACGATTGCGGAAATTTCAGGGATGACTGGGTAAATCTGACAGTAAATTCCGCATCACCCTGTATATTTACAAAAGGCATGGACTGCCTGGAACTCCCCATCAGACACGGGGAAGGAAAATTCTATTCAGATGAGTCCACCATAGAGCGCCTTGTAAACACTAACCAGGTTGTAGTTCAGTATTCCATGCCGGACGGAGAACTTGCAAACAGCGACTTCCCATACAATCCAAATGGATCAGTACTTGATATAGCAGGAATATGTGACCCAACCGGCAGAATTTTCGGCCTTATGCCCCATCCTGAAGCCTACAATCATCCAACCAACCATCCGAACTGGACGCGCCAAAAGGAAAAGCTTAAACGCCAGGGCAAAGCATTTGAGATGGGTCCTACGATAGGATTACGAATTTTTCAAAATGCCGTGGACTTTATCCAAAATAGCTAATCCGCATTTTTCACCTGCCTGGCGCCTAATACGGCCACAACAGAATAGTATTTAAATAGTTCCTATCAGACATGCGGCAAATAAAAAAGGTAACCGTTCACATTTACAGGGCGCCTTGGATTCAATCCTTGAATCTAAGAAGATAGCTTAAGGTTTATGATCGATCTTCTTATAATTCAGGATGAGTGCCATGGACAAACTTGTTTGTCCATGCAAGATATTAAATATTTTAATACCTAAGATCAGAAATTTGAAAACTCAAATATGAGATTAACCAGAGGCAGCGGGCAATTAAATTTAAGAACGTCTGAAACTCGCGCATAAGTGAGCATAGAGAAAAAAGAGTATTAATAACAGTTAGAAAAATAGAACGTTATGGCTTGAGTTTATCCTTTTAACAAAAATATACAAAAGTGCCTCTTTTTTCTTAAAGCTCACTAATACGCTCAAACAGTCAGCCGTTTTAAATTTAAATGCCCGCCACCTCTGGTTATTAACAAGTTACTTTTTAGTTTTAAAATTTCTGAAGATACAATTTATCTCAAAAGTTAAGAGTTTGAATTCCATGATAAAATATATTGAGAGCAACCAAAATAGAACAAAGTTATCAATTTTTGTCAATTGCATGAATCAGCTTTAACAGGAATGGAAGGGTGTTCCTTATTGTTTTTACAATAAATAATTGGATTTTATCTATTCTTTAATCCAGAAAATTTCGGGTTCATTAAGGTGGCATTGTTCTATTTTGGTTACACTCAAATATATTTATCAATAATTGAGTTTTAATTTATTGTTAATTATTTCAAATTAATATATATAATGATACAGATTTTATCTGTTAATTATCAGCAATTTTTATTAAAAATGACGAAATGGCATAGAATTTGCGTAACTTATTCATAAACAGTAAAAGTAAAGGATATGTTGCGCACTGACACAAATTGAGCTTATTTGACAGAAACGAAAATTATAACCGTGTCAAGGATACTTTATGTTGCTTCACAATAAACAATCCGGCTTCACCTTAATTGAAATGATGATTATCATTGCTATTATGGCGATTTTTGCCGGTATTGCGATTCCAAACTATCTTTCTTATCTTCCGAAACACCGGTTGAACGGAGCGGTCAGGCAGGTAAGGGGGGATTTGATGTGGGCAAGGATGCAGGCGGTGAGTCAAAACAACGAGTTCAAGGTATTCTTTGACCTCGATAGTAATGATCATGAGTATACGATACTAGACGATGATAATAATGATGGTAATATCGACGTAGGGGAATGGACTCAGACAAAAGATATTAAAAGTGAATATTCCAATGTTACCTTCAGTAATGTGACTGCTGATCCGATTTTCCGTCCCAGGGGAACCGCGTCAGGAGCTACGATAACTCTGAGCAATCCGGCCGTATCGACACCCGTGAATATTGCAATCGCAATGACCGGGCGTGTTAGGATTGACTAACTATCTGTTATCATAATATTTAGGAAGTTATAAAAATGGTAAATATAGAAAATAATAAGGGTTTTACCTTAATAGAAGTTCTGGTTGCCATGGTTATTCTGTCAGTAGGACTGCTTGGGACAGCAGCTCTGATAACAGGAATAATTAACGGCAACAAGGTAAGCAACAGGATTACTACGGCCACGGTTTTGGCGCAGGATAAGATGGAAGAGATTAAAGGGCTTGACTACTCAAGTATTGTATCAGAGCCAAAGTCGTCTCTACCACCTCCTTATGATCAATATGAAAGGCAAGTGACTGTCATTGATCCCAGTCCGGCTGCCAACATGAAGACAGTAACAGTGACTGTTTACTGGGAATCAAACAAATCAGTTAGTTTGCAGACAATTTTTTCCAGGTAAAACTAATGAATTATTATTACAAAAATAATGAGAGCGGGTTTACCCTGGTGGAACTGCTGATTACCATGACAATAGGCCTGATTATCCTAACGGCATTGTCAAGCACTTTCCTTATGCAGCGCAAAATCTATGACGTTCAGGAACAGGTTGCCGAAATGGTACAGACCGCAAGAGCTGCCATGGATATGATGACAAGAGAAATCAGGATGGCGGGGTATGATCCCACAGACGCTGGTTTTGACGGCATTACGTATGATGCAAACCAATTACAGATACAGGCAGATATAAATGATGATGAGGATATTATAAATGCTGATGGAAGTTATGATGATAATGAAAATATAACATATACATATTATGATAAAAATTCTGTGTATCCTTATCAAATCAAGAGAAAAACCGGTAGTGGGTATTTTGTGTCATTTGCCGAAAACATTCAATCATTTACTTTTGTTTACCTGAAAGCTGATGGTGTGACGGAAATAACTACATTTGCCGAAAATGACGATATCCGACAGATAAAGATCACAATAACTGCGAGAACTGCCAAGCCTGACCCTGATTATACCGCAAATGGCGGATACAGAACATATACTTTAACTTCTTATATAACGCCAAGGAATCTTGCTTTTTAACAGGATATCGATTTAGCATTAAAATAAGGAGGCCGATATGCCGGCTATAAGAATGATATACAATAATGAAAAAGGATTTGTACTTCCTGTGGGCCTTATGTTTTTGGCTATTATAGCGATTCTGGGAACCACGGCTGTTATAATTACAACAACAGACCTTAAAATCGGCAGCAATTACAAAGCCAGCGAGCAGGCATTCTACGATGCCGAGGCGGGCGTTCAGTATGTACTGAAGCAACTGGCCATTGATTTGGATGATTCGGACTCCGACACTGTTGATCTGATGACGGAAGATCCTCCAATATCTTTGAACTATTTCACACCAAGCGGATTTTCTTTTACCACTCCAACAGTGTTAACATCACTGGGAAGCGACCATTACAGTTTCAAAGTCACGGGGCATGGACCCAATAATTCAGAAGCTGTTATTGAAGTTGTTTTTTCTGCGGAGCAAAAGAGCATTTTTGATTACGGCCTGTTCACCAATGGATTACTGGATCTAAAAGCGGATGCCAAGATTTATAGTTATGATTCCAGAGAGACACCTATCCCAGATCCAATAAATTTCCCCGACGTAATCTTTCCCGATGCATCCACCGGAGAAGCTGATATTGGCAGCAATACACAGATCAACACCAAGATGGATACATATATCGACGGCAATATTGGTCTGGGAGCAGACAGCTCCGGTTCTGATGCCATATGGACAGATACAGGAACACCTACCGTCACAGGCACCTCCGACACTATAGGACGCGTTGATCCGGATCCGCTGGGAGCAAACGATTCAGATCCACCATCCGAACTCTACAATAAGTTCATTGACATTATCGCCAACAATGATAACGGCACCGCCGGAGACGGTTCTCCCCTTGAGGGGGCCACAGCGATAGACCTCGGCAACGCGGAAACATTGACGCTGACGGCTGGCGACTATTACATTACAGACATTGTCCTGAGGAATGGTTCAACTCTTACGATAGATGCGAGTTCCGGACCAGTCAATATCTATCTCAGCGGAACCCTTGACGCGGAAGAAGGAGAACTTGAATCAAAAAACGGATCTGCCCTTAATAACTTGTCACAACCAACTGACTTTTCAATTTTTTCAAATTCCTCTCAGGATATTACTTTCAAACACTCGACTGCTTTTAAGGGAATGGTTTACGCTCCGAACTCCCATGTGGAAATGAAAAATTCCGCCGGCGTCTACGGTCTGATATGGGGAAATACGGCAACAATTAACAATTCGGGAGAGTTCTACTTTGACGAAGCTATAAAGGATAAATATCTATCTCCTAACAATTATACAATAAATGTCCTTTCCTGGAAAGATGATTCTTGACAATTAATTGTTGATAGAGTTCTGAACCGGAGTCTGGCGATCTATTTTTTCTCCCACCAGCCCTCGGGCATCTTTCCATTGTTCTTTTTTATCAACTCAGCAGTAAGCTCATACATCTTCGCGGAAATCTTTTTCACTTCGTCCCTTGCTTTTTTCTTGGCTTTTGAATCTTTATTTTTGGTAGCTTCTCGCAATTTATCCAAGGTTCTTTTTAGTTCAGCCTCCAACAGCGACTTTTTTTCTTTATAATATTCTAGGTCTACTGTTTCCGTCATTTTTGGCTTTTCGTTAATCTTATTTTCAAGATTGATTCCCTTATTTTTAGAATCTATTTCCTCTTTATATGCCATATCCGATTCTTTTATCGCTTTGACAAATTTTTTTTCAATCCCCACAACTCCACCGTAGCAGTAGAACTTTATCTGTCGTCCCTCTTTCCAATAGTGATTAGTTATAAATGTAGAGCCGTTTTTTAACTCAATAAGATAAGAGGAAAAACAGATAGATGGACATATGAAAAAGGCGATAGTTGTGATTAACAAAATAAACTTTTTCATAACATTCTCCAAAGCAATTGACTTTTTTTTTACCATTTGACAAATTCAAATAGTTAGGTATGAAAACAATAAAGTGTACCAAATGGTATTAGAAAAAAATAGGAAGTAAACTCAAACGAGAATCTTGTTTGGATTCTCGACCCTGACCCGGATTGTTCCGTGATAATGCTAAGAAATCTTGCTTTTTAGCAGTTGGTTACAATTTTAACAAAGGAGCCTGGAATGTCAAATTTAATATATATAAATGAAAAAGGATTTGTTCTTCCTGTGGGCCTTATGTTTCTGGCTATTATATCAATTTTGGGAGCCACGGCAGTTACAATTACAACAACAGACCTTAAAATCGGCAGAAATTACAAAAACAGTGTGCAAGCGTTCTATTTAGCGGAAGCAGAGATAAATCATGCCCAGGGATTTCTTAAACAGAATATATCAGATTGGAATAACTATAAAGCATCTCAAACTCTTCCCATAAGCCCAATGTTAAGTACCGGTAATTACACTATTACAATAGGAGATCCGGATTCAGCTTCAGGTAATAACAGGAGAAAAATAGAATCAACTGTAACTACCTCCACAGGGGCAAGTGCAAAAATTGAGGTGGTTCTCGGTCCTCAACCTTTTTCTCCATTCAGCTTTGCTGCCTTTGGAGATAAATGGGTTGACATGAGTGGTGGGCTTGCCTATACGGACAGCTATGATTCCTCAGTTGCTCCCTGGACTGGGGAAGGAAACATGCAAAATGGTGATGTGGGAACAAATTCTATAGATAATGGCGACCTAAACGTAGGCAACGGAAATATTTACGGAGATGCCATAGCAGGGGCAGGAGGCGATCCGAATACTGTAATCAGCTCCGGCCCTAAGGGAAATATTACGGGTTCTGAAACTGTATTGCCCGAGCCATTCCTTATGCCTTCGGTTACTGATCCAGGACATGAAACTTCTGTAGGCGTCCTTTCAGGTGACCAGACAATTAGCACCGACACCCGAGTCGATAGCATCAGCCTTGCTTCCAAATCCACAATAACAATAAGCGGCGATGTAACGCTTTATGTAGATGGCGATATACACATTTCAGGGCAAGCAATGATAGATATTCTGGTCGGGAGTTCATTAACAATTTATGCCTCAGGAGCTATACATATGGCCGGACAGGGTATAGTGAATAAAAACATCAGACCTGAAAATCTTATTATTTATGGAACTGACGGCTGTAGCGACGTACATTTTTCCGGACAAGCAGACCTTTATGGCGCAATTTACGCTCCAGAGGCGAATTTTGATTTTTCGGGACAGGCTGATATTTATGGATCAATGATTGGTGATACTGTAGATATCTCAGGCCAAGGCGTTATTCATTACGATGAGAATCTAAAAAATCTTGGCAGCGGAACAGTGTCTGGTTTTAAAGTCGTATCATGGAAAAATCTATAATCACGATTTTGATAATCAACTGACTGTATTACACAAAATGGTATAAATAATTCTGCTGTAGCCTGTTGCTTTGTATTCGAGTTAATTCCACCATTCGGGAAGCGTTCCATTATTTTTTATTCTAACCTCTTTTTTCAAATGCTCAAGCTCGGCAGATACCTTTGACACCTTTCGATATTCTGCATCCACCATCTCTTTGTCGTCACGTTCCTTTGCTCTTTTGTAACGTGAAAGCCCTTCTTCCAATTGTGATTTCAAGGACATCTGCTCATTCTTATAATCGATTTCATTATCGAATGCTTTTTTTGATGCTCCCTTTTCTTCAACTTCGTCTGTAGAGTCGGCGGCAGTCGTATTCGGTCCGCTCTGTTCTTCATGATATTCAATAACCGAAATATCAGACTCCCTGATTCCCTCAACCAGGTCTTTTTCAATCCCCACAACTCCGCCGTAGTAGTAAAACTTTATCTGCCTCCCATCCTTCCAATAGTGGTTAATTATAAATGTAGAGCCGTTTTTTAACTCAATAAGATAAGAGGAAAAGCAGATAGATGGACATATGAAAAATGCAATGGTTATTATAGCTGCGATATAATTTTTCATAAGATTCATAACGTTATCATTAATTTTAACCTTAATGCAGATTCACGCCTTGCGCTGAGCCTGGTCATTGTATGCCCCTGGCACTGATTGCATTTCTTGATGGAACAAATCATCATTTTTTCTACAATCAATGATCCTTTGCAGTAATTAAACAATTCTTACACCTGTTTCTATTATTTTTTTTACAAAAGGATCGTTTGTTGAAAAATCGTTGGGGGTATAAGGCAATGGTTCAATATCTGCACTTACTTCAAATTTGTATCGCCTAATCTTTTTTCTATCATTAAAACGTATGCCCTCAAATTTATCTGAAACAAGTGCAATGTCAATATCACTCCACTTATTATAATTTCCATTAACATAACTTCCAAATAACACAGCCTGCTTAATTAGAAAGCCATTTTTATTAAGGATATCAATATAATCCTTAACTTCATTTATTATTGTATCCGGGATTTTAGCCATAATGCAAATTCCTCTATTTCATGAAAATATTTTTCTGCAAATTCTTTTGTACAAAGTTTATAAAACTCACGTTTGTATTCAGGATACCTCACCTCAAGATTAAAGTCGTTAACCTCATCCAAAAAAATAATTTGTTCTTTTGATAGTTCTATATTTGCAGAATCGGCTAATTTTAAGAGATTGTGCGTTTTAGGTGGGATTGCATTCTCATTATTGAGAACATAAAATGCCTTTAGAGTCTTTTCTAACACCAAATGGCCTACAAATAAGCACCAATCGTATTTTTCAGATGAAAAAAGACTATTTGCTGCATCCAAATCATTGTTTGCAGAATCAAGCCAGTATTTTATGTGTTCTTCAATTTTCACCGTTTCTCTCTTGGAGCCTTTGCCGAAATGCGGGATGGTTTCACATAAGTAAAAACACATTGCATTTGGATTTTTTTATTCTTGATTGACACATAAGCCTTGTTACTTTATTTTGAAAACAGGCGCAAGATTTTATAATTATAATTTTCAAGTTCTCAATTTAAAGCAAACCCCCTGAACCGTTACCAACAAGAGGAGTATACATGGAACCTATATATTTTGTAGTAATAATCAGTTTTATCACAGGATCTTTGGGGTATATAATAATACAATTCTGGATACGTCCGATTTTAGGATACCGGAAGATAAAAAATAAAGTGACGTTAACCATCAAATATTATTATAATTCTAAAAACAATGAAGATATTGGTGAAAAAATAAAGTCACAGATGAAAGAATGGAGTAAAGCAAACAGACAAAATTCCGTTGAGCTTTCTGCGAGTTATAATGAAAATTTGCCGAATTGGTATAAAATGCTTTTAGACAGCCGGGGTGAATCTCCGATTGATGCATCTAAGCACCTTATGATACTGTCTAATACCAGCAATTATGATCATGCAGAAAAGCATATTGAAGGAATTAAAAATTATCTTAAAATTAAATAAATTTGTAGCCTTATTATTCATCCACAATAATGCCATATACGTTGTCAGGCGGGGGGGTGCCTCTTTTCTCTAATGATACTGTACACTCGCTGTAATGAGGCCGATCCTTGCGATTGGCAGCCACAAGAGCCTGCACCATTTCCCAGCTTAATTTACCTTTTTCCGCCATCGTTGTGATTTCATCCAAAGCTGTCCGGTTTTCATATGAAATCTTCCTGTAAGGTCTTGGCGAGAGCAAGGCATCATAAACGTCGCTTACAACGACAATTTCGACCATACGGTCTTTAAGAGGAACACCGCAAGGATAACCTGAGGCGTTCTTTCTTTCATGGTGGTCTCTGGCCACTATGGCTGAAAGGTTTTTGCTATCACCGAGGTAGTAACTGAGGAGAACATAGCCTGCTATAGCATGATGCTCCAAAAATAGACGTTCCGACCTGGTCAGTGGATCGGTTTTTTTCAGAATGTTTAAGGGGACGCAGAGTTTTCCCAAGTCATGGGTCGGGCCTGCAACAACTTCTTTTTTTATATCTTTATGATCTTCAAAAAGATCCTGAGCTAAAAGCGTTGAAAGCGCAAAAACCATTATAAAATGACGATATGTATAAAAATCATTCAGTTTAAAATAATTCATTGTTTCTAATATTGGATACGGCACATTGACCTGCTCCATTAGATCGAGGACGGCTTCAGTTCGCTTTGTGTTGGAAAAAATGGTATTATATGAAGGTTGGGAGAAAAATAATAGTGCATTATCTCTTATTGAACTGTGTTTTAAAAAAGGAAAGCTTTTAGCAGAAGGACTTTCATGCGTCGAAATTAATTCCTCAACAATATCATCTGAAACTACAGTTCCGGCTGGAATTAGCTGCCTGTTGTCCAACGTAAAAACATTGTGAGTTAATTTCAAAGTAGTCATTATTATTTCCTCTAACTTATTATGTTTTTATTAAGTAAAACTTAAATTTTTTATTATATCAATATATTTCATAATGTCAATAATAGGTTAACCATCTGGATGTTTGATTTAAGAAATCGCATACCTCATATTGTATATCTTGTGCCATCTGACCACAATATATAGGCACTTTAGACGTAAAAATGGCTTATATCAAATATCCAGTAACCATAAATAAGGATAAATTAAAAGTTGTTTCACATAAAAATAAAAAAGCCCAATCTGAAAAAATTCAAGCTGTGCGGGTAGAATTTCTAAAGGATGTCTAAACTTGGATTTTCGTTAAAAACATGCAGGAATAACGGATTTCAGGGCTTCGATTGACGTTATAGGCATCATTTCCGTATATTTTTTGCGGAAATCCAGACAGTGCTATGTATTGTGTATGAATTTTCAAACCTACCCGCACAGCTCGAAAAAATTGGGCTTTTATTGTTTGGCTCCCCAGCACGGACTCGAACCGCGGACTTAGTGGTTAACAGACACTACCTCCGAGTTTCCTAGTTTCCTTATTCAACAATAACATATCGTAATCATTAGTCTATCGCCCTTCCAAATTTTATTCAATTATATTCAATTTTCTATATATTGGAATATTTTTCTCACACGAATTCTCACACAGCATTCCCTCATTAGATAACCAGGTATCTGTGTCTTAATAAATTCTTTTTTATTTTTTTCACCTGCGACACAATTTGTCGCAACTACGACAGGCTTGGTCGTGCCTTCAAAGATAAGGGCAGTCAAATGGTGGCTGGCAAAAACAAAAACTTTTTATCTATTGGAGGCACATTATGTCAGACAAAATTAATCAAGAAATCACAACAGAAAAGGAACCTGCAAAAAAGGCAAAATTTTTTGAGCGAATAGGTATAACGATGGAGCCAAAGGGACAGAAGGCTGAAATCGTTCCACCCAGTATCTCTGATTCAGCGGAAACACCGACTAAGCTGTCTATTAAGAAAGAAAAAAAACCAAAAGAATCTAAAAAAACAGATTTATTTATTCGATTGGCACAGGAAAATATGGAACTATTTCACACGCCTAATGATGAATCATTTGCATCAATTAAAATTAATGGTCACTGTGAAAATATTCTTGTCGATAGCAAACGTTGCCGTAAGTTCCTCATGAGACTTTATTATAAAGAAACGGGCGGATATCCTGGGGGACAAATCTTAAAAGATACAATGGATTTCTTGTCTGCTAAAGCCCTTTTCGATAGTCCCGAATTGGAGTTACATCTCAGGTATGCCGAGCATGAAGGGGCAATCTATATTGATTTAGGCAATGATGCTTGGAACCAGGTATGTATAACTAAGGATGGATGGGCTGTCATCGAAAGCAAAGACTCTCCCGTCAAGTTCAAGCGAACCCAAGGCATGAAGGCCATGCCAATACCTTCCAGGAAAGGTAAAATCGGGGATTTACGTCAGTTCCTTAACATAGAAAATGAAAGTGACTGGGTTCTCATCGTTGCCTGGCTGATCGGGGCTATGAAACCTACCGGTCCTTATCCTATCCTTATGATTCAAGGTGAACAAGGCACCGCTAAAAGCACAACCGCAAAACTGTTAAAAGATCTTGTTGATTCTTCGGTAGTTCCTTCACAGTCCCTGCCACGGTCTGAGCATGACTTGGCCATTGCAGCAAGCAACTCCTGGCTAAATAGTTATGATAATCTATCTGAAATGCCAAATCACTTGTCTGATGCTTTCTGCCGAATTGCAACCGGAGGTGGCCTCAGAACGAGAACTCTCTTTACAGATGATGACGAAATGCTGTTCAACCCGGTCAGACCTCAAATTTTCAATGGAATTGCGGATATCGCAACAAGGCCAGACCTGGCTGACAGAGCACTGACTATCTGCTTGATGCCAATTCCCAAAGAAAAGAGAATTTCGGAGATGCAATTAATGGAGGAATGGGAATTGCTAAAGGCAGGCATATTTGGCGCTTTGTGTAATGCCCTTTCAGTTGCCTTGGCAAAAAATAAAAACATTAGCTTCAAATGGTTGCCACGAATGGCTGATTTCGCAATATGGGCATCAGCGGCTGAGTCCAGCTTTGGATGGAAAGAGGGAACATTCATGCGGGAATATGAAAACAATCGTCATAGGCTGATTGATATCGCAATAGAGGCTGATCCTGTAGCTTTAGCAGTTATCGACATGATCGAAAGAGAAAATATTTATCAGTGGTCAGGCAAGGCATCTGATTTGTTGGAAGTATTAAAATCTCAAGTTGGGGAGCAGGTTGCAAGATTGAAAACCTGGCCAAAGCAGCCAAACCTTTTATCTAACAAGCTCCGCCGTTGTGCAACTTTCCTGAGAGAAAGAGACATATCGATAGAATGGACAAAGTCGGGAGATCGCATCATTACAATTACCAAGACCGCCCACACCGTCCAGACCGCCCATTATGAGCAGGCCGATGATTTACAAGATGAGGTTATATAAATGAATATAAAGTCTATCATTGATAATCTTAAAAATAAAGGCGTTTATCTGTTCATGGATGGAAAGGATATAAGATGCCGAGCTCCTAAAGGTGTGATGACCGATGACATTAGAAATCAAATAAGGCAGCATAAAAAGGAAATTTTAAAGCTACTCATCATTGAGAACCCTTACAATTTGCCAACTAATGGATCAATGGCAACACTCATTCAAGGAGATTGTCTTGATGCATTAAAGGATATTGAGGATGATTCAGTTGATCAAAAGGATTACACTATGTTAGTCAAAAGAGGACATGGGGATTTTCCCCGAATTTACAGACCTTACAGTCCCAACGAGTTGTATGGTCAGGAAGAAATTAAGCAAATCATCATCAACTGTTTCAAAAACGGCACCATCGGTCACTCGTACCTTTTCCACGGCGCATCCGGCACCGGTAAAACGACTTGTGCCCGGATCATCGGCATGGGGCTGTTATGCGAGGAGGGGCCGACCAGCATGCCGTGTGGTAAATGCCAACAGTGTAAAAGTATCATGGCGTTGAGTAACATGGATTTCCTTGAACTCAACAACGCCAACTTCACAGGCATCGATTTCATGCGAACTCTCAAAGCTGACTTCTACTGCTCCCCGTTTATGGGCCGATACAAAATCTTCGTTTTCGATGAGTGCCACAGGATGACTGAAGCGACTCAAAGCATAATGCTCAAGGAAGTGGAGGATGTAATTGACGGGGTGTATTTTATCTTCTGCAGCACCAACCCGGAGAAAATTATCGAACCGTTGCGGAACCGGTGTATGTCCGTGGAGTTCCAGCCGGTCAAAGACAACGATATTAGGCGCATGCTGGTCGATGTTTGCGAATCGGAAGGCATGATTTATCAGGACGGTGCTATGGAACCTATCATCAAGGATGCCCGGGGGCTCCCCAGGAATGCGCTTTTTCTGCTCCAAAAGGCCGTGGATTCCGGAAAGGTTCAAAAAATTGGATAACGCCAGCTCAAATACATTAAAAAAGAAAGTGTGTATATCAGGGGAGCCCTTGTAATACCTTTACAAACTGTCCTGTCTTGGAATGGTACGGTTGTTTCTAAATTCCGTGACAGTGCGTAAAGCATTAATTTCAAACCACCCCAAAGTGTGTGCGCTTAAAAAGGCGATATATATATCTTTGGGAAAGGTGTGTGTGTGGTAGGTAAGGGTGTGTAATTACAAAGTGTAAAATGTAGTGTAAAGAAATAATAGTGTAGTAGTAATAGTATAGTATTACAGCACATTACACCATTACACTACATTACAGCCTTACGCAACACATTGTAATATTTTTTACACTATCAATCATCCAATAACACCAAACAAACCCTGTAAAACAGGTAATAATAGTATAGTAAACCGTTACCGTTATAGGACGTAAAACATAGGCATCGATTATGACAACATATAAAGAGTTAAAATCCGTCAGATACTTTGATAGTATTATCGCTTATGCTAAGAAGCTTTTGAATATAGAGTTTCAGTCCACTGGTAGGCAACGGTATAGTGCCTTCTGTCCGTTTCATAATGACAGCAAGGACAGTTTTAGAGTTCATGTTAATGATAAAAATGAAGTTCGGTTCCACTGTTTTGGCGAGTGTAACACCGAGTGGGATATTTATGACATTATCATAAAAGTTAATAAATGTAGTTTCAGGGAGGCACAGGAAACATTTGCAGAGTATATGGGCATTACGGATTTTGTGTTTTATGGTGGTATAGCTTCTATGCCCGACAGGGAAAATAAGCCGGATGAGCCAGTCAATTTTGTTGAACCAAAAGAACTTGATAAAGATGTTATAACAGCACTGCATGAGGCAGCAGACTTTTACCATGAATTCTTGCTGCAAAAAGAGGATAAGGCGCTGAAATATCTTTATCGCAGGGGGCTGGACATAGACTTAATCAAAAAGTTTAATATAGGTTATGCTTCACCTTTTGCAGATGAAAATTACAAAGGCAGGGCTTTAATTTACAGCTATCTGGACAGGTTCAAGGATGATTACAAAACCTTTAACCCATTTGTAAGGGCCGGATTATTCCGTTTTCTTGATGATAAAGCAGCTAAAGGATACGGCTATTATATGCAGCAAGTAGATTTCGCACGCACAGATCCATTTACAAAAGCATATGGGGACTTCTTTGCAGGCCGGATTACGTTTCCAATTTACGATATTAACGGCAAGATTCACGGCTTTATGGGAAGGCGTCCTGACAACAGAGGAACACACTGGATCAAACAACAGAAACAGGATACAGAGATATCCACAAGAGGATGGTTGTACGGTATTGATAAGGCTGCAAGATATATTGAATACTATTCTACTATTATTATAGTGGAAGGCATCTTTGATTACTTCGCTTTTTACAGGCTGCTGCAGGATGCAAATAAACCTATTGTAGTCTCAACACTTGGCACTCGTCTCACTGATGAATCTATATTCCTTTTACAACAGTTAAACATAAAAAACATTATAGTCGCCTATGATTGGGACGATGCAGGCAGGGCCGGTATCAATAAAATAGCCAAAGATTTGAGTTATACGATATATTATCTTGGAGGCATGAAACCCGATGAAGATCCTGCTGATAAGCTGAAAAACCTTCAAAACATCATTAGCGGGTTTTCTCTCAAACACCTGTCAAATGCAGCAAGAAAGATACAAAAGCAAACTGACAAGCCGGTTGGTATCTCTTTTTTATCGTCTTCATCGCCCAAACCGTCCAAGGAAATTATATTCAAACCCGATACTACTCTTGATGCATCTTCAATAGACCCTCTGGGGCCGGGGAAAACTCCCGAGAAGTACTTCTAT
>Ga0255390_1011_pt1 | contig 30578 bp, 27 predicted proteins | sample ANMaggSSYBR01H11_FD_182111 | JGI IMG/M metagenome (GOLD analysis project Ga0255390, IMG submission 182111) | Sediment cell enrichment communities from methane seep in Santa Monica Basin, California, United Staets - ANME aggregate JGI... | ecosystem: Environmental > Aquatic > Marine > Cold seeps >... | reverse complement strand
CAAGGGGTTCGCAAAGGTCACGTCTCGCACCTGCCGGAAAATCATTGCTGAAGTTATTGAACAAGAAGATAAGTACTGGACCGAAGACGAAAAACTTGATGAGCTCTTTGCAACAAATGCTGAAGAAGAATACAGCGGACAATGTCTCTGTGAAAATCTGGGAGCGGAATCATATTTAGATGACCTGTGAAAATTTTGTCAAGAGGAAATATTGAGTATCACGATATACGGAACGACCTATAACTTCTCACCCCAATATTTAATATCTTCAATTAAACTGGCGCCAAATTTTGCCGGGTATTCAAGCGTTGCATGGAGTATAACTGAAGCAACAGGATTTAGTTCGTTTGCTATTACCTTGTGACCGAGACGTAAGGCTTCAAACGGGATAGAACCTCCGCCAGATGTTGGATCAAGAACAACTTTAGGATTCTTTGTAAATTGGGGTGAATTTGTAAATGCTCGCTTATAGCCGTATAAATCTTCAGCATCCCATTTTAACTCTTTGCCTAAAATTTGTTTAATCCCTGGTAATTTTGCGAATTGAATACGTTCATTAACCTGCGCTGGATTTGCTGATACAATTATTACCGATAACGTGGTACCTATTGCCGGGAATGGGGCTGGAATCTCAATTGAATCCTTTTCCCATTGTGTCAATATAATTTCGTTAGCCAAAGATGAATCTGTTGATTTAAGATTTTTAATAACTAATCTATTTTTCCTTCGTCGTTCATTTTCTTTCTCCAACAAAGCCAGAACAGAGCTATCAACAGGCAAAACTTCTTGATCATTCTCATTCTTTTTTATTTTATCAAGCAACTTTCCTATCAGCGTCCATTCAACCCCATTGATCTCAACCACTCTTTTCTCAATTCCCAACTGTCTGAGGAACCAATCCGGATCAGTATCAGCCGGCAATAACGATGCGAGTATTGCCGCGCGACTTGGCGTTAATGGCCGACGCGCCCACCATACATGCAGATAATATAATGGGGGCAATGCCTGAACTGGCGCCTCGCTCTCTTTGTGTTTCAGCTCCAACCTGGTGGCAGGGGAACCCCGCCTCTATGAGTCTCATATCATCTTGAAAAGAATTGTTCATATTCTTCCTTTTGTCTTGCAGCTCAATATTTTTGTCTAAAATCCTCCAGCATCTTCTCAACATTTGGATCTTTTGGATGACCTGACAGCATTGTCTTCATGCCGGCCATTGCCCATCGGTTGGCAGCATCGCTAAAATGTGAAATTCTTGAATACCAGTAACTGGATTCTTCCATAGTGAATCGGTCTATCCGCCTGGCAATCAATTCCACACGATCCATCTCTTTTAGACGTTCCTGCAATTTGAAAATCAGAACCAGTTTATAACCTGCTTCAAAATCCAAAGGAAGATTGCCTCGAAATGTAATTCTTTTCTTATTGATATATTGCTGAAGTTCCAGCGGAATATCAGCATGATTATTAATTCGGGCAAGTATTATACTGATGACCGGCAAACATCTGCGTTGAGACTGACCATAGATTATCCCGCGTTCTTTCAGAATCGACCTGATCGACCTGGGCGCTTTTAAGTCCTGGGTATCAGTTCGCTGATCAGGCATAATTCTTTCTTTCACTATAAAAACAGGAGATGCCTTATCCCTGTGATCAGTGATCCTTAGTATCCACGGCGCTTTTGACAACTCGGATTTCACTTTTTGTGCGTAGTGCAAACCAATATTTTTTATCTTTTTATTTTTGGTTAACATATAATTTAAAAGCTATCTCTTAATCGCTTTGCGAATTTCCTTGATAAACGGACAATCATCCTGGGGTTTGTCTATATCAAGCTCAATTATCGTATCATCTCCCATTTTAACAAGCCCGGCCAATACTTCAAACAGTTCACTTAAGTCTTTGACAGACTCTGGAGGTATTTCCGTTAAATCAATTCGAATTTTTCCACCTTTTGGCAGAATCAGTTCATGCATGCTCATCATATCTATGGTAGTGCTTGCACCGCGTTGATATATTGAACCGATCCGTTTCAGCATCTGAAATAAAACTTTTGTATCATCAGCGCTGCCAAGGTGTATTTCGTTGTCAGTCTTTTTTATCCATCCCTTTTCTGAAGCCTTTGCTTTGGTAATGATGACATCTTCAGGTTCAGGCTGGTAAAACATGGCACCTGTTCCTGAAATAAGTTCAGGTTTCTCTTGCTGTTCAAGCTCTCCCTTGCAGGCCATTAAACGATCATCCTGAACAATACCGGCAACTGCCTCATTTATCGCTTTATCAGGAACATCACCATATTTCTGTTTAAAACTATCAACAAGTTCTGAAATTTTGACCTGTTCTTTTTCTACTGCGATTTGTTTAACATAATCCTTAATCTTATTTTGATCTATTTTGTCTTGCTCCGACCATCCCCGTTGTCTTGCCCCTTCCGGTGTTAAGATAGAATATGCATCTGTTAAATCAACGTTAAACGGTAATTCCTTACCTTCCCGACTGTAGAACTCATCAGGCTTGACACTTTCGTCGGTTCCCATCCGGAAAACACACCATACCCCCTTGGAAACTCCAGCACGTATCAACTGATCAAGCACAACAGGAGACTCAAGAATAGGCCATTTTCGTATTCTGGAAAAATTTTCTCTTAGTTTTTTTACAGACACAACATCCTGCCGGGATAGAAATATTTTTTTAAGGTTGGACAGGTCAGACTGTGTTGTATGATCCGAGGTTACAAGTTCTCCTTCATCAAGAAGTGTTTTACGAATCTGTTCTAAAATTGATTCGCCCCCTTCAGCTCCGCTTGTCTTGATTTCTTTGCCTATTATTTGTCCACTTGCCGAAGGAAACCACAAGCTATGGTAACTTGCAGACACAGAAGTGATTAGCGCATTCTCTCTTTCACTGAATCGTTTTTTAAAATTATCTTCATTTAATTTATTCGGATTGATACCATGATTTTGTGGATTTTGATTCAATCTGCGCATGGCCAATACAGTGCGGGCCAAGTCTCTCAACGTTTTAAAAGATTTTAATGACGCAGAATCGGCTTCTCCAAGAATACTTGTTTGAGACTGTTTATCAGTTTTAACTGCAACTGTATCAGGGATAAGCATAAAGATTAGATTTTGTTCTATTCTTGGAATATTAATGCCTGCAAATATGATACATTCTTCAACATCAATTGATTTTGCCCCAAGCGATATCAACGCCAAAACAGGTTTTCCCTTGTTATCCGGAATATGTTCGGGCGCTGTCACATCATGCATAACATGGAAAGTTTTGATATCTGCCTTGATGATTTTTCTTGCAGTTGAATCTAAAAGGTCATTAATCTCCTCATTGCCAAGTGTTCTTCTTATTCTCGCCAATGCAATATTTACTGAAGGTTCAAGACTTGCGTAGTAACGTCCCTGGTTAAATCTTAAATAGAAAGCGCTATTGCTGATCTCTTTTAATGCTTCATTCACTTGAGGTGGTGTCAACCCTGGGAAAGCCACATTAAACAGCGCATCCTGTTCAGTTAGTCCAAAAAGATTTGAGGAAAGACCTGAATCCCTGCCGACCAGACTGTGTAAAAAAATTGTTTTCCAAGTATATTCGTACATTGGCCATCGTTCCGGATGCGGATTTTTTTGATCTGCAATTTCAGCATTGCTGCGTCCACCATCAATTTGATCTGTATCAGCTCCGCCAATATCAGCATTCAAAACAGGTAAAAGATCGCCGCTTCCTGTACGACCAATAATTTCATTGACCGTTCGCGCATCCCTAAAATCTATATGGCAAGCGTGGATCATGGGAATGTTCACTTGTTTTTTCCACAGGTTTCTAACAGCCAAAGCCAATACTCTCAATACACCTCTGGTTCCCTGAAAGTTTTCCGATACAGCCAGCTTATGATTTAAAAAATTAATCAAGGTCGGATGAAATGGGTATAGGGATATCATTCTATCTTTGTAATCTGTACGCGTCGCCTCATCAGGTAAAAGGGAAGTATTTTTCCGGTATAGATTTTCGTATGCCTTAGCTGTTTCCTGAGCCGCATTCGTATCAATTTTTGTAAACAGTCTCTTTGCAAGTACTCGCGATATTTCTGCTGCCTGGACAGGTACAACTGCGGTAGCATCTCTAAAAACGACACTGGTCACACTACCGATAGCCTGTTGGCCGATTCCAAGGGCTGCATCTTTGGTCACATCTTTTCCAACTACTTCGCCAAGAAGTTTAGCCAACTGTTCGGTCTGATTTGCAAAAGCATCTGTGGCGCTTGCTAATGTTAATAAAATAGCTATATTGGGATTAGATCTTGCATAGCCATGAAGCCCCATAAGAAATGCAGCTAATTGATCACCACCATCAGGATATGCAGCAGCGAGCCTCGCGGTGTACTGAGCCAACTCATCCAGCATTAGCAGGACTTTTCTGTTTCCAAAAACCTTATCAAAATAGTTTTTACCCGGAGATGCATATGATGATGCTTCTTCCTCTATTTCCATATATAAAGATTCACCGCCGATCCGGAATGCAATCTCACCCCATAAAGTATATGGAAGAAGGACAGATCCTTTTGGTTTATGCACAGGCAGTTCATCTCCGGCAATTCCAACAATAGCAACAGAGCCGGGTTCTGGAAGATATTCATTTGATATCAGATCAGAGGTAAAAGAAGATATTTCAGTTCCTTTGAAACCAATGTGAGCACATGCAATCAGAGTATGCGTTTTGCCTCCCCCAAAAGCTGTTTCAAGCCTGTGAATCGCCGGAACAGTGTTATCGCCTGCCAGACGAGCAAAAACCTCGAAGATTACCATCTTCAATCCATCTGTGGGATAGGTTGTTTCCTGAAAAAATTGTTGCGCATCTGTATACATCGGATGCATTCCAGAGCTATGACCATTGTAATAACGCAGAACCTCGCTTATTGAGGCTGTAAATATTTCCGGATTAAATGTTCCCCTTAAAATGTCCTGTCGCGGTTCACATGTCTCCATAATTGTCTTAATAGTCATGCTGCCCCCAAGAATATAATTTTTTAAATTGTATAGCGCCGTTCTTTATGATTTTTTATTAATCCTTTAAAATTTTTTGGTTTTATTACAATCCGTTCCAAACATCAAGGTTATTTCAATTCTAAAATAAGGACGACGGGTACCCATTAAAGGGCGGGTCAAGAGAAAAAACACCTCTCCATGAAAAAAATTGTGATTTTTTTTCGCTTGTCCTCTCCATCTCGCACCAGAAAAAGTGTCAGCTCTTCATTCTTGACAACGATAATCCGTGTGTGAAGAATGAAGAACTTACCCCTGTCTTTGTTAGGATAGGCCATCTTGCACCGTCTGCGGTAGTTTTCTTCGAGTTGTAGGAGTCCTTTCTGGTAGGCATCCAGTGATTTTTCTATTCCCTTTTGTACACGAGTCAACTTCTTACTGCGTGGGTAATACGATGTTTTTATCATTTAAAATATTCATATTTTGGTCATTGACATTATTTAGGCCTAATCCGGACACACCACTCCGTTAGATCCTTTGGCCGGTTTTGAAAAATCATGAGGCATAAGCCTCAATTGGATACTCAGGATCGTGAAAGAGATAGTCCTCACAGGGCGGAAGCTGAGAATCGGTCTTCATTCGCAAAAGTCCTCGAAATAGCTCGCCATTCCTGCGGTTTTGCTCAACCTGACTCGGTGAAAAATCGTTATTTGTGGTCTTTCGAGGTATAATATTGACATTGCCCCTTATTTATGCCATTAGATAGCTAAAACAAGGGGCAATAATATGAAAAGGTTCTCAGAACAATATCTGGTCCAATGGATCAAAACGCGGCGAAGAAAACCTCTCATCCTCCGTGGTGCACGGCAGGTTGGAAAGTCTACGCTTGTACGGCAGTTTGCCAACCAACAGAATTTGTTATTGAACGAAATAAATCTGGAACGACATCTTGAGTTGGACAAGGTCTTTGCGACGCTCGATATAGCCATAATCCGCGGAGAATTGGAGGCTCTTGTGGGTCGCTCGATCACCGAACCGGAACATCTCCTTTTTCTGGACGAAATCCAGGCGACACCGTCAGCGATCCAGGCGCTCCGATATTTTTATGAAGACCTTCCGGATATACCGGTCATTGCGGCGGGGTCTCTACTGGAGTTCACTCTTGCCGATCACAGTTTCTCCATGCCGGTGGGACGTATCGAGTACCATCACCTTGGCCCGATGACATTCCGGGAATTTTTGCAGGCCATCGAACCGGCTTTATGTCGTTATCTTGATGAATTGGAATTTGACTCCATGCTGCCGGAGTCCGCTCATCAAAAATTGCTGATACGCCAGCGACAATACCTGTTTGTGGGGGGTATGCCGGAGGCAGTGCTGGTATTCCAGGAAAGCGCTTCGCTGGAGGAAGCGGTTGCCGTACACCGCCGCATCGTCGGCACCTATGAGGACGATTTTGCCAAGTATGTCCGTCACCACGAGTTGGCGCTTCTCCAACGCACATTTCAACTAATTCCCCGCCAGGTAGGGCAGAAGGTCAAATACGTAAACTTCTCAAGGGAAGATCGCTCCCGTGACGTAAAGGCCGCCATTGAGTTGCTTGCGAAAGCCCGCGTCTGCATCCGTGTTTTCGCCAGTCATTGCTCCGGCATTCCGCTTCATGCCGACATCAATGAGTTTGCCTACAAACTCCTGTTTCTCGATGTTGGACTTATGAATCATGTGTGCGGTTTGGATTGGCCGACATTGAGGAGAATGAACGATGTGCAATTGATTAATGAAGGCGCTGTGGCCGAACAGTTTATCGGACAACATCTGGCCTACACCAGCCAAGGCGCAGAGCCTCCCCGACCGGTCTACTGGTTGCGAGAAGGACGCAAGACAAACGCCGAGGTTGACTACGTGATTTCCTGTGGCCCTAATATTTTTCCTGTGGAGGTCAAAGCGGGACGGAGCGGAACGTTGCGTTCTCTGCACCAGTTCGTGGCATGTGGAAAATCGCGAAAGGCCGTTCGGTTTGACATGAACCAACCCAGTCGTCAGCAAGTCACCTATCAAGTGCCGACTGCCGGCAAACACCAAAAAACGTTCTTTGAACTTCTTTCCTTACCACTGTATGGTGTCGGAGAATTAGCGCGGTTGCTGGACCAGGAATGAAATTACTTTTACACAAAGAAATAACCGCCGTTACTATACTGCCTGCCTATAGACTTGCACGTCTTCTGGCTCGTGAATGGAATCTGGAGGAAAATCACGGAAGAAAAGATAGTCCAGAAGCTGGGTGGAAAGAATGCCTACCACGGCCATGTTCTCCCGCTCACTCGCAAGGTGTCCTTCTTGCCTTTCACATTTGGCAACAAGCCGTCCAACCTTTTTGGGATGGAAGTACCCGGCCCGACGAATTGCCTCTTCAGAAAGCAATTCGCCCACATAATCAGGCGAGCCCTTCCCGAAAAAACATCGACTGATGGGGACACGATAAGGCTGTTTTGGCCTCCTACGCAACCCAGAGGGGAATAAGGTCACGAGAGGCCTCTTTCAGGATAAATTTTTCTTTCAGGCCGTTCAGTCGATATTTGGGTGGCATGCTGCAGGCGAATTCCACAATACGATGGTCCAAAAACGGGAAGCGGCCCTCCACTGAGTGACCCATGGCCATACGATCTCCCTGCGAAAAGAGCAAGTAGTTCGACAGAAATATAGTCATCTCAGTGTACTGTGCCCTGGATAAAGAGTCCCAACTCATGAAATCCGAAGGGAGGGTTGAGACAAACCTCTCCACAAAGTCAGGCAGCTTTCCGATCATTCCCTGCAACTCGTCTGAGAAAAACGCCTTGAGAAGGGCAGTGTTGTTCCATCTGATCAAGTGAGAGTAAGCCGGGGAGTTTACCTGCGTCAGGCTTTTCCGGAAAAACCCCTCAAGAAAAGCCCTGGCCCCGGCATTTGCTTGAGAAAAAATATAAGGATAAAGCCTTTCAAGGAGCATGGGACGAAGTTTGGAGTTGGGCTGACGAGCCCAAAACCGCCGCACCCTATCTTCCTTAAAAATATTGTAGCCCGCAAACACCTCATCTGCCCCTTCACCTGTTAGTACCACTTTAAAGTCATTTTTGCGAACCAGCTCGGAAAGCATAAAGAGAGGAGCCGGGGCTGTACGAAGAATCGGCGTCTCTGTGTGCCAGATGACCCGGGGAAAAATTTCTCCAATATCCTGTTCGCTGCAAAGTACTGTCCGATGGTCAGTCCCAAAAGCCACTCATTCTATAGACTTTCAGATAATCAGCGCCCCACAATTCCCTTATTCCCAACGCACTCGTTGCCCGGAAACAGAGCAAACTGCGAGCCGCTTCCCTTGTGGGACATACGGGACGCGTGGAGTACTACAAATATCTCAAAGTCTTGTTTATCAACCTCAAGAGCCTTTACATAAGAGGATTTTGTCTAAATAGCTTGTAATCTCCCTGGAATCTTCCATTAATAGCACACGGTTTAAAGCTTTCTTTGTATCAGTCAATCTTACTTTCCTGATTAAATCTTTTATGACGGGAACAGAAGCAGGGTTCATGCTGAGTTTGTCTGTCTCAAAAGCTGTAAAAAGATAGGCGCAACGAGGATTCGAAGCCGCCTCACCACAGATACTGACTTCTTTGTTGTTTTTCTTGCAGATCGAAACCACATCGAGGATTGTAGAAATCACAGCAGGATGGAGAGGATCATACAGTGATGCTACCTTCTGGTTGTTTCTGTCCACCGCCAGAGTGTATTGGATAAGATCATTGGTACCAATACTCACGAAATCCACATAGTGAAGCAATCTATCCAGAATTTTAACAGCACCCGGAACCTCGACCATTATGCCGATATTTATTGTTGTATCAAACGGAGCCCCTCTTTTCTCCAGTAAATTCTTTTCTTCATCCAAAAGAGAAGTAATGCTCCTGACCTCGCCTACTGATGTTATCATGGGAAATAGTATTTTTATGTGCCCAAAAGCCGATGCTTTTAATATAGCTCTTATCTGTGTTCTGAAGATATCATCCAGCTCAAGAGAAACCCTGATCGATCTCCAGCCAAGATACGGATTCTGTTCCTTAGGGTAATCGAGATAAGATAAGAATTTATCCCCGCCGACATCGAGTGTACGGATAGTCACCGACCTTCCTTCCGCGCCTTCTACTACCTTTTTATATAATAAAAACTGCTCATTTTCCGATGGAAATTCCTTTCTAACAAGAAAGGGAAACTCAGTTCTGTAAAGTCCTATATGCTCAGCCCCGTATTTTTTGACCAGTTCCAGGTCTGACAAGAGTCCTATATTTGCGCCAAGCCTGATTTCATAACCATCTTTTGTCTTGGCCACCAAGTCTCTCAGGACATCGAGTCGTTGAAACTTATTTGCCTTTTCTGCCTTTAACCTGGCGTATTCGTCAATGATCACCTGCGGAGGTTTGCTGAAGACAAGACCCGATGTCCCGTCAACGATTAAAAAATCGTTTTCTTTTACGGTATCCAGCATGTCCCTTACACCAATCACCATCGGTATCTCAAACGATTTGGCCAGAATCACCGTATGAGATGTCTTCCCACCCCTGGAAAGGACAACTCCTTTTAAGTTGTTCTGTCTAAGGCCGATAAGGTCTATAGGCGAAATATCAGAAGCAATAACAACTGTTTTACTTGCAAATTGTCTGGATTTGCTTCCTTCATATCCAAGGAGTTTTCTCAACACCCGCTTGCCTATATCCTCTATGTCAGAGCTCCTCTCTCTTAAATAGGGATCCTCCATGCCGGAAAAAAACTCTACATATTTCAAGACAGCCTTTTTCAGGGCATATTCGGCACAAGAGCCTTCTTCCTTAATATGCGCTATTATTTTCTTTTTAAATGACCTGTCCTGGAGCGCCATGACCTGGGCATCAAGGATAGCTTCATCTTGCCCTGACATATCTTTTACGTGTTTTGTAAGAGCTATGATTTCTTCCTGAGACCGTCTAAACGCAGCTTCAAGCCTGCTGATTTCAGACGAAACGTCCTCTGTTTCCTCATATTCTATCTGGTCAAAGCCGATACTTTCCCCCAGATAGTGCGCTTGACCTTCGGCAAAACCAGGCGATACAGGCATGCCCCTGATCAGACCCTTTTTTCCCTTTTTTGCTGTTTTTTCAGCGTGTATTTCTACTTCTTCTAACAGCTTTTTCTCTATGTCTCGCCTGTCCTGCCGCTCCTTTTTCAGGTCATCAAGAAGACCGGTATACGCTACTGTAGCGGAGATTTGGCTGGCTATGGTTGAAAACAGGGCAATATCGGATTCTGTAACAGCATCTTCGTGCACGGTTTGAACAACAAGCACGCCGAGCGAATTCTGAAGGTGGACTAGAGGGACACCCAGATATGTGCTATAGATCTCTTCACCGCTTTTTTCGAAAAAATTGTATCTGGGATGTGTAGCAGGATTTACAACAAAGACCGGCTGCATCTCTTCCAAAACAAGACCGGTAAGTCCTTCATGAATGCTCATTCGAACTCTGCCTATGGATTCTTTACGTAATCCGACGGTTGCCTGTAATACAAGAGACTGTTTATCTGTATCCAGAAGATATACGGAACATACATCTGTGTTAAATTTGCCGGCAACAAGTTCGACAATTTTTTCCAGCGTCCTGTGCGGTCGGGAAGATTCGGTTATTATCCTTCCGATATCTTCCAGTATGCTGATTTTATCTCTATCCATTTCGATATCACTCCTCGTGCTGCTGCCGATCACTGTGTTGAACAGCAATTAGAAAAATCGTAACAATTTAGTACTTCCCAATTTCAAGTTTCAAGTTTCAAGCCGTGAACGGCTACAATAATTTAAATCCTGAATATCTTGTAAATCCTGTCAAAAAAATAATATTTAAAAACGCTAAAGTGTTACGAAAAATCTTATTACACACATTATGCCAGACTCTTCAAGGAAAGAAAATAAATCCGCACATCGAAACATGGTCAACCAATCTCCTTTTACATTTTCCTACATTTCTGTCGAAACTGCCTCAAGCCTTACAATTATGTAGGATGCAATGCCATAGTACTTCCACGTAACATAGCATGAAACGCATTAGTTTTAACAATAGTATTCAATAGTTAGATCTATAAATATGTTCACCTCACAGAGTTGGCACGACTCTTGATATATATGTCACGCAAACACAAAGTTTAAACTCAATTTAGGTTAAAACAGGAGGAATGAAATGAGAAAGATTGCAATGTACGGAAAAGGCGGAATCGGGAAATCGACTACTTGTCAAAACCTTGTGGCAGGTCTTACGGAGATGGGGAAAAAAGTCATGGTGGTCGGTTGCGACCCAAAGGGCGATTCTACCAGGCTGCTCCTTGGAGGGCTGAATCAGCACACGGTTTTGGACACACTGAGGGAAGAAGGCGAAGATGTGGACCTTGAAGATATTCGCAAAACAGGTTTCGGCGGCACTTTATGTACTGAATCGGGAGGGCCGGAGCCGGGGGTAGGGTGTGCCGGCAGGGGTATTATTACTTCGATTAACCTGCTCGAACAACTCGGTGCGTTTGGAGAAGACGAAAATCTTGATTATGTTTTTTACGACGTTTTGGGCGACGTGGTCTGCGGCGGCTTTGCCATGCCGATGAGAGAGGGTAAGGCAAAAGAAATCTACATCGTTGTTTCAGGAGAGATGATGGCCATGTATGCGGCAAACAATATTTGCAAGGGAATATTAAAATTTGCGGAAACAGGGGGAATCCGGCTCGCAGGTCTTATCTGCAACAGTCGTCAGGTCGATAATGAAGTGGAAATGATAGAAGCGTTTGCAAACAAGCTTGGATCACACATGATTCATTTTGTTCCGCGGGACAACATGGTTCAAAAGGCGGAGATAAACAGAAAAACAGTCATTGAGTTTGAACCGAAGCACCCACAGGCCGATGAATACAGAACACTTGCAAAAAAAATAACTGAGAATGACAAATTTGTTATCCCGGCTCCGATGGAGATGGACGATTTGGAAAAGCTACTGATAGAATATGGCATAGCAGGATAATTAGTGCCTGAACGAAAACCCCGTTCAGGCACGATTTTGAGTTTTGAGTTAAAAAAAGCAATCTCAGTGAGTTGGAAATCTCTAAACAAAAAGGAAAATTCAAATGATAATGATCAGATCAATAGTAAGACCTGAAAAATTGGATAATGTGCTTGCAGCTTTAATGGATGCCGGATTTCCTGCGGTTACAAAAATGTCTGTTGTGGGAAGAGGCAAGCAGAGAGGGATTAAAATCGGAGATATTACATACGATGAAATATCAAAAGAGCTTTTGCTTACAGTTGTAAACGAAGAGGATAAGGATATTCTCATAAAAACCGTAATAAAAGCCGCCAGAACCGGGGAAAAGGGCGCTTTCGGGGACGGAAAGATATTTGTAACACCTGTAGATGAAGTTTACACGATAAGCTCGGGAATAAAAGAGACATCTACCGGAGAAAGTTCAGAGGTGAAAATATGAAAGAAGTAATGGCTGTTATACGCATGAACATGATTAGCAAAACAAAAATAGCCCTTGCCGACGCCGGAATATCTTCCATTACGGCAAGAGACTGTTTGGGCAGGGGAAAAGGTCTTGTCGATCTAAAGCTCTTGAAAGGTGCGGAAAAAGGTTATGAAGAGGCTATCTCTCAATTAGGCCAAAGCCAGCGTTTAATTCCAAAGAGGGTCCTGTTTATAGTGGTTCCGGATAAGACGGTGGAAAAAACCGTTAAGACCATAATAAAGGTTAATCAAACCGGCAAATCGGGCGACGGCAAAATATTTGTCGTTCCTGTGTTAGATTCAGTAAGGGTCAGAACCGGAGAAAAGGGAAATATTACGATTGATGACTGACGGAGGTGTAAAAATGGAAGCGATGAGCAAAAAAAGAATCGATGAAGAAAAAGTTTCTTTAGATCCTGATGAATTTATAGATCCTGAAATACTGAAGCTGGAAATTCTTTCAAAATATCCGCCAAAGGTTGCCAGGAAAAAAGCAAAACAGATAATCGTAAATCGTAAAGAAACGGAAGAAAAATATCCTGAAATACAGGCTAATGTGAGAACCGTGCCGGGTATCATCTCCCAGCGGGGCTGTTGCTATGCGGGCTGCAAGGGTGTTGTGATGGGCCCGACAAGAGACATAATCAACCTGACTCATGGTCCCATCGGCTGTGGTTTCTACAGTTGGCTTACCAGAAGGAACCAGACAGATCCTTCCACGACCCCGGATGGCCATAATTTCATGAACTACTGCTTTTCCACGGATATGGAAGAAAGAGAAATTATTTTCGGCGGTGAAAAAAAATTAAGAGCTGCTATCCAGGAGGCTTACGATATATTCAAACCAAAAATGATTTCCGTATTCGCCACCTGTCCCGTGGGCCTTATCGGAGACGATGTCCATGCAGTCACAAGGGAGATGGAAGAAAAACTGGGGATTACAATTTTCGGTTTCAGTTGTGAGGGATACAAGGGCGTCAGCCAGTCCGCAGGCCACCATGTGGCAAACAACGGACTCTTCCAGCATGTTATCGGCCTGGATAATACGGTAAAAGAGGGTGATTACAAGGTCAATCTTCTGGGAGAGTATAATATAGGCGGAGACGCCTTTGAAATAGAGAGAGTATTAAACAAGTGCGGCATAACTTTAATTTCCACGTTCAGCGGCAACTCGAGCGTCGATTTTTTTGCAAATTCCCACACGGCCGATTTGAACCTTATCATGTGCCACAGGTCAATCAACTATGTGGCGGAGATGATGGAGAAAAAATACGGGATACCCTGGTTTAAGATCAATTTCTTAAGCGCAGGAGGCATGTCAAGATCCTTAAGAAAAATTGCAGAATATTACGGGGAACAGAAACTCATAGACCGTGTAGAAGAAGTAATTGCAGAAGAGATGCCGGCAGTCAAAAAGGCCCAGGCAGAGGTAAGGCCGAGGCTCGAAGGAAAGCTTGCCATGATGTTTGTGGGAGGATCACGGGCCCATCATTACCAGGAAATGTTCAGGGAGATGGGGATGATACCCTTTTGCGCAGGCTACGAGTTCGCGCACAGGGATGATTACGAGGGAAGGCAGGTTCTGCCGAATTTGAAAGTAGATGCAGACAGCAGAAATATACAAGAGCTCGAGATTGAAAAAGACCCTGAAAGATACAACCCGAGAATAAGCGCCGAAGAATTCGAAGCCCTGGAGAAAAACAACATAAAACTCAGGGACTATGAAGGAATGATGACCGACATGCCAAGCGGAACCATAGTCATAGACGACATAAGTCAGTACGAAACCGAAAGCCTGCTGAAAACCTACAAGCCGGCAGTGTTCTGTGCAGGCATAAAGGAAAAATATACTGTGCAGAAACACGGCATCCCGATGAAACAGCTCCACAGCTATGATAACGGCGGTCCTTATGCAGCTTACAGGGGCGCCATTAACTTCTACCACGAAATCGACCGGATGGTAAACAGCAAGGTCTGGGATCATATCAAGGCGCCCTGGGAAAAAAGCCCGGAACTTGCCGCGAGATATACATACAGACCTGGTTAAAGAGGTTCAGGATGAATCCGTCAACCTCTGAACCTTTGAACCGTGAACCGTGAACCGTAGGGGCAGGCCCCTGTGCCTGCCCTGTCGATGAATGGCAACAACCAAATGGGCAAAAAAATAATAGGGGCAACCATAATAGGGCAACCACAATAGGGCAACCACAAGGGTTTGCCCCTACATTAAAAAAAGGAATTCCCAAATGTTACTAAGACATACATCAAAAGAAATCGCCGAACGAAAATCTTTGACCGTTAATCCTGCAAAGACCTGCCAGCCCATAGGAGCCATGTATGCGTCCCTGGGAATTCACGGCTGTCTTCCACACAGCCACGGCTCCCAAGGGTGTTATGCATATCACAGAAGCACACTGACCAGGCATTATAAGGAACCTGTAATGGCTGCAACAAGCTCTTTTACCGAAGGCGCATCAGTGTTCGGAGGCCAGGCAAATCTCCTGCAGGCGATGGATAATATATTTACCATCTATAATCCTGATGTCATTGCTGTTCATACCACATGCTTGTCAGAAACAATCGGTGATGATGTCCCGCAGATATTCGGAAAAGCAAAGGCAGACGGGAAGATTCCGGAAGGAAAATATGTTTTTCATGCAAGCACTCCGAGCTATGTGGGTACCCATGTTACAGGTTTTGCGAACATGACAAAGGCTATGGTCGATTATTTTGCAAAACAAAACGGTCATAAAGAGAATCGGATAAATATAATTCCAGGATGGGTGGAACCGTCTGATATGAAGGAGATCAAAAGGATCGCAGGAGAACTCGGTATAGATTTCATCCTGTTCCCGGATACGGATAATGTTTTAAACGGCCCCCAGACCGGCAAATTTGAAATGTACCCAAAAGGAGGCGTTACCATTGATGAATTAATAAGAACAGGAAGCAGCAGCGGAACTGTCGCCCTCGGCGAGCTGGCCTCAGGACCGGCCGCCAGGGCTTTGGACTCAAAATGCAAGGTGCCCTGTAAGATTCTCGATCTTCCTATAGGGATCAAGGCAACAGACAGGTTTGTGGATACATTAAGAAAAATGGCAGGCGTTAATGTTCCCGAGTCCATAAACATCGAAAGGGGACAACTGATAGATATCGTGACCGATATGCAGGCGTATTTTTATCACAAAAAAGTGGCGCTTGTGGGCGACCCTGATCAGCTTATCGCATTAACCGAGTTCCTCGTTTCTATAGATATGATGCCGATCCATATACTTACAGGAACAAAGGACAAGAAGTTTGAAAAAAAGATACTGAGCCTTACAGAAGAAATACCCCATGATGTAAACGTAAAAAGCGGGGGAGATATGTATCTCTTTCATCAATGGGTCAAGAACGAGCCTGTAGATCTTCTTATAGGAAATACCTATGTAAAGTACATAGCGAGAGATGAGGATATCCCTTTTGTCCGGTACGGTTTTCCTATTTTAGACAGGATAGGCCACAGTTATTTCCCGATGGTGTGCTACCGCGGGGCGATGCGTTTCCTGGAAAAAATACTCGACGCTCTGATGAACCGTATAGACAGAGATTCTTCTGAAATTGAATTTGATCTGGTGATGTAGTGTCTGAACGAAACCCAACAAATCATGTGGCAGGGGTTTTCGTTCAAACACTATGTAGACTTAAAAAACATGTGCCGGAAATGGTGATGACATGAATAGTATACCAATTTTAAAGGAAAGAAAAAAACAGATATATCACAAAGGCGAAGGAGTCTTTGATCTTACCTGCGATACAAAAAGCCTCGCCGGTTCTGTCAGCCAGAGAGCATGTGTTTTCTGCGGTTCCAGGGTAGTTTTGTACCCTATTGCCGACGCCCTTCACCTGATACACGGGCCCATAGGATGCGCTTCATATACCTGGGACATAAGAGGAGCGCTTTCCTCAGGACCGGAGCTGCACAGAATGAGTTTTTCAACCGATCTCAGGGAGAGAAATATTATCTTCGGGGGCGAGAAAAAATTATACGCTTCGCTTGTACAGCTTATAGATACTTATCGTCCCAATGCAGCCTTTGTTTATTGCACCTGCATCATAGGTATTATCGGAGATGATATTGATTCTGTTTGCAAACGTGTAACTGAAGAAAAGGGGATTCCGGTTCTTCCTGTTCATTCTGAAGGATTCAAGGGAACTAAAAAAGATGGATACAAGGCCGCCTGTGAATCCTTATCCATGCTGGTCGGCACAGGATCTATTGAGAATATAGGAAAATACGCCATTAATATAATGGGTGAATTCAATATAGCAGGAGAGGCATGGACTATTAAAAAGTATTACGAAAATATGGGCATCGAAGTTGTTTCGGTCTTTACCGGTGACGGGAGGGTGGAAAATATAAAGCGTTCCCACGGGGCTTCGTTGAATGTGGTTCAATGTTCAGGTTCTATATTGAGGCTTGCTCAAATAATGGAGGAAAAATACGGTATTCCATATATCCGTGTTTCATATTTTGGAATTGATGACATGTCAAAGGCCCTTTATGATGTTGCCGCGCATTTTAAGGATAACCTGGAAATCATGAAAAAAACAAAAGAGATTGTGCGAAATGAGATAGATGCAATCTATCCTGATCTTTTGAGATATAAAAAAGCGCTTTCAGGAAAAAAAGCGGCCATTTACGTGGGAGGCGCCTTTAAAGCCTTTTCCATGATAAAAGCATTGAGATCTCTTGGTATTGATGTTGTGCTTGCCGGTTCTCAGACCGGCAATAAAGATGATTATGAAGTCTTGAGGGACATGTGCGACGATGGCACCGTGATATTAGACGACGCTAATCCGCTTGAGCTTTCAAAATACTGCATTGAAAAAGGCGCCGATCTATTCGTGGGAGGGGTAAAGGAAAGGCCTATCGCATACAAGTTGGGGATTGGATTCTGTGATCACAACCATGAAAGAAAAATTTCTTTAGCTGGTTACAGCGGAATGATTAATCTCGCAAAAGAGGTCTATTCTTCAGTGACAAGTCCGGTCTGGAAATTTGCCCCTGCAAAGGATTCTTTTTTGTAAATTAGCCAACTGCGCTGAAGGCCTTTAGGCTGAAGGGTGAAAGTGTGAGGAGTTTTTCCTTCAGCCTTCTACCTTCAACCTTCAAAACCTGTATGTTTTAAAAAACATGATACGGAGACGATGAAATGAAAACTCAGGAAAAGATCGAATACAAAGCCACGAGCAATGCATGCAAACTGTGCAGCCCTCTTGGAGCATCCTTTGTTTTCAGGGGGATCGAAAGATCGATTCCACTGCTTCACGGTTCACAAGGCTGTTCTACTTATATCAGAAGATATCTGATCAGCCATTTCAATGAACCTGTGGATATTGCATGCTCAAATTTTACTGAAGAAACAGCCGTATTCGGAGGGGGCGCAAATTTAAAACTCGCTGTAGAAAATATAATCAAGCAGTACAATCCCAAACTCATAGGCATAGCTACAACTTGCCTGAGTGAAACCATAGGAGAAGATGTGCCTATGATCCTCAAGGGGTATAACAAAAAAAACTTTGGTGAAAATTTTCCGGAAATAGTTTCCGTATCAACGCCAAGTTTTTCGGGAACCCACATAGACGGGTTCCACGGCGCGGTGAGGGCTGTTGTAGATTCCATTGCCGTGGAAAAAAAGATTAGTACAAAACAAATAAATATCTTTCCCGGAATGTTGTCACCTGCTGATTTACGGCATCTCAAAGAGATAGTATCCGATTTTTCGACAAACTATGCGATGCTTCCCGATTATTCAGACACCTTCGACGGCCCCTTATGGACAGAATATCAGGAGATACCGGAAGGCGGAACAAAAATAGAAAAGATCGCTTCCATGGGAGACGCTGTTGCAAGCATAGAGTTTGGAAAAATATTGGCTGGCGACGAAAGCGCCGGCAAGTTGCTTGAAAGCCGGTTTAATGTTCCATACCACAGCCTCGGCCTTCCCATAGGTATAAACGAAACCGATGCTTTCTTAAAAGCCCTTGAAACCATTACAGGAAAACCTGTTCCGGAAAAATATATTCAGGAAAGAGGAAGACTCATCGACGCCTATGCGGACGGACATAAATACGTTTTTGAGGCCCGGGCCGTTGTTTACGGCGAAGAAGATCTTGTCATCGGTCTCGCCTCATTCTTGTCGGAAGTCGGTATAATCCCGATTATCTGCGCTTCAGGCGGAGAAAGCGGGCTGTTAAGACAAAAAATCCTGGATATCATACCTGATGCGGAAAATATCGGAATCAGGATAATCGAGGGTGCTGATTTTGTAGAAATCGGCGAGGAAGCAAGAAAAATCGACCCGGATTTTTTTTATAGGAAACAGCAAAGGATACAAAATTGCGAGAGAGATGAAAAAGCCTTTGATCAGGGTGGGGTTTCCCATCCATGACAGGCTCGGCGGCGCCAGAATTATCCATGTCGGTTACAGGGGCGCACAGCAGCTCTTTGATATTATATCAAATACAATTATAGCAACAAGACAGGATACTTCACCTGTCGGGTATACATATATGTAAAAAAAGTTAAATAGACTGAAGGCTGTTAGGGGCAGAAAATCCGATATCGCAAGTTATACTTTAACCTTCAGCCTTCAGCCTTCAACCTAAATACCTAAATAATAAAGGAGATAACAATGGACTTGGCAAATCATCCCTGTTTTAACGCTAAAATGAAAGGCATTTATGGAAGGGTGCATCTACCGGTAGCTCCGAGGTGCAATATTCAATGCAAATACTGCGACAGAAAATACGACTGTGTAAATGAAAGCAGACCGGGCGTTACAAGCGCAGTTTTGACTCCGAGACAGGCAATGTCCTATCTTGAGTTTATTTTTGAAAAAACAACAAATATATCAGTTGTAGCGATTGCAGGCCCTGGGGATCCTTTTGCAAACCCTGAAGAAACCATGGAGACCTTGCGCCTTGTCAGAAAAAAATATCCGGAAATCATACTGTGCCTTGCCACAAACGGTCTCGGTCTTGGTCCGTATGTCGATGAACTGGCGGAAATTAATGTGAGCCATGTGACCGTCACCTTAAACGCAGTCGATCCGAAAATAGGCGCTCAGATCTATTCTTTTATTCGTCACGGAAAAAGGGTTTTAAGCCCTGAGTCCGGAATAAATATTCTCTTTGAAAAGCAGATAGAAGCTATAAAAAAGCTGAAAAAAAGAGGTATAAGGACAAAGGTAAATACAATCATACTGCCGGGAATAAATGAAGATCATATCGAAGATGTTGCAAAAAAAATGTCCGAGCTTAATGTTGATATATTAAACTGCATACCATTTTATCCTAACGCGGGTTCGACCTTTGCCGATATGCCGGAGCCTTCAAAAGAGACCGTGAAAAAGATCAGAAAAAAAGCGGCTCGATATATCCCTCAGATGTATCACTGCGTAAGGTGCCGGGCCGATGCCGTGGGAATCCTGGGCAGGGAGAACAACAAGGAAATAATGGAAAAACTCAAGGAATGTTCCGAGATGCCGGAAATTTATGATGAAATCCGTCCGTATGTTGCGGTTGCCAGCCTGGAAGGCTCACTTGTGAACCAAAAACTCGGAAAAGCGCGCAAACTTTTTATCTACGGAAAAGCAAACGGGAGCGTGACATTTATCGAATCCCGAAAAACTCCTGATCCGGGCGCAGGCATGAAACGCTGGGAGAATCTTGCCGAAAGCTTACATGACTGCCGGGCGCTCCTTGTGAACGGCATAGGTAATAACCCGAGGCAGGTTTTATCAAAAAAAATAGATATTCTTGAGCTCGACGGGCTGATAGAAGAGGCTGTGGAGGCGGTTTTTGAAGGCCACAGTATGAATTATATGATCAAACGTGATGTGGATGCATGCAACAGGAAGTGTTCAGGAGACGGCATGGGGTGTATGTGAACCTGAAGTGGCAGGCAGTTAAATTTAAGAACGTCTGAAACTCACGCATAAGTGAGCCTAAAGAAAAAAGAGTATTAATATCATTTTTAAAAATTGTTAATTATGACTTGAATTTATATTTTTGACAAGAATATCAAAAGAGCGCCTCTTTATTCTTAAGGCTCACTAATACGCTCAAACAGTCAGCCGTTTTAAATTTAACTGCCTGCCACTTCAGGTTATTGAGAAGTTATTTTTTGAGTTTATCAATTTCTGCTTAACAATAAAAAATGGGAGAATCATAATGGAAAAACCGAAACATCATATTTTTGTCTGTTCAAGTTTCAGGGCATCAGGGGAAATTAAGGGTAAGTGTAACAAAAAAGGTTCAACGGATTTCATACCTTACATAGAAAACGAAATACTCGACAGGGGAATGGATGCGCTGCTTACAAGCACAGGCTGCATGAAACAGTGCGACAACGGGCCTATAATGGTTATTTATCCGGAAAATTTCTGGTATGGGAATGTTGAAAGCGAAGATATAATTGATGAAATTCTGGATGCTCTGGAAGACGGTGTAGCCGCTGAAGAGTATCTATTGAGCTGATAAGGAAAGGCAGGCAAATGAGAATTCACTACTTACAACACGTACCTTTTGAAGACTTGAGTAGTATTGAGCCAATATTGAGGGAAAAAGGACATGAATTAACGGCTACACATTTATACAAAGGCCAACAAATACCCCTGGTAAAAGAAATTGACTGGCTAATAGTCATGGGTGGACCAATGGGCATCTATGATGAAGCAAAATACCCGTGGTTAAACGCTGAAAAGCTTTTCATAAAACAAGCAATTGAATCCAATAAAATTGTTCTTGGTATATGTCTTGGCGCACAACTCATTGCGGACGCACTAGGGGCAAAGGTATGTCAGAATAAGCATCGGGAAATAGGCTGGTTTAATATTAGTCGATCACCTGAAGTAGATGGCACAGTCCTGTCAGAAGTAATTCCTGATCAAATGGAAGCATTTCACTGGCATGGTGATACCTTTGATATGCCACAGGGAGCAAAGGCAATAGCTGCAAGTGAAGCGTGCCAAAATCAAGGTTTTATAATAAACAATCGTATAGTAGGTTTTCAATTTCACCTTGAAACTACATTACAGTCAGCAAAAGCGCTTATAAACAACTGCCGGAATGAACTGGACAAATCTCAATATGTCCAGACTGAAAGTGAAATATTGTCAGATAATCAGCGTTTCACAAATATCAATCAGGTAATGTACTCCGTATTAGAGGCATTGGAAGTACAAAATGATCTATAGACTTTCAGATAAATAATTTCACTGCGTTATCAGTCGTCGACGTATAACTAATACGCCTTCCTCCTTCTAGCCTTGTGAAATTAATTATCTGAAAGTCTATGTAAGGAACAGGGACGCAGTTGATTTGCCATAATAGTTCACCACGGATTTTCACGGAAATACACTGAATTCTCGTAACTGTTCAGGTTGTTAGGTTCACGGTGTGAACCTGAGTAGTTACACTTACTCATTGTTTTTAATTTTCAGTGAAACTCCGTGTTGTTCCGTGGTGAAACTTTTACGAAAGGAGATAAAAATGGCGGGCTTAAGAATAGCTATAGTTTCAACAGATGGAGCGAACGTAAACAACCACTTTGGCATGGCCAAACGGTTTTTGATCTATGACTGTAACGATAAAATCACATTTGTGGAAGAACGGCAGACCGAGTCCCTTTCGGTAGGAGACCCGGATCACTCCTTTGACGCTAAAAAATTTGGTCGGATAGCATCCCTGCTCAAAGACTGCAGCAAGATCTATGTGACACAGATAGGTGAAGTTCCTGCCTCAAAGTTAGAAGAGCTTGGCATCGAACCGGTAATCCATGAAGGCCCTATTGCCAATATAGTATAACTAAAGGTGAAAGAAAAATGTATACAAAACTAAAAACTGCCCTAATTGATTTAGCTGATGAGAATGGTCTCTTGGAAAGTGAGGTCAACATTACAGCTAAAATACTGACATCTGAAGAGGCTATAGGTGAAACAGAAAGAAAGGATTTTCCTTTGCTTCAAGGCAAGGAATTCTTAATCCAGGCGGATTTCAAGAATGCCTTGGGACAGGCATTCACAGATGCCCCAGGGAATTTCAAGGGTAAGCTCAAAAAAATACTTGAATTAAAATTGACAGATAACAATGATCGAGCCCTTTTTATTGCTACGCTCAACGCTGTAATGCGATACGTGGACGCAGCCGACAAGACTATTCACTGCAAAAACAAGGAACCTGAATTATGCGCCAGGGAGATAGCAAGGACAATCATTGATAAATACAGTGCTGACGTGAAGGTTGGCATTGTTGGATTCCAGCCGGCCATAATAGATAATTTTTCTAAAAACTTAGCTGCCCAAAACGTCAAGGTAACAGACCTGGATAAAGACAATATTAATAAAATAAAATATGAAGTGCTTATCTGGGATGGCAGGAAAATGGCAGAAGAGCTTTTTAAAACCTGTGATGTTATTTTGGCGACAGGCTCAACAGTAGTAAATGACAGCCTGTCTCAGTTGATTTCTCTCTCAGAGAAATACCAGAAGCCCCTATATGTTTACGGCACAACAGTTGCCGGCACCAGCAAAATTTTGAACCTGAAAAGGCTGTGTTTTCAGGCTTCTTAAGGAGTTATCATGAAAGCACCTGCCGCCTTGTTGGCCATGTACCGTGCCATTAATGTTTTTGTTTTGTTGGGCTTGGGGCTGGATATGCCCCGATAGAAACGAGAGCTTCTCGCTCAAGAAGTCGTTCCGAGTTGTTGAAGACAAAAAGGCGAACGGTTACCTCACCGATGTCGGTAAGAGGCTCAATAATAACGTCATTTAGTCTGTACCATATTGTTTTGCGCGTGCCTTTGCCAATCTCATGAGATGTTCAAGCTGCCTGTAATGATCCAGTTCGGATTTTTCATCTGTTGCCAATCCGCTTTCCTTTTCTTTCTGAATCAATTCCATCACCCGTTCTTTTGCCTGTTCTGAGGGGTGAAAGGCTAACAATGAGTTGCGAGCTGTTTGTGTAGCAATAAAATTTACAACCTCTTCATATGCTCTGGCTGTTTCCATTAGCGAATACCTCCGGTAGTGGCAAATTCCTGAAGTGAGTGATAAGGAACTGGGACGAAGGGTGAAAAATACATCTCCGATCCATTAAAATTACTTAAAATGGCTATTAAATCAATGTCAAGCAGAAAAATAAAGGATGAATTTAAATTCAGATAGTCCCAACAAAACAGTGGTTTTGATAATATCGTCCCTGTTGTACTTTGTAAACACCTAATTTTTCGCTATGTGCTACCAGTAGCCACAATATGTAACTTGTTGAAATTATGGATCCGCACTGTTTTGTAGAGACTATCAAATTTTGCCTGTTTTCTGACATTGACAGACCATACAAACACGAGAAGAAACTGCAAAACCAAAGGATATTTCCCCTCTTCTCTCCCGGAAACAACAAAGGGATGCGAAATTTATAACAGGATAGCATTAGTAAGGGTCAAACGTAGACCCCTTTTCTGTTTTACATCAGGCTGACCGACCAGCCAGAAACTTTCATTGCTTGAGCTTTTTGCGTCCGCTGAATTTGTCTTGTTATATATTTTTTATTTTCATTGACAATCTTGTAATAAACATTGCCGCGAATCAGTCATGTGTCTTCATTTGCCAATCATCTACAATTGGTTGCCAATTTACACTTCTCTCTTCTTTCTTTGTCCAGACATCCCAAAATTCGGGATCACTGGAATAAGGCTGATCTTCTTTTCTGAGATCATTCATTCGCACCAAAACAGGTAATTCTGCCGCCCAGCCTAATAGAATGGCATATTGTGAAGGCAAAGACGGCAGCTCTCTTAAAAGGCCACGCAGGTTATCCGGCACTAAACGATTAACCATTTCCTGGTCTTTATCATTACTGATTCGATGAAGAAGAAAACTGTTGCATTGGGACAATACTGTGGTTGAAAGCTCTGAGGGGCGCTGTGAGGACAGCAGTAAACCTAAACCGAATTTTCTGCCTTCACGGGCGATTTTTTCAAAAATTTGAGTACAAATAGCGGCTGCATTTTGATTTTCTGCATCTTCCCGGTAGCGTTTAATAAAAGTGTGCGCTTCCTCAGCCACCAGTACAGTTGGCAATGTCTTTCTCTTATCATCTAATTTACGATAGCGTTGCAGAGCCTCTAAAGTCATGCGGGCAATCACTGCGGTTACGATATGGATGATCTCTGCGGGTACTAATGACAGGTCAATCACTGTGATAGCCGTATCATCTTCATCAGAACCGATATATTTTGATAACCACTCTTTTAGAGTAATATCGGCCTGATCTCCGATAATTTCCTTCATTCGGGTATCAGAAAGCATGGTTCGGATTCTGGTAATTAGAAAATCAAGGTATTGTTCCTTTCCTGAATCTTGTGCTATTGCCGCAAGAAAATTGACAAAAACATCACTGGAAAATTTAACAGGTATATCTTCATGTTTAGGGAGTAAATCCAGCTTTGTCCCACCAAATAATGAGAAGGCAGTCAACATTTCAGTCTTGATTGATTCAATTTCCGGATTACTTGATTCATAGACTGGATATTTTCCAAGGCGGTTGTCTTTATAAGATGTTAGAGATGCAATCAAATCATCAAGATTTGTATTATTTGTCTCCAAGCGAGATTTAAAATCCTCAATACTTTCCAACCACTTGCAAATTTTTTCAAAAAAACTTTTTGTTTTAGGAAATGAACCCCATGGAGAACCTATTCTTTGCTCGTGTTTTATGGTCGTGATAATGGTACTTAAAAATTGTGGCTCAACCGGAACTGGTGTGATGCCTAACCCCGTCAACCGGAATCAATGTGGTCAATAAAATCAATCTGTTACGCAAACCATTGTTAAGATATCAATATTTTAACAATGGTATTAAGAGTAAAAAAATGGCATTTTTTGATTTTGGCGTAACCACTTGTAAAACAACTAAAAAATGGCAAAAAGAGGGTCGTTTTACCACACCAGTTCCGGTTGACCCAAAATTGTTTAATTTGAATATTTAAGTCTGATGATATCTCAAATTCTTCATTCCGCATTGAACGTAATGCCCGGCGCAACAATGGAGCTTAAGCTTTTGCACTGGCCTGCATAATTGAACACCACTCTGCACTATTCCAAAACCAGACAGGCATTTTTAAGGATGAATCATTTGTGCCAACCTGAAATACTCTTGCCTTGTGTTTTGATTTACTATTAAATACACGGCTATATTCACCATTAGGATCAAGAATAATAAAACGGGCATTGGGCGATTGTTTCTCTCCACATTCTTTCCCTGCTTCATCCAGACACCATTGAATCAATCCAGCAACAGAACAAGATTTACCGCTTCCGGTATTACCTAAAATAGCCAGATGTCGGCCAAACAGCCTGTCTGGATCAATTTTAACTTCGGCATTGGCGGCTAAAGAACTTGTGCCTATTTTAACATGCCTGTTTTCGCCTGATTCAACAATGGCACGTAATTGATTATCTGTGGGAATAAGAACCGGTTCTCCAACACTTGGAAAAGCTTGTACGCCTCGTTTGAACTCAAAGATGTTTTCTGCTGAACCTTGTTGCCCCAGTCTTTGTAACATGCCGAGAGGATTTGCCCGCATTTTTCGTAATGGAAAAGGCAAATCAACTAAACCAAAATCGTGGAATCCTTTACGCTTGGGAAAAGGTGAACGCTCTATCGCAATCCACTCCACCTGTGCCACAATATAGCCGGACTCTGTGGCAATCAATACATAACCGTTAATACGGGGGAATGCACGGGGCACTATTCCGGCATTTGCGGCTATTCCATCAGGAGCCTCTAAATCAAGTCCTATCTTGATTTCATTGGGCGCAACAAACTCAACCGATCCAATTCGCTGAGAAGAGGCATATTCTATGGGACTTATACTCATGAATGACCGCCTTCATCTGTGGGATTAGATTGAGCAGACAACCCGCGATTTTTCAATAGATCGGCCATACGATTGGTAGCCCGATCAATTGCAGGTTTGGGTAGATAATAATCCACAAGATTTTTTAAATCCCCAAAATGAGAACCGGCCAGAACGGTGATTTGAGCTGAACAACCGACTGAATCATAAAAGCGTTTTGCCCGGTCTCCTTCGTCTGAAAAAATAATCATAACCAGATGAGTGGACGGGATAGTCAGCATATCCCGAATAATCCGGTTAATATGATCATCACCAAAACCATAACCGTATAATACCAGCGTGGCATTAGGCCGGCAGATAGCGGCTGCCATATCACGGAACAGTTCCACATAGGGATATTCGGCTGTTTCACGATCCTTTCCGGCATTGGGGTAGATTATTAATTGACTGATCTTATCTTCAGCAGACGGTATTTGAGGAAAAAACTGATCAATAGGTTTGTCCGCCCCAAAGGGCAGAGCAAAACGGCGAATGGTATTATCCTGATTGATCCAGTCCAAAGAACCATGCAATTTCGTATAGTGAACCACCCCCTCCAGATAACGGGGTTCACCTCGAATGCCGGGCGGGTTATAATGCATGTCCACTTCAAGGCGTGAGGCGCGGAAAACAGGATTGAGACTGCCGACAAAACGATCCATCAGGCGTACACCTGCCAGTTCAGCACCGAATTCAATCAAGCGGTCATAATTGGTGGTAAAAAGATTAAGACGTTCACGGGTAGCAGAACGACTGCAAAAACTAACCAGAAAACTGGTCAGATAATCCATAGTGTTTTCAAGGCGATCGGACAGAGCAATATTTTTTTCAGTTGTCAGGACGTTTTTGGCAAAATTGGCAAGCCCAGTTTCTAATGACTCTTGGAATTTTAATAATTCCTTTTTTAGTTTTTTTGCACCATAAGGCTGAGCAGAGAGATAAATTCTCATTCCTTGTATCAAATCGTTTGCAACCCGAATCTGATCTTCAATATTTGGCGTACCACGGCCTACTTTTTTTGCAGATTCTGATGCACTTGTTTCCATCTGCTTCTTAAATACGAAAAAGTTCATTTTATCCATGCCTTGGGGTGCTTTTCCATCTTTTTCTTCTGGTGTTATGGTCGCAAGACGGTGTACCGCACTAGTTATGCCTGTACCCATCAACAAAGAAAGATGCTCACTTTGAAAGAGTGCAGTCAACCAGGGTTCGATCTCTTTGCGCAGAGACTCCGGAGAATCCTGATTAGCATCTTCAGATTCACTATTTTTGAATTTAACCTCCCTCAATGGATCACTTTTAATTTTCAGGATATTCTTTCCGTTCCAGGTTTTGATTTGTTCCGCCATGATTTATGCCTCCCCCGATTGCGAAAAAGCTTCTTTTAACACCGCCTGCATCAGTTGTTCGGTATGGGTTTGATCTGTGGTGATTTGAGTTTCCAGTTGGTCGCAGATGGCAAGCAGTTTTTCGACTTTGGTGACGATGGCTTTTTGTTCGTGGAGTGGGGGAATGGGAATCACATGCGAAAGAACATCTCGGACATTAACATGAGGCGATGCAGAGCCAATGATTTTGCCCACAATATCTTCATATGTTATTGGCGCATTGAAAAATCGAAGAGCATACTTTGCGGAAGATTCATTTGAAAAACGAAGCATCATTACTCTTTGCCCTAAACAAACATGCTCATCTGTATCAATTAATCCAGCGACGCCAAGCCTGCCTCCCTCACGGATATAAACAAGATCATTTCTAATCGGTCTTAGCCTTTTTATTCTTTTCTCATACTCTTCTTTTGAAACACGTCTAACTGAATTAATTAGCAAGCCTGATTCAGTTACATCTGGTGCTCGCAGGCACGGGAATCCCCTACCTTGATATTTCGGTGTATCATGAGGGCAATCAACATAATGACTTGCAAAGTCTCTTACCCGACACCATTTCCACCCCTCCGGTAGTTCAAACGACTTTTTTTCCTCGCTGATGGGCGGCAGAGGTTTTTGTTTTTTGATTTTTTTATCTTTAATTAGCTGATTTTTTTCGGCCTTGATGCGGGCCAGCAATTCGCCGGCGGGTTCAATGTCGGGATTTTGCGCCCGAAAATCGGTGGTGAGCTCGCCTTGGATGGCTTCCTGTAAAATCTGCTGACGCAGTTTTTTCAACAGGGTTTGCTGATGGGTGAGTTGGGATTTTAACTTGCTTAATTTTGTGTTTGCGGAAGATATTTTTCGTACTAAACCGTCTTGTTCCTTTCTCGGTGGCAACAATACTGTCAGTGCTAATAGCATACTTTCCTTAATTCTTACCCTACCCATTCCTTTCGTTAATTGAGTGAGTTGCCATTTTAAGGCAGGTCTGTTTAGTAGACTTATAAGGATATCAGGATGGATTTTAGAATCATTGATTTCAAAACTCGGCATTTCATTTGTAACCAGTGCGCCATCTAATGCGCTTGGTATAATTCCAAAAGCACCTGTATGAACAGCCAATCGTGAATAAATAAAATCACCAGCTTTTACGCAATAGCCCTTTTGTGCATTAATAAGACCACCTTTCTTTTTTTCCCTTAGCTTAACTTCCCCTTTATTTGAAATAGTTACAAGCAAGTATTCTATATCTGCTTCAATTAACAGTTGTTTTTTTCTCTGTTCAAGAAAATCACCTGCCTTTACTCTTTTCCACTTACCCACTACTCCACCTCCGTCCCTTCCAGCAATTCATAAAACTCATTCAGCTTTTTCCTCAAAACCTCTTTAGGAATCAGCTTTGTTTCATAATCTGAAATAATGGCGGGGCTGACGGAACGACTGAGGGCGTATTCCACTACTTCATCGTTTTTTTCCCGGCATAGCAGCACACCGATACTTGGGTTCTCGTGGGACAGCTTGACATCTCTGTCCAGAGCTTCCAGATAGAATTCCAGTTGCCCTAAATGTGCGGGGTTGAATTTTTTAGTTTTAAGTTCAAAGGCTACCAGGCATTGTAACTGCCGATGAAAGAAAAGCAGGTCAATGAAAAAATCATCTGTACCCACTTGCAGACGGTATTCCTGGCCGATAAAAGAAAACCCGATCCCCAGTTCAAGAATAAAATCTTTAAGGGAAGCGACCAGGGCTTGTTGCAGTTCTTTCTCCTTATGGGGAACAGGAAGGTCTAAAAAATCAAAGATATAGCTATCCTTGAATACCCCCTCTACGGGTTGTGGCAGTTGTTTGACGGTCTCTGAGAGTTTTTGATCCGCCAGCATGGTTCGTTCAAAAGTACCGCTGTTAATCAGACGTTCCAGCTCCCGGATGCTGTATCTTTGCTGACTGCACAAAAGCAGGTAAAACCTGCGTTCTTCTGCTGTGTTCAGGCTCATTATTCTTCGGTTATGGGTCCAGCTTAATTCTGCCATCAGTGATGGCAGTTTTTCATCTTGTTGATATGTCTCGTAAAATTGCTTCATTGTCCAAATGTTTCGTGCAGAAAAGCCTTTAATATTTGGGTCTTTATATTTTAGAAAAACCGATAGATCTTCAACAATTCCTTTGCCCCAGCCATTATTTTGTACTTGCCTGGAAATATATTGGCCAATATTCCAGTAAAGCTCTACAAGTGTTTTATTAATCTGGCTATATGCCCTTTGTCTGGCTTGCTGTATCTGCGTCAGAACCTTGGTAAATTGCGGTTCAAGCTTGCTTGATGTTGTCTGAATTTCCTTGCTCATTTTGCCAGCTCCTTTTTAAACTGGGCAAGTAAGTTATCACTTTTGGCAAAGGACTGATGCAGCATCTCCAGTAATTCTCCACTGCTGTATTGTTTTTCGGGTTCAGGCTGGTGCGGGTTTTTAATATCCAGGTTGTACCCGCTCTTTTTAATGGTTCTAATATCCACCTTCCATGCCTGTTTATTCTTCTTTCGTTTTGTCCACCATTTTTTTAAGTTATCAAATTCCGCCAACTGTATCGGTTTGGTTTTGGAGTAGGCTTTATATCCTTCAGGAAGTTTATGCTCATAGTACCAGACGGTTTTTGTTTTTTCTCCTTTTATATGAAACACTAAGCCTCGGCAGGGCAAACCCCACCAATGACATTGCTTTTATTTATTCAAAGTCTTTTTTTA
>Ga0255390_1007_pt1 | contig 31261 bp, 19 predicted proteins | sample ANMaggSSYBR01H11_FD_182111 | JGI IMG/M metagenome (GOLD analysis project Ga0255390, IMG submission 182111) | Sediment cell enrichment communities from methane seep in Santa Monica Basin, California, United Staets - ANME aggregate JGI... | ecosystem: Environmental > Aquatic > Marine > Cold seeps >... | reverse complement strand
CGCTCTTGGCGAAGCGAACAAGGCCATTGAGTATCTTGGAAAGTCGATGGAAATTGATCTGAAGGTGTTCGGAGACCAGCATCCGAATGTGGCCATAGATTACAACAACCTCGGTTTAGCCTATCGCGATCTTGGCGAAGCGAACAAGGCCATTGAGTATCTTGGAAAGTCGATGGAAATTGATCTGAAGGTGTTCGGAGACCGGCATCCGAATGTGGCCACTCGATACAACAATCTCGGTGAAGCCTATCGCGCTCTTGGCGAAGCGAACAAGGCCATTGAGTATCTTGAAAAATCGCTGGAGATTGATCTGAAGGTGTTCGGAGACCAGCATCCGAATGTGGCCAGAGATTACAACAATCTCGGTTCAGTCTATCACGATCTTGGCGAAGCGAACAAGGCTATTGAGTATTATGAAAAGTCGCTGGAAATTAATTTGAAGGTGTTCGGAGACCGGCATCCGAATGTGGCCATATATTACAACAATCTCGGTGAAGCCTATCGCGATCTTGGCAAAGCGAACAAGGCCATTGAGTATCTTGGAAAATCGCTGGAGATTGATTTGAAGGTATTCGGAGACCAGCATCCGAATGTGGCCACTCTATACAACAATCTCGGTAAAGCCTATCACGCTCTTGGCGAAGCGAACAAGGCCATTGAGTATCTTGGAAAGTCGATGGAAATTGATCTGAAGGTGTTCGGAGACCAGCATCCGAATGTGGCCATAGATTACAACAATCTCGGTTCAGTCTATCACGATCTTGGCGAAGCGAACAAGGCCATTGAGTATCTTGGAAAGTCGATGGAAGTTATCACCACTATTTATGGAAAAGATCATCCTTTGACTAAGACTGTGAATAAAAATCTTAATTCCATAAAAGAGCAAAGTAAAAAAATAAAATAGATTGATGGATTAAACCATGAAAAGCAAAAAAATAATAGAAATGTTCGTTAAAGAATGCGCGGAATCAGCAGCTCAACAGAGTGGAGAAAAATTTGTCGGATGGGAGAGCCTCATCGCGGTTCTCGTGTACCAGGGCCTAAAGCTACTTCTTCCACAGATAAAGGAGTGGTTCAAATTGGGAACCGCGGTCATGGATTTAAAGCGTCAGGAAATAAAGAAAAAGCTCGTGCAGTATGCAGTAGAAAAAAAACTCGATTTTCCACAGGCCGAACGTGCGGCAGAAGTCGTATCTAATCGACTTGATGATAATACATTAAAAGATATTGTTGATGCATTGGCAAATTAGAGAGTTAGAGACAAAAAATACATTCGAATTCCATCAGATAGAATGAAAAGGTTCGATTCCCATGCACTTCCGCCATCCAATTTATTAAGATCAACATCAAACATGCTTCAACCATTACAAAATTCATTAAAAAAACCGAGAACCGTTACAATATTTTTAAGTTCATACAACAATTTGGCTTATAACTCAATGAATTGAATTTAATAAGGAGGAAAGACAGTGTCTATAAGTGAAATAACGGCAAATGAACTGGATGTTGAAAAGTTTATTAAAGATAAGGCGGCAGGGATATCTGAAGCTGTGGGGAATGATACAGCTATTAATGCCCTGTCAGGCGGCGTTGATTCTTCAACTGTTACACTGCTTGGACATATGGCTCTGGATAAAAAACTGAAAACTTATTTTATAGATAATGGTTTGATGAGAAAGGATGAGCCGCAAGAAGTAGTTTCTATCTTCAGCAAAATGGGCGTTAATGTAGAAATAATTGATGCAAGGCAGGAATTTTTCGCAGCATTGAAAGACATAGATGATCCTGAGAAAAAAAGAGAAGCCATTACCCAGACCTTTTATAAAAAAGTTTTTGGGAGACTTGTTAAAGAAAGCAGAGCAAAGCATCTTCTTCAGGGGACTATATTAACTGATGTTGATGAAACGGTTGCAGGTATCAAGAGGCAGCATAATGTCTTTGAACAATTGGGCATTGATCCTCAGGAAACATTCGGATACAAAATAATTGAGCCATTATTACAACTTCGTAAAGATGGTGTAAGAAAAGTTGCTGAAGGCCTCGGACTTCCTGAAGTAATTTTTAACAGACCACCTTTCCCAGGGCCTGCGCTTGCTGCAAGAGTTATTGGCGCCGTTACGCCTGAAGATGTTGAGCTCGTCAGGCAGGCGACCGATATTATGGAAGAGGTCTTTGGGGATATGGACTCATTTCAGAATATGGCTATTTTGCATAAGGATCGAGTGACTGGTATGCGAAACGGCAAGAGAGAATTCGGCAGACAGATTGAAATAAGATGCTGGGAAAGTACTGATGCGCGTACCGCTACGCCAATGAGAGTTGATTACAAAACCCTGTTTTATCTTGCTGACCGCATTACAAAAGAAGTCCGGGGTGTTGTCAGCGTAACTTATCATATTGCTGAGAAGCCGCCGTCAACTATGGAGGTTGTGTAGATAATGAAATCGCTTCGCTCCGCCGGTTTATAAATTGTCAGAATACCTTATTCGACGTTCGATGTTGGACGTTCGATGTTGGACGTTTATCTTTTAATATGTTCGACGTTCATAGCCTTTTATTATAAAATATCTGCGTGATATTTTTGCAGGGACTTGACTTTAGACTGTCCTTTCCTTCGAGCAGCAATTCCCCTTGCAGCAGCAAGAGAGGCGGCTATTGTTGTAATATTCAGGATTTTATAATTAATAGCTGCTTTACGAATATAGGAACTGTCTGTCTTGCTCTGTTTCCCGCTCGGCGTGTTTATTACCAGGTGAATTTCTTTGTTTTTAATTGCATCAACAAGGTTGGGTCTGCCATATCCTAGTTTCGGGACAGGTTTTGAATTTATCCCATGTTCTGTAAAGAATTGATGCGTCCCTTTTGTTGCCAGTATGTTAAATCCAAGCTCCCTGAAGACCCTTGCAGCTTCCAGCGAACCTGGCTTGTCCTTTTCCGCAATGGTAAACAGAACCGTTCCTTCAATTGGCAGCGATGACTGTGTTGCTTCCTGTGATTTGAAGAATGCCAGGCCAAAGGAATCCGCCAGCCCCAGAACTTCTCCTGTTGACCGCATCTCAGGGCCGAGAAGCGGATCTACTTCCGGGAACATGTTGAACGGGAAGACCGCTTCTTTTACTCCGAAATGTTTGATCTGTTTTTGTTTAAGACCGAGGTCTGAGATTGTTTTACCCAGCAAGATCTGTGTGGCAAGCCGCGCCATGGAGATATTACAGACTTTTGAAACTATTGGAACGGTCCGCGACGCTCTTGGGTTTGCCTCAAGAATGTAAACTGTGTCATTTGCGATAGCGTACTGGATATTCATAAGCCCGATGACATTCAGCTCGATAGCGATTTTGCGTGTGTATTCACAGATAGTTTCAATGTGTTTGGGAGGAATACTGATGGGCGGGATTACGCAGGCAGAGTCACCTGAATGCACACCTGCAAGCTCGATATGTTCCATAACAGCCGGAACAAATGCGTCAGTTCCGTCTGAAATTGCATCTGCTTCAGCTTCAATGGCATTTTCAAGGAACTTGTCAATTAAAATAGGCCGCTGAGGTGAAATATCTACGGCTGCCGCCACATAATGTTTGAGCATTTCTTCGTCATGTATAACTTCCATTCCGCGTCCGCCCAGAACATAAGAAGGTCGAACTATAAGAGGATAACCGATATCTTTTGCAATATCCAAAGCTTTTTCAAATGAATGAGCCATGCCGGATTTGGGCTTGGGAATCCCCAGCTTTCGCATCATTTTGTAGAAGCGGTCACGGTCTTCTGCAAGATCTATGGCTTCAGGAGATGTGCCGAGTATCTTTACACCAGCTTCAGCCAGATCGTTTGCAATGTTCAGCGGTGTTTGCCCTCCATACTGTACAATTACTCCTTCAGGCTTTTCCTTTTCGTAAATACTTAATACGTCTTCTACTGTAAGAGGTTCAAAATACAGTTTATCCGAAGTGTCGTAGTCTGTGGAGACTGTTTCAGGGTTGCAGTTGACCATTATGGATTCATATCCTGCATCGCGGATGGCAAAAGCCGTATGCACGCAGCAATAGTCAAATTCAATCCCCTGGCCAATTCGGTTTGGCCCGCCGCCGAGAACCATAATCTTCTTACGGTCGCTTACTTTTACTTTATCAGATGCGTTATAGGTAGAGTAGTAATAAGCTGCATCTTCGACACCACTTACCGGAACAGGTTCCCATGCCTCGACTATATTCAATGAAATGCGTTTTTCACGGATATCCTTTTCGGGAATGTCAAGAAGCCCGGCAAGATACTTATCTGCAAATCCATCTTTTTTAGCCTGCAAAAACAGATCATCCGGAAGCATTCGGCCTTTGTGTTCTAAAATTTTATCTTCAAGTTCTACCAACTCTTTCATCTGTTCGATAAACCAGGCTTTTATGTGAGTTTTTTCATAAAGAGCCTGGATATCAGCGCCTTTGCGCAGCGCCTCGTACAGGATGAAGTGTCGTTCACTGGTAGGAATGTTCAGCAGATGCATTAATTCGTCCAATGATTTATTGTTGAAGTCTTTGGCAAATCCAAGCCCATACCGGTTGATTTCCAGCGAACGTATAGCTTTCTGAAAAGCCTCCTTATAATTTTTTCCTATGCTCATTACTTCACCAACTGCGCGCATCTGGGTGCCGAGCTTATCTTCCACACCTGGAAATTTTTCAAAGGCCCACCGGGCAAATTTAACTACAACATAATCACCGGATGGAGTATATTTGTCCAGAGTTCCATCCCGCCAGTAGGGAATTTCATCAAGAGTAAGGCCTCCGGCCAGAAGCGCTGAAATAAGAGCAATCGGAAAGCCGGTTGCCTTTGAGGCCAGCGCTGACGAACGGGAAGTCCTGGGATTGATTTCTATAACCGCAACTTTTCCGGTTTTGGGATTATGTGCGAATTGAATATTGGTACCACCGATGACTTCTATTGCCTCAACAATATCATAGGAGTATTTCTGAAGACGTTTCTGAAGTTCAGGAGAGATCGTCATCATTGGTGCTGTGCAGAATGAATCCCCTGTATGAACACCCATTGCATCAACGTTTTCTATGAAGCACACTGTGATCATCTGATTTTTGGAATCACGTACAACTTCCAGTTCAAGTTCTTCCCAGCCCAGCACGGATTCTTCGACCAGAATCTGATTTGCCATACTTGCAGCTATGCCGCGAGCGGCTATTGTACGAAGTTCTTCAACATTGTAAACAAGACCGCCTCCTGTTCCTCCCATGGTGTATGCCGGACGTATTACAACAGGGTAACCAAGTTTTTCTGCAACTTTTTCCGCATCCTCGACGCTGTTAACAGTCTGATTTTTCGGCATTTCAATCCCGAGTCGATTCATGGTTTCCTTAAATGCTGTACGGTCTTCCCCGCGCTCAATGGCGTCAATGTTAACTCCGATGACTTTAACGCCGTATTTTTCAAGAACGCCCGCTTTTGCCAGCTCGGATGAAAGATTAAGTCCTGTTTGGCCGCCCAGGTTAGGCAACAAAGCATCGGGACGTTCAGTTTCAATAATCTCTGTTAATACTTTAAGGTTGAGAGGTTCTATATAAGTTACATCGGCCGTTCCAGGGTCTGTCATTATAGTCGCAGGATTCGAGTTCACCAGTACTATCTCGTAGCCAAGGCTTCGCAAAGCCTTACAGGCCTGTGTCCCCGAATAATCGAATTCGCATGCCTGGCCGATTATTATTGGACCTGAACCGATAATTAATATTTTATTGATGTCGTTACGTCTGGGCATAAAAACTCCTTTGATTAATCGCTTTAAACCACTACCTCTGGTAGCAACGCTATAAAAAGGTTTTACCGTTTTAATGAATTAGTTAGTCATAAGTGCCTAAAATGCCTAAAGTATATTAAAGTGCCTAAAGTTAAGGTGTCGCTTCGCTCCATTAATTCATATAAAATTAACAGCGCCGGAGGCGCATTCCTTAACTTTAGGCATTTTAGGCACTTTAGCTCACTTTAGGCACTCGTAACTTTCGGTATTATTTATGAAATATTCTGGCCAAACTATTTCAACCTGTGCGGTTAGCCATTAGCCATTAGCTGTTAGTTTTTGGATAAAACTGTTTCAATGCTAACGGCTAAACGCTAAAAGCTAATGGCTAACCGCACAGGTTGCTATTCCAGATGTGTTTTATGTATTTTTTGCATCGAGCTATACACCTTATTGTTATGAATGACAACTTCCATTTAAATTTTAAGTTGATTGTAATTCTTGCAAGTGTGTAAATCATTCTTGCAACAATTATTTGACAATAGTAAAATTTCATGTAGTTTTGTGACTACTCACGTAGTCCGGCTGAAGCTGTTTAGACTGAAGGCTGAAGGGGTCAGAAGAGCACGATTGCCGTATTTTAGCGGAAACATCTAATTCTTGCACCAAACATGGCTTCTGCGCTTTTTCCTAACAGTCTTCAGTCTTCAGCCTATCCACCTGAGTAGTTACGTAGTTTTTATAAACTTTTATTGGAGTCTTAGTGCCTTTGTGGCTGAACTATTTACCTTTTTCGAAGCTGTCAATTTTGAGTTATGAGAAAAATAAATTTAATTTTTGTTCTAATAGCAGTCCTGTTTTTATGCTCATGCGGGTTAAAAGATATTTTTTTGCCTGTTCCTGTCAAGCCTGGCCCTGGGGATGAGTTGTTTTCAAAAGCAGAAAAATTGTATCAGGCTGAATCATACGAGGAATCCCTTAATGCTTATAATGAGTATCTTTTCAGATTTCCTGACAGACCTCTTGCCGATGCTGCGCTCATAAAAACAGGGGCAATTTATACAGCGCTTGGAGATTATGCAGAAGCGCGTGATAGCTATAAACGTTTGATTGTTGAATATCCTGACAGCTCTTTTGTGCCTGATGCAAGAGTTGAAGGGCTGGTTACATTTTATAATGAGGGTAAATACGAAAGAGTAATAAGGGAAGCTGACAGCGTTCTGGAAAAAATTGTATCCAGGATTCACATTCTGAGAATGTATGTTCTTGTGGGTGATACTTATATTGCAATCGGTTCACCGCTGGATGCTTTGCATTTTTATACATTAGCATTTGAGAAGTCAAAAGATCCGGAAAGAGAGACAGTTATTTCGAAACTTAAGGAGACAGTCGTACAGCTTGATAAGACAGATATTATGTCCATTGTAAAATACATGGGATATAAACCGCCTGCAGGTATGCTTATGTATCTGTACGGCCTTAAAAAGGCTGAAGAGGAGCAATATGATGACGCTGCAATGATGCTTTCCTACTTTGTCGACAGGTTCCCTAAGCATAATTATGTTGGGCGGGCGAAAAAGATTATAGAAGAACTCAGCGCAAAGGCTGTTTACAGCCGCTATACCATAGGTTGTTTGCTTCCTCTTAGCGGTTATTACAAAGATTTTGGCGTCAAGGCATTGAGAGGAATTGAACTTGCACTTGGGCAATTTTGTGCTCAGGGAGATCGGCAGTCTGTTAAAATAATAATAAAGGATACAGGTTCTGATCCGGATGTTGCTGTCAATGCAGTAAATGAGTTGTTTGAAGAGCATGTTGCAGCGATTATCGGACCAATTTTTACTGCTGAGTCTGCGGCTTTAGAAGCACAAAGCAGGGGGATCCCTATAGTTGCTATAACCCAGAAAGATAATATCGCTGATACCGGAGATTATGTTTTCAGAAATTTTTTTACCCCCAAAATGCAGGTTGAAACAATTGTTTCTTATGCAATTGAAGAGCTTGAGCTGAAAAATTTTGCAATCCTTTATCCGAATGAAAATTATGGTAAAGTGTTTATGAATCTTTTCTGGGATGAAGTTATGGCTTATGACGGGAAAGTAGTCGGGGTTGAATCGTACGAGATTGACAGCGCTGATTTTGCTGATCCAATAAAGAAACTTGTGGGGCTTTACTATGAATTGCCGGAGGATCTAAAAAATACAGACGAGCTGATTGAAGGCGAAGATAAAAGCGATGAATTTGAAGAAGTTAAGGATGAAAATAAGGCTGATGAGCCCATAGAGGAAGAGGGCTCTGTGGAGGATGAGGAACTTATAGAGGATGATGAGCCAAAGCCTGTTATTGATTTTGATGCTATATTTATTCCTGACTCACCGAAAAGAGCAGGACTTATTATTCCTCAGTTGTCATTTTATGATGTTGATAATGTATATCTTTTTGGTACCAATCTATGGCATTCAGACATTTTAATCAAAATGGCGCGCCAATATGTACAGAATGCCATAATGCCCGATATCTTTTTTGCAGAAAGCTCTTCAGAAAAGGTGAGAGATTTTGTTAGGACTTTTGAGAAGACTTTCAGGGAGAAGCCCGATTTTATAGAAGCTGTAGCTTATGATACCGCAATGATGTTGTTTCAGATAGTCAGCCGTCCGGATGTCCGATTCAGAAGCGCAGTAAAAAATGAGCTAATGAAACTTAGTAATTTTCAGGGGGTGACAGGTCTTACTTCATTTGATAATAACGGGGAGCTTAAGAAAGATCTTTATCTTCTTAAAATTAAGGGTAATAAATTTGTTGAGCTGGAATAGTAACGGTTGTCGGTTCACAGTTCACGGTTAAAAGGCTGCAGTTGGTGCATGGTTCATTAAAAAACCGTAAACCGTAAACCGTAAACTGACAACCGTAAACGGTTAGTCATTTTTAAATGAACTTTGCCCTGTTGCATGAAGCACACTTAGCCACAATTTACCGTTTGGATCAATTTTTTTTCGCTTGCCGGCTGAGGCACCCATTGGGATATGAACAAAATAGTTGTTCCAGTGGCCGATTAGAACTCTCGTTTTTCCTGCCATGCCGGCATGAACGGCATCACGTCCCAGAAAGCTGCAAAAAACATGGTCATTGGCATTTGCCGGCAGACTCCTTATCATATAACTGGGATCAATATATTTAAGTGATAGATTAATGTTTCTGGATTGGAAATAAGATATTATTTTGTCTTTTAAAAACAGCCCTATATCCTTGAGCCTGATGTTTCCTGATTCATCACGTTCACTTTTATTGATTTCAAAAAACTTCTGGCCTGCTCCCTCAGCCACTAGTATTACAGCATGTTTCCTGAGATGGATACGCTTTTCAAGCGCGTTTAAAAAACCTTTTGGCCCTTCAAGATCAAAATCGACTTCCGGTATGAGCACAAAGTTTACATTCTGTTGAGCGAGGGCGCTTGTTGCCGTTATAAAACCGGAATACCTTCCCATAAGTTTTATAAGTCCTATTCCGTTTGGATATCCTGTAGCTTCATTGTGGGCTCCCCTGATAGCCTGTGTGGCCATTTCAACAGCAGTATCAAAGCCGAAAGTTCTTGATACCATATAAATATCATTATCTATTGTTTTCGGTATTCCAATGACACTTATTTTCAGGCCCATTTTTGTTATGGTATTGATTATCTTGGTTGCAGCCATAAGTGTTCCATCGCCCCCGATCATAAAAAGGATGCCTATGTTCATTTTCTGAAGGGTATTGACAATTTCCTTTATTGACTGCGCTCCTCTTGAAGACCCTAAGATTGAACCACCCATTTCAAGTATATTGACAACTGATTCAGGCTTAAGATCCATTATCTCGTGGCCGTATTTTGGAATAAAACCCTGGAGGCCGTATTTTATACCATAGATATCTCGGACCCCGTAACTGTAATGAAGTTCCAAAACTATTGAACGAATTATATCATTAAGACCAGGGCATAGCCCGCCACATGTTACAATTGCACACCTTAATTTGCCGGGATCGAAAAATATTTTGCTTCTGGGACCAGCCATTTCAAATGATGTGGGTATTTCCCCTGCCTTGAAAGTCTTTATAAGCCTCTCAAATTTTACGTCTATTAATACCTTGTCATTATCGGAAACGAAATTTTGACTTTTTGCGCTTTTTTCCCATCTGCTGATCGGTGATAATATTTTCGGCTCACCTAAGGTCTCTATTTCTGCGTCAATGGAATTATAATCCATAATCAACCTCAATAATTTAAAAGTTTACAGTTCACGGTTTACGGTTCACAGTTCACAGTTGCCAATTTTTTTACTTACCATTAAATTTAAAATCACCTTTACCTAATATATCGTGGAGATGCAAAATACCCTCAATTTTTCCAATTGAATTAGTTATTGGGAGGATAGTTATCTGATACTGTTCCATTATATTAAGTGCATCATAAGCCGGAGAATCAGGGCCAGCAGTTCGTGGATTTTTTGTCATAACATCTTCGACTGCAAGTTCAAAAATGTTTTTTTTATTTGCAATAATACGCCTTATATCACCATCGGTTATTATACCTGTAAGGATTTTATCTTTTGTTATTACAAGAGTTGTTCCCAGTTCAAGACGATTGATTTCATCTATGGCGATTTCCATGCTTGTTCCAGCGAAAACTTTTGGTACAGCCTCTCCTGTTAACATGATATCTTTAACTTTACTTGAAAGCCGCCGGCCCAATATGCCTCCTGGATGAATTTTTTTGAAATCGCTGGGTTTAAAATGTTTTTTATTAATGAGAACAACAGCAAGCGCATCCCCCATTGCAAGCATGGCGGTTGTGCTGGCAGTAGGCGCAAGGCCTAAAGGGCATGCTTCTTTTTCGACACCAACGTTAATTACTATATCACTGTGTTTTGCCAGGGTTGAATGTATATTCCCTGTAAAAGCTATAACCTTGCACCCTATCTTGCATATGCTTGATAAAAGGATATTAAGCTCATCGGTTTCACCGCTGTAGGAAAGAGCAATAAATATATCATCCTGACATACCATGCCAAGATCTCCGTGCATGGCTTCAACAGGATGTAAAAATATTGATCTTGTACCAGTGCTGTTAAGTGTGGCTACGATCTTTCTACCAACTATTCCGGATTTGCCGATACCACCTATTATTACACGACCGCTTGAATTGAAGATAAGTTCCACCATCTTGGAGAAATTGTCGTCAATTCTCTCTGTCAATCCAAGTATGCCCTCTGCCTCTATTTTAAGAACCTCAATTGCTTCTTTAATGATCATATATATTATTTCCTTATTTGTAATAGTTCACCACGGATTTTCACGGAATTACACTGAATTATCAAAACACTCTTCTCATCATTAGCGAACGTCTCTGTTTGCAATTTTCAGTGAAACTCCGTGTTGTTCCGTGGTGAACTTTTGCCATTTTTTTAAAAAAGGCCGAACTGTTACCCTTTCGCCCGTCCTTTATTGTCAAGAGTGTAAACGCGGTACTTATGTTGCGACCCCTTGATACTTATTTTTCACTCTATATAGCGCTTCCAGCCATTTCCTTCCTTTATCTGTCAGTCGGTATTCTTGCAGACGACTTTGAGGTTTGTTTGGGATTGTATAGGCAATCATTTGAGCTTCAACCAGACTTCTAACGGTTTCATCAAGATGACGATAGGTTTTTTTATGGCCAAAAGAGATGGCCATTTCTTTTTTTGAATGCTCTTTTTTCTTCAACAAATGCAATATCTGTATCCTTAATGGCTCTGACTCTACCCCTGACTCTACCCCTGACTCTACCCCCGACTCTATCTGCGACTTTGGTTGGATAAAAGCTTCTTTATTCCCCTTTAGTTGTTTAATGTATTGATGGTGAATTTTTAAAGTTGTCAAAAAATAACTTCTGTCATCATCAGTTTCAAACAACGGTGGCGGCGAACCGTTTGCTTTCATGGCTCTGATTATTTTGGGTATTCCGGTACATCTTCCTTCGGTCATCTTCAGTTCTTTGAAAAACTCGCCGATCCTTCGGTTGCGGTATCTTCGGGCAACAAGTTTTCCTTTTGCAATATCAGACTGTTTGATTGACCGGTCAGGTCCCGGAAAACTCAGGATCTCTATCCTGTCCGGATGAATTCTGATTTCTACAGGTTCCCTAATATCATACCCTCTATGGTACATGGCATTGACAATGCTTTCCTCAAGAGCAACATAGGGATAATTGAAATATCGAATCGCCTCTGCCTGATCAGGCACTTTCCGAACATACTCTTTTAAGATTACATTTTTCAGATAGGTCAGCACATCACGAACCTGCTGGTGTATCGGGCCTTGAAATATTTTTTCATCAAGCCTATCATCTCCAGGCGTTTCCGGGAACTGTACCACTTCAATCTGGGACAGGGGAATTAACTTCTGCGGCAGGTCGTTAAAAAACAGCAACCCCACATTACGCGGTTTTATATATTCACTTGTGCCTTCAATAATCATCATCTGTTTGCAAAGCTGCTCAAAAGGCATGTCCGCAGACTGTTTGTATAGTTCGCTTCCGACTTCGCTTAAAAATGCCTGTATAAGCGTCAGCTTCAGACTGGTAATTTCTGAAGAATGATGGATACGGTCATCAAAAGGTATGGCTCCTGCAAGGGCAATCAGTTCTTTCTGCTCTTCAGTCCTTGCCTTTACGGTATTTGAGAATCTTCTGATATAATAAGCATACTGATTGTCTTTTTTACCAAGAGACACTGGTGCCTGATACGGCCTGTTTTGGCCGCCCGGCACCCAGATAATCAGAATATATTTTTTCCTGAATATAACAGGTTCAACAACAGGAAAGATATTAGGCTTTAAAAAGTTGCACAGGTTTAGCAGCTCTTTTTGAATGGTGTCTATTTTTTCAGGCATCAACCCTTTTGGCGGCAAAGCAGGCCTTCCATTTTCCTCTTTAATTCCCACAATTATGTACCCGCCTCCCCAATTGTTAATATCATTGGAAAAAGCGCAGATAGTATGCAGTATCTTTTCAGGATTCCATCCGGCCTTGAATTCCAGCCGTTCCCATTCAACAATCTGGCCTGTCAATAAATTGTCTATGTTTATCGGTAATGCCATTTTAGTTCACTTCAAACTTTAGTCACTTTTTAATCTAAGCTACAAGTTTATATGTCATATCCAGAATTTCATCTATTTCAGTTGGGTTAAAAACACCCTTGATGTCCTGCGGATGAAGTTGCGTAAAAGGAGCATTTATTAAATCTTTTTTCTTAACATCCCCTGTTTGCAGGATAAAATTCGTTTATTGAAAACGCACACCTTATGCTTGACAGAAGGATTATAGGATGTCCCGCAAGTCCTATCAGTTTTTACATCCCTGGCTTATCTTAGAACAGCCTGTAATGGGATTCCACGTGGATTCTGTCCATTCAATAGATGAGTTTTTTGACATTATTACCGGCAAAGGCATCAATATAAGCAAACCGAAAGTTTTGCTTATTCATAATGGTAGCATAAGCTTTCAGATATTTTTCTACCCGTTTGAGTTTTTCTTCTGTCCAGTTACCTCCGAATCCATGAGTTTCTGTCATTTGGCTTTTTCTCTTTTGTTTTTAGGCTTTCCCCTTTAGCACGGAGTGGTCTATGAATTTTAAGGTGCGGGTTTTTGTCCTGTAACACTTTCGACTAGAAAATTATAGTGTTTCTCATCTTCCTCTCTCACAAGATCCATTAGGTCATTCAATATATCTGGTGTTTCGCCTAAAATGGACATGTCAAAATCCAAGACTCCACTTTCATATCTTGGGTGTGAATGTGTCTCAACAAACCTACGTATTCTTTCCTTTTTCTTAGGGTCAAAATCAACGATACGATTTAACCTTTGGTAAATATTTGGTTCTTTTGAGCCAAGCGGTACCCTGAATGCCAAAAAGCTTTCAAGAAATTTCCGAGCAATATTAGGAATGGGATACATTTCCTCCAAATGTCGCTCTTCCTCTATGGCAAGTCGGTATAAGACACTAAACAAAAAATGATACTCGGATTCGTAATCTATGAGAAGCTTGTCGATTTTTATAATCGATGATTTACGAGGCATTGGTTTCATTGAGCAAACGATCATAAAATATTCTCGTTTTGCCTTTTTGTAATGAGCGAACCAATTTTTTACCTGCCGAAAAAAATCAAAGTGATGCGTCAAAATAAAAATTTGACCAGCCTCTTTTATAGATTCTTTAATAAAACTGAAGGCTTGGAAAATCGCATTTGAATCAAGACTGGAAACAGGGTCGTCAATTACTACAACACTGTTCTGCAAGTCGAAATCTTGTTCGTTTATCTTTGTTAAGAAATACACTATAGCCAAAGCTGTTTTTTCACCCTCACTAAGGTCTTCGGCGATTTCTCCATTACGAGTAATTCTATAGCCATCTTTGGACTCTGTTGCCATTATCTGTATGTCGCTTCTTCCTAAAAACGCTTCAAGATCGTTGTTGATCTGTTGAGCTGGAATATGATGAGTAATCAAATTCTCTTTAAGTCTTTTTATATTGTCCTCTTTCCCCTTAATGTTTTTCTCTAAATCCGAACATTTGTTTCCCAGACTCTTAATCTCATTAATATTTTCACTATAAAATGGGTAAAACTCGGCAATATAATGATCCTCCAACTCTTTTTTGTTCTGGTCAATTTGATTTTGGAAATTTTCAGTCTTTTGGTTATGATGGTTAATTATTTCATTAATTTTTTTAAAAGAATCAAGTGCAAGAGGCTCCTTATCTTCCAATGAAGGTTGCGAAAAGGGATTTCGTTCTTTTTTCTCAAGAACTGTAATGATTGAGTCTAATCTCTCATTAAATGATTTGATGATTTTTTCTGCATTTTTTCTATAGGTTTGATATTCACCGACTAATTCATCATAAAAACCAGAAGATTCAGGAAAATGGCTCACAACTTTCAGAGAATCACACTTCATTTTCATTTCTTTAACAGATTGGATCATGCGCTGATATTCATCATTAAAATGATTTTCCAAATCTTCAAGGCGCCTTATTGGAATCTTTTGTTCACAAAAAGCACAAAATTCTAAAGACTTGTCTTTATGTATTTGCAGACCCCGCTCTACCCATTTATTAACTGCTTCATCTGCTTGCAATTTTTCTATAACTTGTGATGTAATTGTTTTTGATAGAACATTCCTCGCTTCATTTTCAAGTTCCGACAAATCAAAATTCGGCACTGACACGGAGTTGATTGGTGGCTCGCTCGTTTGCTGAATTGATTTTTGCAGAACTTTAAGACGATCATCTGATAGCTTTAAATCTTCAGAGCCTTTAAGTTTTTCAGCATTTGCTTCAATCGCCTTTACAAGATTTGTACGATCATAATTTCTATAGTTGTCCTTTTTTGTAGTAGTAAGTGCATTTTTAATGTCTCGGGCTTTATCTTGAAGTATTTTTTGTTTATTATTTTTTAATTTTTCTAGTGTCGATTTTTTGGAACTAAGATTTGGTCTTAATTTACCAAGTTTATCTTCAATGCTTATTATCTTTTCTTTATCTTCTTTGCTTTCTTTGCCAAGGAAAAATATCGGCTTTGGTCCACCAATGCCAAACACACTATCATCAATAAAATCTTTATTGAAAACACGAATGTTCTTAAACGTTGTTAACTCGTTATGGCTAATGGATATTTCATTATCCAGATCAAATATAAACTCCGATTTTTTTTCGGGGTTATTATAATAATTTTCACCTAATTCAAACGATCGTAAAATGCGAGAAAAAGATGTTTTTCCTGAGCCGTTCCAACCATAAATGAGATTGTATTTCTTGAACTCTGGCAAATCGCTTGCAGGCTTAAAATCAATAAATGAAGGGCAGTTTTTGATTTTAATTATGCATTTTATCATTTTGCATCCCCTTCCACGATTTTGATTTCTTCCGGTGTCAGAGAGTAGAGTTCATATACCATCCGGTCAATTTCGGCTTCCAATGCGCTGGTGTCGGCTCGTGGGTCGGATTTTTTCAGGGAAAGGATTTTGTCGACAAGAGTGATAATTGATTTTTGTTCGGTTTTAGAAACTTCAACAATCGGAACTTTTTCGATGAAGCGTTTTGCATAGGAATAGTAGCCATTTTGAAACATGCTGCTGTGTTTTTGAAGATAAAAATCCAATAAGGCGCTATTCAATAACCCAAGCAGATATTTATAGCTAAAGCTTGAATCTTTTTTTAACGTAATCCCATAACCTCCGGCATTTCCGCCGCCCACAAAATAATAGTTACTCCCTTCATCCAGAGTGATGAAGGCCTTTTTTGCCAGAACCTGCAGCATCAGTTTCGGTTGTTCAAATTGGTCTAAATTTTTAGGATATACATAAGCATACCACCGGTCATTGTTCATCTTGCCTTTTTCCCTTGATCGAAGCTTTTTTTCACAACTTTTTAGATAATTCCAGACTTCAGATTGTCTGGTTTTATATTCAGATTCCGAATATAGTTTTGGACGATGACCATCAAGAGAATAGGGAAAAATCAACCAGTATCTGTTAGGTTCCGTGCAATATCGCCGTATCTCTTTTCCTTTTAAAAGCGGCTTTACATCAGAAAACGGAATGTCCACAAATTCTTTTAAATACGGTGACCAGAGCCTGCGATCGATTTCTTCCAGGCAATAGACCAGATCGGCACTGCTTACTATACCCTGAAAAGTCTTTTGAGTGAATGAGGATAAAGGTCTTCCTGTTGATTCAATTTTTTCAAAAATAGCTAAACTGTTATCATCGGCAAAAACCCAGTTATCAGAGGTGATATATTTTTTCGGGAATCGCTTTCTTATGATATTTGCTGAAGGTATCCGGCTCACATAATTTGTGAATTCATCTGAACCGTCTTGGCCGGAAAAAGCAACGTACTCAAACATGCTATTGTCCGATTTTCTGCAAAATAAAAGGGTGGTATAGGTGGTAGCTGTGTCAAACATTTGCGTATTGCCGAAATTGACTAACTTATACAGGTAAGCGTTTGTACTCAGAAATTTCCTTAACCCAACACCATAATCCGCATTAAAGAATTTATTCGGCTGGATGTATGCAAAAAATCCTCCGGCTCGTAATAAATTTATACCTTTCTCATCAAAGAGCGTATAGATATCGTAGTTTTTCGTAGCTGACTGATAATTTTTGGAAAATGCTTGTTTTAAAGGCTTTTCAATTTTTTGTATTCTGATATACGGCGGATTCGCTATCACCACATCAAACCCGCCGTTCTTCCTGAACACATCTGCAAAGTATAGCTTCCAGGGGAAGAAATTGCGCTCTTTGTTGCCGCGGGTCATCTCCCGGAGTTCGTTCTCCACGGCGGCAAAATCAAACTTGTATCTTTTATCCAGCTTCGCTTTTTCTTTATCGTAATATTCTTTTTTGTCCTTTTCCTTGGGTATTATTTTTATTTTATCCTTGATTGCCTTTAACTCTCTGAAATACTCTTCATTGCTGCGTTGCAGTTCGTAATGAAAAATCTCCACAACAGCATCTTCAACATTCCTTTTTAAAAGCCGCTTTTCTTCAGGATGGGTTGCCAGAAACAGCCTGTCCTGCTTGTTGTGCAGGTTTTCGATGAGTTTATCCAGGTGTTTGTTATCGTTGAAAAGCCGCATATTGAACGGCTTTTCGCTTTTATTTTCCTTTTCAAGGTTCAGGGAAATGCCGTGAAATTCCTCAATAAGGCTGTTGCCCTGCATAATCTTGTAATCCAGATTGGGTAAGGGTTTAATGTCGTGGTAATCGTCTTCGTCCACTATCAGGGAAAGCCACAGGCGCAATTTGGCGATGTCGATAGCTCCAGGATCAATATCCACGCCATAAAGTGATTGTTGAATGCAGTGGCGTTTGAATTCGTAAATACTCCTTTTGGTTTTATCGTCAAGGTATGTGGTCAGTACATTACGGGCCTTTATTATTTCATGCATCATGCCCACAGGAAATGCCCCGGAACCGATTGCAGGATCGCAAATTTTGATTGATGCCAGTTTTTCATCCAGAAGTTGAGCATTATCCCGTATTGTTTTTGCAATTTCTTCTTTTTTGTAGTTGCCTTTATAATTCTTATTGTTTGCTGTTTTTTCTACCATTATTTTTTCATATTCAATGGCGAATTCGCCTTTGCGTATGAAGGCCTCAATATCTTTACGAGGAATAACCGTTTTGTATCCTGTAGTTTTTAGCCCCAATTGCTTTGGTTCCGGTGTTCCAAATAATTTTCCCTGTGTCGGCTTTTCTTGTGCCAGTGAAATTTCTCCGGTGTTGACTGCGGTGTCTATATAATTGATGAGGCTTTCCCGGCACATATAGTGGACAATTTCACGCGGCGTGTAATAAGCGCCCTGACCTTTGCGGAGATTTCCCGGCAGGAGATTTTCAAAGACCTTGCCCAGCATCTCCGGGTCAACCGCTACTTCCTTCTCTAAAGGTTCATCTTCCCGTACTGTGAAGTTGTATTGATCAAAGGTTTCAAAGATTTCTGAAAAGAGGTCGTTATTAATGAGAATGTCCGTTTCCTGCCAGTTGTATTCACCGATAGGTTCAAAAAGCCCGCCGTTCAGGAAGGGAATTTTGCAATTAAAACGGGAATAATAATCGCTTGGGCGTTCTGTTGCCAGGGCTTCGTAGAAAAGAGGTTCAAGTACATCATTAAAAAAATTGTTGTATCGGATGTACTTTTTTTCAAGTAACTGCCGCAGGAAGTTTTTTGGGCCTGTTCCCCATGATTTGAAATCGCCTTTGTCATCTTTGGCTCAACCGGAACTGGTGTGACACCGAACCCCGTCAACCGGAATCAGTGTGGTCAATAAAATCAATCTGTTACACAAACCATTGTTAAGATATCAATATTTTAACGATAGTATTAAGAATAAAAAATGGCACTTTTTTGATTTTGAAATAACTACCTGTAAAACAACGAGAAAACGGCAAAAAGAGGGTCAATTTACCACACCAGTTCCGGTTGAGCCTCATCTTTGCCTACACCAAGCCAACCTTTTTTCTGTAGAAAATAGAGAAAAACTATCTGGCCCAGCAGTTTCTTGGCAAAATTGGCGGTGTCTATTGCTTTGCTTTCAAATTCTCTTTTTATCTTGTTGTCTTCTTCCAGAATACGGTCGAGTTCTTCAGTCAGTTTCTCGAATAATCCCTTGTAGTCCTGATAGAACTGTTTGGTGACGACTTCAACGCTGAAAGCTTTTTCCAGTTCTGATAATGAAGGGTTATTCTGGTCATCACAAAGGATAGGAAACAGTTGCTGCTGAGCTGTGTGGTTCGGCTCGTTTTTGCCCACCAGAAACGAACACCTGCGGGGCGTAAAGTCTTCTTTAACCTTGATTTTTCCTGATTCCGTGATTTCCTGCCTGTATTCCATCCGGATATAGGAAAAACGCCAGTCATCAGTATTGTCCGTAAAGTAGGCTACAACGGCAGCGTCTTTTTCGCCTCTTGTTTTCAAATAGGAAGCAATAAAATTTCGCTGCATTGTGCGGGCACTGTCAAGCGCGGATTCTTTTCTGAGATGAACTACAACAACGTCCAACTTATTTCCGTCTATATCTTTATATTTGCCGATCCTTTTATATTTTTTTACGTGGTCTTTAAATGAATCCTTAATATATCCGGTAATCCATGAGGCGTTTTTATTTTCATCAAACTCATTAAACAGGTTTCGTATAAAGTTACGGAATCTGTTCTCGTTAAAAGAAGAGTTAAAGGTATCTACAATCAGATTTATGGCTGCCTGTTTATTCATGATTATCCTGCGCCCCTCACCCACAACTCCAGCCAGGGGAGAGTGTACCTAATAAATTTATCTATTCATTTATTTCCATATAGTTTCTATAAAGTTTGCACTGGAAATTTTTTTATCACTTGTCAGTATAGGTATTTTGAGGTATTTTGCTGTAGATATAATGAGCCGGTCAAAGATATCAGGAAAATCTATAGATTCGGCAAGCTTAACGATTTGAGCCGTTAAACTTATAACCGAATAATTTTCTGAGCCCTTTATTTTTTCCAGTGTTTTTTCAAGGCTGATATCTATTCGTCTCTTTTCTGATAAATACAGAATTTCCACCAGCGAAATTGTTGAAACATAACAATGATGTTCTCCCCGCTCAATACCATCGATGATTTCAAATGCCTTTTTTCCAATTTTTCCTGTTTCGGAAAAATGTCGAATAACCGTCACTGTATCTGCAAGATATTCCATAGATCACACTTCCCTTTTTAGGATGGACTCAGACATTTCCTGCCTGACGGACTTAATTTCTTTATCTATATCCAGACCTTCAAACCCCTTACCTTTCCAGATGCCTCTCATCCGAACAATTTTTCTTTTTTTATCCTTATTTTGAGACAAAATAAAGGTGACGAAATTTTTGACTTCATCTAATCTATTCTCGGGAAGAAAAGCTAAATCTTTGTTAATTTTAGCTATTTTTAAGCCTGTGTTATGCATAAAATTTTCTCCTTTCATTTTCGTTATTGTTTGTAAATAGAACTCAATGTAATATTATTCTCCTCATTTATTTTTCTGTTCTCCGGCTAAATATTCAGACAAAATAACTTCTCTTTTTGATAATACAACCGGCTGGCCCGGTCTTTCCACGCTCAGGATATTATAGGGGATACTTTTCTGGCTCAACCGGAACTGGTGTGATGCCTAACCCCGTCAACCGGAATCAATGTGGTCAATAAAATCAATCTGTTACGCAAACCATTGTTAAGATATCAATATTTTAACAATGGTATTAAGAGTAAAAAAATGGCATTTTTTGATTTTGGCGTAACCACTTGTAAAACAACTAAAAAATGGCAAAAAGAGGGTCGTTTTACCACACCAGTTCCGGTTGACCCACTTTTCTTCAGTATTGCCAGAACCTTGAGAGGATTGATCTCTTTTTCGATCTTTTTCTTGATTCCTTTAGTGGTGTTCTTTGGAATCACGCCGTATTCGTATCCTTTCAGAACCAGTCTGACGTAGTCCTCGTCGTCATCGGTAAAGCCCTGATATTTTCTAAATTCATTCGCCTTCAAACGCATTATTACATAACGTTCATTTGAAAGTCCTCCCCTGCCTCTTGATTCTCTGCTCCCCATTACATCGCCGGATGTTATTAAATCAAACCGTGTCTTGTTTCTGTCGAGCATCGTGTAGTATTGTTCTGGAATTTTCTGTCGTGGTGTGTCAGGCTCACATTTAAAAATATCCACTGCCTCAAAAAACGTAAGCTCTCTGGAACTTTTGCCACCGGAAATAAAAAACTTTTTCAATTTGCCCTTTCTAAAAAATGTAAGCAATCGGTCGGTTTCTGCATCATTGTCTTTGGCAGAGCGAGCCTTTTTAGGGAGCAATTTGATCTTTTGAAAAAGTTCGGGCTGGTCGTCTCTGATATCCCGGATGAACTTGAGATATTCCAGCTCAGAACGCCCTTCCTCCTCCTCATCGCCCTGATACGTCTTTTTGCTTGTAAGCCGTTTATATAAGCTATCACCAAAAAGTTCATGAGATGATACAATCTCTTCCTCTGTAAGATATCTGGCATCTTCGCCCAGCGTGTCATGAAACGCCTGGATCTTGGCTTTGATGTTATTTTCAAGACCAATATGCCTGTCTGATTGGTCAGTAGGAAAGAAGTTAAAAATGTAGATGTTTTTGTGTTCAGTGCCGACGCGGTTTACCCGTCCCACCCTTTGAAGCACTTTTGTCGGATTCCACGGCAGATCGTAATTGATGATAATGTTGGAACGGTGCAGGTTGATGCCTTCCGCGAGTATATCCGTACTGATCAGGATGCGCAGTTCATCGTTTTGGACTTTGCATGTTGGATCGTAATTTTCCTTTATCAAGTCTCTTGCAACGGGAACTGGCTTTTTGCCGTCAGATAACAGACCTCCATTGCTGGAATAGAACAAGACTTTATCTGGAAAATGTCTGTTCAGATTTTCAAACAAATAATCGCCTGTTTCCTTAGATTCGGTGAAAATAATGATCTTTTTGCCTTTGAGTTCTTTATCGGTTTTCAGGTCATGAATAAATGTTTCTATTTTAGGATCTGAATCTACCACTGCCCATAGATCCCGAATTGCTTTAAGTGATTTAAGATCTGCATTCAAATATTCTATTAGTTCCGGCTTAAATTCATCGGTATTATATCTTTCAAGCTTTTCCTGCTCTATGAGCTGAAGTATTTTTTCTTCATTGTCTTCATCCAGGAGATCATAAACATCCACTTTTTTGCTGATAAGGATCGTTCCCTTATTGAACATATCAATGAAATTAACATAGGATTCAACAAAGCGATCCAATGTCTTACGGAAGGCATAGAAGCTGCTTTCAAGCCGTTTAACTATAATGACCTTCATAAAGCCGCCGACATTCCGCTGGCTTTGCTTTTCAAATTCAGGAAGTTCCTTTTTCAGGTAGAGAAGAGGCGTGTAGCGTGCGTATTTAATTTTTTTCAGCAAATCTATGGTTTGACTAAAAACAGCGCTTATATGTTCATCAAACTGGTAAATGAATCGCCTCGGATCTTCGACTTCAGGGAAAAACAGACCCTGTTCATCAATATCATTGCCGAAATATTTGGTAACCTCGGCTCGTGTTCGTCTAACCATGATGTATTTGAGTATATTCTCACGGATCTCCTTTGATCCTTCCTGTATGATTCCCATATATGCCGAATCGCATTTATTGATGCCTTTGAGTTTATGCTCTAATCTTTTAAAAAACTTTTCAAGGTTCGGCACTCCGGGAATGGTGGATTTCTTGGGAATTTGAAAGAGTTTTAACTGGCTGAGAATATCATCAAAAGTATTATTTAGCGGTGTGGCTGAAACCAGGACAACCTTCTTGCCAAAACATATCTGATGTATGCTTTCAAAACTTTGCGTGTATTCATTCCTGAAACGGTGGGCTTCATCTATGAAGATATAGTCATATTTATCCGCCCCATCTTTTATTACTTGATCAAGTTTTCCAAGGGATTCTACCCTGAATTTTTGAATCCCAAATTCAAAAAATGTTTCTTCCCAGTAATCCTTCAGGACAGGCGGGCAGATTATCAGTTTGCTGCCGGGCAATTGTTGAGCCAAAAGCGCAGAGATATAAGTTTTACCCAAACCCACAACATCGGCCAGAAATACACCGTTGTATGCATCCAGGATTTTCCTGGCAGAAACGACAGCCTGCTTTTGATACTTCAGCTCCATAAAGCCTTCTGGAAGGTATAGATCAATTTCCTCATCAAGATTGATGTCTTCCTTCAGGTATTCATAGATCATTTTAAGATAGAGGTGATAGGGTGTGATAGTGTCATTGAGCCATGTTTTATTCTGGATAGTTTCGACGTATTCCTGCGAGATGTTTACACCGTCTTTCCATAGCGTTTCAAATTGGTTTAATGCAAAATCAACATCAACCTTGTTTTTTAATTCGACGTTGAATTCCCTATTAGCGACAAGTCCGCTTTCGGAAAAATTGCTGGAACCTGTGATTACCCTGCCAAAATCCAACTCTCCTTCTTTGAAACGGCTGATATAAACCTTGGCGTGGATGTTTTCACTGGGATAAGCGCGAAGCTCCATCTTTTTCCCGTTGCCGCCGTTGGCTATGTCTTGTTCTCTGTTTAGACAGTCAGCGGTAAGAAATTCTATAAATTTTCTAATGCCGATTTCAGCTTCATAAGAGTCCTCAGATTCATCTATCTCAGATGCTGTCTGCTCGCTGAATATCTTTTTTGTCCTGCTGTGGGATTCAAAATCAAATTCTCCCATGGATCGCACTGATTCAATAATGTCATATGCTTTCCGATCAATATTCAACCCGACTAAAATTCTGATTTTGTCAATGGATTCGAAAGATTCGCATAATTGATGAAAGCCGCTGGTACGGAAATATCCGACCAATACATCAAAGTATTGAACATGCTTCAGCGTCTTTTTGAATCGATCAAGCAATGCATAGCCTGGTTCATTTGTAAAAAAGGTTGTGTCGGTAATCATCTGACAATTTCCTGCAACTCAAAACCCAAAACCGTGCCTGACCGGGGTTTTCGTTCAGGCACTAAGTAATGTCCATACAGAATGCAATTCATCCTTGGACGATTTTAATTATAAAATTTCAATATCATGCGCACAATCCAGGGTCAAATCACAAATTTTTCCACAGGAGACCGCTTTTTGAATTATTCTGTTCGATGGCGCTGTCAATTTTTACACGGTCAATTTTTAGTTGACAATCAATTTTTAGTTGATTATATATTTTGCCTGCTTTTCTGAAGAGTGTTTCTTGAAAGCCGGGGGAACTTGATGTTTCCGAGGCTTTTTTTGGTTTAAGGTAAAAAAGGAGGGGGTTAAATTGGTTTGTTCAACTGTTAGAGAAGGTGTGAATTGTCCATTTATGACTGCAAAGGGATGTAATTATAATGGTGGTATTTGCCATGAGATCGATGAGAAATGTAAAGGATGTAACCGCAGTGCTGAATTTTCATCCGGATGGTACTGTACTGTATATCCGGATCCGTCTTTAAAGTGGAAAAATGGGGACTGTAACTTTGCTTCTCATGTTTCTGCAGCATCAAATGGTACAAAAGCAAAGCTTAATCCAATAAAGGCATCCAAGAGAAGGAACAAATAATGTTGCTTTCGATCTATAGATAATCCCCGCTTAATTCAAGCTAAATTGAGCGGGGTTTATTCATTTTAAATCATCCTTTTTTAAAGCTCTTTTCCCTTGACATTTTTCCCATCTAACCTGTAAGACCACTCAGATACAAACTCGTAATACTTTAACCTAAATTGAGCGCTTTTTTACTCGACCTGCTCCAATCTTTTGCGCATCAAGGACTTGCGAAAAGTCTCGACATATCCATTTGTATGTCTGCGATTTTCACAAACCTTGCTGCATCAAGATCTTGGCACATTTCTTCGCAAAAAAAGCGCTTAACTTAGGTATAACTTTTTGAATCAGGGTTCAGGAACTTTTCCTGATCCCCGGCCCCCGACCCATGGAGCCACTTTTCGGAGGTTTTGTTTATGAATCCTATTGCGATACAGCTTAATAATATTATCGATAAAGGGAATCCCTATGTAATGGGAATGCTGTCTAAAATTGGTAAAAATCTTTTTTTTCCAAAAGGCATCTTGAGCCAGAGCGCAGAGGCAAAGGAAAAAGCCTATAAGATTAACGCAACAATTGGTATTGCCAAAGAGCAGGGTAGAACCATGCATTTTGCTTCGGTTGTATCGTCGATAAAAGAAATTCGTCCCAGAGAGTCATTAACCTATGCTCCATCATTTGGCATTTCTGCCTTAAGAAAGATATGGCACAAATCTCAATTTGAAAAAAATCCTTCTCTATCCGGCAAATCAATAAGTATGCCTGTGGTTACATGCGGTATCACTCATGCCATCAGTGTATTTGCAGATGTATGGGTGGATCCGGGTGACGTTATAATATTACCCGACATGATGTGGGGAAACTATAACCTTATTTTAAATGTTAGAAAAATGGCAAGAATCAGCAAATATCCTATTTTTTCAGAAAAAGGGGGATACAACCTTAAGGCCTTTGAGGAAAAGGTAAGGGATGAGGCAAAAAAACATGAAAAGATCATCGTTTTGCTTAATTTTCCGCACAACCCTACCGGATATACTCTTACCGAGAAAGAGGCAGACAGCATAGTTAAAACTCTTATTGATGTAGCAGAAGGGGGAACAAACATAATCGCTGTGTCTGATGATGCTTATTTCGGACTTTTTTACGAAGAAGGGATATTAAAAGAATCTATATTTGCACGTCTTAATGGGCTGCACCCCAGGCTTCTCGCTGTAAAGCTTGATGGCGCAACAAAAGAGAATTTCGTGTGGGGCTTGAGAGTAGGTTTTATTACGTACGGATGTCAAACCGAAGATGATCCCGCAAATATTTATGACGCTCTTGAAAGAAAAACCGCTGGAGGTGTAAGAGGCTCCATATCCAATGCATCACATCTGGGCCAGTCTATAATATTAAAGTCTATGCAGCATGTAAAATATCCTGAAGAGAAGACAGAGAAGTTCGAAATACTTAAAAATAGAGCAGTGCGAGTTAAAGAAGTTCTTTTGGATTCCAGATACAAAGACGCCTGGGATGTTTATCCCTTTAATTCAGGGTACTTTATGTGTATCAGACTAAAGCGGGTTGATGCTGAAAAACTCAGGCTTCATCTTCTGGAAAAATACGGAGTCGGGCTTATTTCCATGGGAGAATCCAATTTAAGAATAGCCTTTTCATGCCTGGAAGAGGACGATATCCCTGAGTTGTTCGATATCATATTAAAAGGGATTGAAGATTTAAGGGCAGGGGCATGTTAACTTCGGCCACTATCCTATGTTAAAGTCAATTAATGCTTACAAAACAAAAAATTGATGATTGATGACTGTTGATTGAAGGTATTCTATTAATTTTATAACAAAAAGACAGAGCGAAGCGATTCCACAAATCGACTATCGACAATCGACAATCATCAATTTTGACTGTGATGGGTATAGTTCGGAAACAGCATGTACAGTTGTCTATTGGCCGAAGTCAGAACCAAGCCCAATTATAGCAAATGGCTGTATTTATTAATCAATTTAAGAAAATCTTACAGTCCGTTACCGGCAGAGAAAGATCTGTCAATATAGCTCTTGCCGGCAAGTGGACTCTTTATTTTATAGCAATTGGCGTTATTGCCGGTCTCGGCTCAGTTGTTTTTCATTATCTATGCCAGCTTGGAATTCATTACTTTATGGATTTTATAGCTGGTTATAGACCTCCGTTTCCTGTTGGTGAGCATAATCCTCTTTCACCAACAACGACACCTTTTAATAGATGGATTCTGCTTTTTCTTCCTGCTTTTGGAGGAATTCTTAGCGGCTGGCTTGTATATTCATTTGCACCGGAAGCAGAAGGACATGGAACAGATGCCGCCATTGATTCATATCATAGAAAAGGCGGCTTTATGCGAGGCAGGGTTCCAATTGTAAAAACCATAGCTTCGGCCATCACTCTTACAACAGGAGGTTCAGGAGGCAGGGAGGGTCCTATAGCTCAAATTGGGGCGGGATTTGGTTCATTTCTTGCGACAAAGTTAAAGCTTTCCGACAGAGAACGCAGGATAATGATGGCTGCCGGCGTGGGTGCTGGTGTAGGAAGTATTTTCAGGGCTCCTCTAGCAGGAGCACTTTTTGCTGCCGAAGTCCTATACAGAGATCCTGAATTTGAGTCGGAAGTTATTATACCTGCGGGGATTTCTTCCGTTGTTGCCTATTGCGTGTTTTGCCTGGTTTTTGGCTGGGGGTCTCTGTTTGAGTCGCCGGATTTTAAATTCCGCAATCCGCTGGAATTAGGACCTTATATCGTTCTTGCTTTGATTCTTGTAGGTGTAGGTGTTTTTTATATTAAATCATTTTACAGTGTAACAAGATTTTTTAAATCATTAAATATTCCAAATCACATAAAGCCGGCTATCGGTGGACTCTGTACGGGCATAATAGGTTTCTTTTTGCCTCAAACCCTGGCTTTTGGATATGGTTTTGCTCAGAAAGCGATTTGTAATGAGCTGACGATACCTTTTTTGCTCTTTCTTGCAGTCGGCAAAATTTTAACAACATCATTTTCTATTGGTTCGGGAGGGAGTGGGGGTGTTTTCGGGCCTTCGATTGTAATCGGTGGAGCAGTAGGCGGTGTGGTTGGAAAAGTTTTCAATCAAATTATACCGGGGGTTGTAACTCAGCCCGGAGCCTTTGTAATTGTAGGTATGGCCGGCTTTTTTACGGCTGTTTCAAATACTCCTATTTCAACCATTATATTTGTAAGTGAGATGACCAATTCTTATCATCTGCTTTTGCCGAGTCTTCTTGTTTGCTCTGTGTCTTACCTTGCAGCTCAGAAATGGACTATTTATAAAAAGCAGGTAAAAAGCAAGATAGATTCTCCGGCACATGCAGGAGATTTTTTTGTAGATATTTTGCAAACAATTAAGGTGAAGGATTTAATGCACCTCGTGAAAAATGTAACCCTGATCCCTCAGGACATGCCTTTTTTGGATTTTAAGGAGTTTTTTTCAAAAACAAAGCAGCATTATTTCCCTGTTATGGACCAAAATGAAAGACTTGTCGGAATGTTTTCCAGTACTGATATCAGGGAGGTGCTCTTTTCGCAGGAGATCGAACAACTTGTTGTAATGCAGGATATTGCTACACCTGATATAATTATAACTACAGCCTCAGAAGATCTTAACTCTGTACTTAGAAAGTTTACCATAAAAAATATAGACAGCCTTCCTGTAGTTAAAGATGATGACCATGGTATTCTTGTCGGAATGCTGAACAGGAGAGAAGTAATTTCTTTTTACAATCAGCAGGTACAGAAGAAAAAGAATAGGGCGGAAAAAAATAGGTAGCTGTTCACGGCTTGAAGCTTGAAATTGGAAAGTAGAAATTTGGAAGAACAGTACAAAAGCATGAAGGCCAAATTTCCAATTTCAATGTTCCGTGAACGCTTACAATAAAATCTTGTTTATCCTGTTATCCTGTCAGATTCTTTTTCAAAAGGCTGAACTGTTACTTAATATTTAACGTGCATTAAAAACAGACCGTGCGGGGGCGCTGTAGCTCCGGCTTTATTGCGGTCCATGGAAAGAAGTATTTGCTTGAAGTCGTCAGGTGTGATTTTGTGAAGCCCAACATCTGCAAGAGTACCAACAATATTGCGCACCATATACTTTAAAAAACCATCCGCTTTTATTTCAATGTAAAGATACCGATCATTTTTTTCCTTAATTTTTGCATCAATAATATTTCTTATTGTATGTGACCTTGGGCTTCCCGTTCCTTCAAATGCCTTAAAATCATGTGCGCCTATAATGTGTGATACAGCGGATTCCATCGCATTAAGATCAAGCTTTTTGCGTATGAACCATGCATACTGCCTGCCAATAGCGGCAGGTGTATAGCAATTTAAAATTCTGTAGCTGTAAGTTTTGTTTTTTACATCATATCGGGCATGGAATTTTTCATCAACCTCCTTGCATTCCTTTATTACAATATCATCCGGCAGGAGGCTGTTTAACCCTCTATAGAATTCTTTTGGCAACAGATTTGTATCGCAATGAAAGCCGGCTACTTGACCAAAAGCGTGGACTCCTGCGTCAGTTCTGCCAGAGCCTGTCAGGCTAACTTTATTGCCCGTCATTTTCATTAAAGCTTTTTCAATTTCTCCCTGAATTGTACGCAGATTCTTCTGCCTCTGCCAGCCATGATATGACCTGCCGTCATATTCTATTATTAATTTAAAGTTTTTAGGCATAGTTAATTAAAAAATACCCCTGCCTTTTGTGCCTTCCACTTGCCGGATCAAATCCACGCTGCAGGTCGTCCCGACATGGGCATCTTTCGTGCGAATGGTTTCGTGAATGGCCTGTTCCTCATAGCATTATCATTAGCCGCTTACTATCTTAATGTAATGTTACGCCTTTCCAGTACAGCATGGTTCATTAATAATATTAGCAGGAACTTTGCGGGAACACAAAAAAGCTGTCACATAACCATCACATAAGTAACTAATTGATTTAAAATATATTTTTGTGTGCCGGCACCTCTCGGTCACAAAGATGATCACATAAAATACATAAGTGATAGACTTACGCCTCAGCAAACTCCCATCTTTTCCATTTCCACTATTTTGCCACTACAATTTCAATTACCATCAAAATGAGCTCCACACGAGCATAATATGCAATCATGCCCAGAACGGGGTACATATTTCGCGTGCTTACAAGAAGTGCTTTCCGGATCGTGGGGTTTCACCAAACCGGCATTCATGGTGTCGGCGATAATCCGTGATGCCACGGAGTAATTCTTGTCTTCAATAGAAAATCGCTTACGTAATGAAACATTAATCATCTGATTATTTGAAACATATCGCAAGCAGGCGTGCTGGTAGCAGGCCCGTATTTTGTCTTTCTTATCCATTTTGGTAAGGAACGTGGACGAATTAACTTCCACAAGTAGGCGCATAGATTTGGGTCAGATTCGTTCGATCTCAGATCACAAAAGTTGATGGAATAGCGGGCTATTTTGATATTTTTGTGATTTGAGATCGGGCAAAGGTTGCCTGAATCTGTGATGCATAGTTGAGTAAGTTATTTCGTCCACGTTCCTAAGTACTTTGGGAGCAAACAAAATGGCTTTGGTGTGTTTCTGAGTGACGAGAAACTCTGGTGGCGGGAGTTGAAAGGACTCTACCCATTCTGTTTCAGATGGCAACATGCGCAATTCGTTCAATAATTTATACAGTTCTTCTTTTGTCATGTCAGAATATTTATGAAAATTTCGTCTTTAACTTGCGATTGATCGAGTTCTTTAGCAGCAAGGTTTGATAATTGCAGTTTCACGGGTTTAACTCTTTTCCCATTCGGTCCGGATACAATGGATGTGGTTCGGAAACAGTACCCATACGTCAATGATAAATGGATGAATAGTTTTGTATTCCGAATACCATCACGGAATGCCTTTCGGACATTTTTATTGCATAGAAATTTTGTCGCCGATAAGTCACCACGGTAAAGAAATAGGCGATACCTTTAATATTTGCCCGTCGATAGTTCGGCATAAGCCGTACTCAATCATTGTTTGTAAATCGCAGGGTGTGTTGTGTTAAGCGCCAAAAAACATTTGATTTTGCCCATCAAAGCGTTTTATGCATTCATACATTCGATGTTACGTATACCGATGGTGGTGCATGGAATGTACCATAGCTGTCTGGAATATATTCATTGCCAGTGTTCCTGGTTCCCATTTGTTTTCTCTATTGCGCGAGCAATAAGCGGCGCTTTCTTTTTCAGACCTTCCAGATTTACTTCACCATCACGGTACATGCGGTACCATTCACGGCGTTGCCGGATGATACGTTCATTATCTCTAAGGCGCAAACGTTTTACTGTATACTCGGCTTTTTCACGATATTCATCAGGAATATGATTTGTGACTATCAATTGCAAAGAAGGAAGGAGGATTGCAAACCAATCATCCTGCACTTCAAAAGGATCAAGGATTTTATCATCCTCAGCTTTTTTACTGCTATTGAGCCACGCTGAAGCAAAACGGTAATTACTCCATTCGTAAGCAAGCGTCTTGTTTCTGCTTACGCTGATATAATGGTCAATTGTTCCAAGCGGCTCAAACATTACAGAATATGCACACAGACTTCCAAAACCATCAGACAGATCGCGTTTAAAAGGACTCCAGTAATCTTTGGGACGTTTATCCGGATTTTCTTCAAGCCATTTTAGCCCCTGTTTTCGAGCCCTCTTATCAAACTCTGGTGGTTCAACTATCTTATCAAAATGAATCATAAAACTTTATCCTCAAGTCTTACAATCCATCTTGGCCAGAAGGGATCATGACCTGGAAGAACACGTTGCAGTTCCAGATGAATAGCCTCTTTTGTCTTAAGACTATCA
>Ga0255390_1009_pt1 | contig 31367 bp, 24 predicted proteins | sample ANMaggSSYBR01H11_FD_182111 | JGI IMG/M metagenome (GOLD analysis project Ga0255390, IMG submission 182111) | Sediment cell enrichment communities from methane seep in Santa Monica Basin, California, United Staets - ANME aggregate JGI... | ecosystem: Environmental > Aquatic > Marine > Cold seeps >... | reverse complement strand
GCATGTCGTTTAGTCGTCGTAAATAAAGGAGAGCATTGTCACGAATGTTCCTTTTTGCATCTGGCAATTTTTGTTCATGGAGTTCGTTAAGTTGCTCAATACCACCCTCGGTTTGGATATATTTTTGAAAAAAATCCTTGTCACGTTCTCGTAAAAGAAGTCGGTAACGATTTGGTGTGCCTTTTACCGCATTACCTTTTTCAAAAATAAATGTATTTAAGTCTGTAGCAAATTCTTTGGATGTCAGAGCCCGAATAACAGATAACAAAATAGAGAATGTGGTTAAACGCTGTTGCCCATCTACCACCTGCGAGTTTGGGGCATCTCCCTTGATGAGAACAATACTTCCAAGAAAATAGGGATTAATATCATTTATTGGTTCCTCACCATTCCCCATAAAGGCAAGCAAGTCATCAAGAAGTTCTTCAGCATGTTCGGTTTCCCACGCATATGGACGTTGATAATGAGGGATCATAAACGCAAAATCATCGCTGAATACTTTACCAATCGGATATTCAGCACCAGTGATGTTTACTCTTGCCATAACAATTGTCCTTTGTTTTCATATTTTTTGATAAGTCAGGTTTGTTTTTGCCAGCTCAACTACGCTCTTCAGCCGCTACGATTAGCAGTCGGCTGCATTAGCCTGGTTGTGCATTCTATTTGTATTTATCGAGCCTCTTGCAGAAACACATGTAACCACATTATATTCGCTATATATTGTGTAGCAGTGTGGGCTATGGCACATTATGTAGCACTACTCTGTAGATCTGTGTTGTTTCTGCAAGAGGCTCTATCTCCTGCCAAATCACATAACTCTAAACATCTATTGAGCCAGGTTTCATACCAATACCAGCAGCCTGCAACCTCTGCACCGTAACCCTTACCTGGGTTCTTTGCGTCCTCTGATTTCCACATTTTAACATGTTCAGGGTTTACTCGAAATTTTGGAAATCCAGCCTGTTGCACTGCTGCGACAATATCGCTCGGCCGATATTTTTTCTTTTCGACTTCTTTCTTAACCCAATATTCCCTATCAATTTTTTTAGCCAACTCCGATTTTGGGTCTATAAATTCAACGACTTTATCGGCTTGACCAGGCCGATTAACCAATTTTTTCTTGAATAATAGGCGATAAGAATAATTTGGGCTGTTGTATTCATCATGGTCCAATTTGCCATCAAACTCGACAATATATGCTTTCAAGCGTTTTGGAATTTCGGCTTCCAGTTTTTTACCTTGAAGTTGTTCGTCTGAAAGTTCTAAAAATTGCGAGCTGTGCGGGTAGGTTTGAAAATTCATACACAATACATAGCACTGTCTGGATTTCCGCAAAAAATATACGGAAATGATGCCTATAACGTCAATCGAAGCCCTGAAATCCGTTATTCCTGCATGTTTTTAACGAAAATCCAAGTTTAGACATCCTTTAGAAATTCTACCCGCACAGCTTGAAAAATTGTAGAGAATAGCTCAGATGTTCGTCTAAGGAGTGCCTACCTCCAAATAGTTTTTTTAAATAATGGTTGTAATTCAAAATACATGCTTGATATCGGCCACTTAAAAAATCATCAAGTGATAGGGTCATCTGGTGTTCAATTTCATGGCGAAGTCCAATTAAAAACTTGAGGTTGTTGGCTGTATTTTTATCGACAGGTGACCTTTTTTCATTAAGACACCGTTCAAGCTCCCAGTATTTATATGCTCCTTTCTTCGTTTTATCGAAAAATCTTCTTTTTCCATGCTTTTGAAAATAACGGTATTCTGAGCCTTTTGACCGATAATAAGCATGAAGTAGATAAGTCCACGCTATTATCATCAAGACGATAAAAGTTTCGGACTTGAATTTTATCAGTGGGTCGTTGAATATTTTTACAGCTGATAGTGCCGCTTCTTTAGATTTGGAAATTAACTCATCTTTAATTGAACCAATTCTACGCTTTGCCATCTCTCAGCCTTTTTATTATGCACAACCAGTTAGTATATAGTTTCCGTCTAATATCAAATTTAAAACCACCTGACGAGTAAATGCTGATTTTTTTTTTGTAATTTCCTATCTGGATAACTATAATTTGTAGTATCGTACAAAAGTTGGATAACATCATATAATCAAGATACCTATATTTTTTGACAGGATATACAGGATCGACAGGATAATTTTTTTCAGGCCGTTGATTTCTTAATTTAAATGCTTGACTTTTTTATGCGTTTTTAAAAAAACTTCATCTGCCCTGGTGCATCGGCTTTTTGTTTCTTTTTTATTTTGTGTGCAGGCCGGCTTTTATTGGGCGCTGTGCCTATCTCTATCAGAGAGGTGTTGATCCGCTTGCTTGCCGACAATCAATGCACGATATCTCTATAACCATATGCTGAGTCGTAGATTACACCGTTCTTGTCAATATAGAAAGATGTGTTGATAATACGCACACGTCGTTCCGGGGGATAAACTCTCTTTTCTTTCCTAATAGTCGTCTTGTCAGCACCTTTCTGCTTATAGGTGGTTACAGTACCTGGCCACACGGAAACTTCCTTTTCCTGGTATATCCAGATCTCTCCTCCTTTGTCATCCGGTTCCTTTGCGTCAGGAGGGCCAAGCTGGCCTATAAGGTAAGGCCTGGTCATGCCGTGATAGCTTTCAAGGTTTATCTTTGTTGTCTGACAGGCGCAAAGACCTAATACCACGGCTGCCATGAATAATATTGTTTTTTTCATACTATCTTTCCTCTTTCAAATAACTAAATCATACTTAAGTTGAGCTATTTTTTACTCGACCTGCACCAATCTCTTGCGCATCAAAGACTTTTTACAAAGCCGTCAGCTTTGAAGCATTTCACGTGCATATTCAAGAGTTGTCTTTGTAATTTCCATGCCGCCCAGCATTCTGGCTATTTCTTTTATGCGGTCTTTTTCATTTAGCGGGTTTATAGAGGTGATAGTTCTGCCCTGCGAAACATTTTTTGTTATCCTGAAATGATTATCGCCGAATTTTGCGATCTGCGGCAGATGTGTGATGCAGATTATCTGATGATAGCGGGCAAGTTTAGACAGCTTTTTACCAACAGCTTCGGCCACACTTCCTCCGATTCCGGCATCCACCTCATCAAAAACCAGGGTTTCGACCGATCCTTTCTCGGCCAAAATAGCCTTTAAAGCAAGGATAATTCTTGAGAGTTCACCTCCGGAGGCTATACTTGCCATAGGTTTAAGGTCTTCTCCCACATTAGGGGCGATCAAAAAACGTGCCTGGTCAATTCCTGTTTCATTTATAGTATTTCCTTTAACAACAAGGTGGGGATCTGAGTTGTCGCTTGCCGGTATTGTTTGTAAAGATATCTTAAATTTGGTCCCGGACATTCGAAGTGAGACAAGCTCCTTTTCAACTTTTTTTGCAAGTAATTTTGCGGTTTGCGATCTTTTAGATGAAATATCTAAGGATAACATGGATAATTCTCTATGCAATTCCGAAAGCTTTGTTTCAATATCATTTATTTGGCCGGAGATGTTTTCAATTCCGGAAAGTTCTTGATCTATGGTTTCAAGATGCGAAATTACCGATTCAAGGGTTCCTCCGTATTTACGCTTCAATCTTGTGAGGATATCCAGGCGCGATTCCACCTCTTCCAGGCGCTTATCATCCAGTGGTATAATTTTCAGGTAAGTTCTAAGCTCCTCAGCTATATCCTCTATTCGAAAAGAAGCCTTGTTCAGGTCTTTTGCTTTTGATGACAGCTCTGGATCTATTTCACTTGCCCTCTCAAGATTCTTTTTCACCTCAACAAGCCTTTCAACTATAGCTCCGTTTGCGCTGTAAAGTTCTTCAATACTGCTGTACACAGCTTTATAAAGCTCTTCTCCATTTTTTAATCTTATTCTTTCCTGTTCAAGGGAGGCATCTTCTCCGGGTTTTATAGAAGCGTCTATAATTTCTTTTTTTTGAAATTCCAGCAAATTAATGTGTTCCGCCTGCCTGTCTCGTATGTTATTAAGTTTACGAAGCTTCTGAATTAATGGAATAATTTCATGAAAAAGCCTGGAATTTTTGGAACGTACAGATATCAGACTACCGAACTGATCAATAACCATCAGTTGAAAATCTTCTTTTAGAAGACCCTGATGAGCATGCTGCCCGGATATGCTGGTCATATTTTCAGTTAGCCGGCTCAACATCTGTATAGTTGCAAAATGTCCGTTTATATAAATTCTGTGCCGGTCTCCGCGGGAAATAATTCTTCTTATCAATAATTCTTCAGATGGCTTGCCACCTTGCTCTTCAAGAATTTTGAAAACTCTGCTTTCCGGAGTTATTTTAAATAATGCTTCAAGTTCAGCAGTTTCAGCGCCTGTTCTAATGAGTTTTGCCGATGCTCTGCTGCCCAGCAAAAGATTAACGGCATTTATAATGATGGATTTGCCTGCTCCGGTTTCACCACTTAATATGGTTAGACCATCTGAAAAGCATATATGAAGATTTTCAATTATTGTAAAATTTTTAATGGAAAGTTGTTTAAGCATACAAATATGAAAAACACACAAACAGTTATAAGGGACTTGGAAATAAATAATATACCAAGATTGCGCAGGATTTTTGTTCATCTTCAAGGCGCGGCTGAAGGCGCATAGCAAAGCTATGTAACGAAAGCCGCAACGCCGAAGATGGGCAAAAAGACAAGCAAGATGGTATATTATTTATTTCCAAGTCCCTAATTACCATGCCGGTCTTTTTAAAACCCTAAACACGACCGCCACTCCAACGTAATTTAGTCTTTAAAACATCAAAATAGGGTCTGTCCTCCATGGTTATCATATTGATAGGATGGGACCCTTTTTCCACGATAATAGTATCTTTCTCATTTATTTCGAGACTCGCCTGGCCGTCAAAAGTAAGCATAACGTCTGACGACTTTTCTTCAAGCATGATTTTTATGGATACTGATTCAGGAACTATTAAAGGTCGTATTGTTAGAGTAAAGGGGCAAATAGGTGTCATTATTATTCCTTTTACATCCGGATGTATAATAGGCCCTCCGGCGGCAAGCGAATAGGCTGTAGAACCGGTTGGGGTTGCCACGATAAGACCGTCGGCGCTATAAGTGGTCAAATAGTTATCATCTATATATGTTTTTATATGTGCCAGCCTGGCAAAAGCCCCCCTGTTAATAACCATATCGTTCAGGACAGTTTCGCGGGCGATTTCCTTTCCTTCTCTAAAAACCTTTACAAGAAGGCGCATCCTGGGCTTTATGGTAAAATCCTCATTCAAAATAGATTCAGCCACAGCAAACAGGCTTTCTTCTGTAATTTCCGCCAGAAAACCTACTTCGCCAAACTTTACGCCGAGAATGGGGATGTCTTGCTCTCCTATCCAGCAGACAGCGTTTAAAAAAGTTCCATCACCACCCAGGACGAAAATACAAGAAAGATCCGGTGGCGCAGAGGATTCGCCTGGGATCGAAAATTTTCGAGGAGGAGAAGTTTCTTTCCTTACAACATCCATGCCTTTTGACCGCAGCCATTTTTCAAGTTCATCGGCCTTTTTTCCGGCCTTTGCATCCGCCTTTACAACTATTCCTATTCTTTTCAAAATAAGCGTTAACTCCTTATAAACGGTTCACGGTTCACAGTTCACGGTTCACGGTTTTTCAATGAACCATGCAACGATTGAAGCATTTTGGTCATTGATTTTAACTCTTGAATTAATTCTTTCGCATATAAATCTTCAAAAGAGTACCCCATAGTTCTCCTCGACCTTCTCTTTTTTTAAACCGTGAACAGTTATCTATTTTATTATAAACATATTAATGAAACGGCAAGGATTTTTGAAATAAATTTATACACTCGTAACATTTTAGCTTTTTAAAACTATATTCGCTTCAGGTATAATCAAATTCAAATCAGGAAAAACTCACGCACCACACCTGAAGCTCACCCGTAGCTGGATAATATTACATAAAAATGGGTTTGTAAATTTCTGTTATAAATTCTTTTATCTTGACTCAAGACGGTCATATTATTATAAAAAGCCTAACTTTTTTATTGGCCTATATTTTATAATTAGCTGTATTTATTGAAGGATAAATTATTATGAAGAGTAGTTTTAAGAAACAGCCTATTCCCTTAGCTTTAGTTATTTTGTGCGGATTCTTTCTTGTCTCATGCGGTGAATCTGAAAAGACTTCTGATGCTTCCCATAAATCGGCTGAAACGATCAAGCTTGGTGTTGCAGGAGCGCACAGCGGAGATCTGGCATCTTACGGTATTCCTTCTGTAAGAGCGGCAGAGCTGGTGGTTCGGGATATTAATGCAAAAGGCGGCATTCTCGGGAGAAAGGTTGAGTTGTTGATTGAAGACGATGTTTGTAAACCTGAAATGGCCACCAATACAGCCACCAAGCTGGTTACGGAAGGCGTTGATATTGTTTTAGGTCATATATGCAGCGGCGCCACAAAGGCCGCTCTTGGTATTTATAAGGACTCAAATATTATTATCATGTCTCCTTCCTGCACCAATCCTGCACTTACACAGAGCGGTGACTACACTAATTTTTTCCGTACAATTGCTTCTGATGATACACAGGCAAGACTTGAAGTTGATTTTGCAATAGATGTTTTAAAGGTTGAAAAAGTTGCTGTTCTCCACGACAAGGGCGATTATGGAAAGGGTCTTGCTGAGTTTGCGAAAAAATATCTGGAAGCTTCAGATAAAGCAGAAGTAGTATTGTACGAAGGCGTTACTCCAGGCGCTGTTGATTATTCCGCTGTTGTTCAGAAAACAAAGCATTCAGGAGCAGAAGCAGTTATATTCGGCGGATATCATCCTGAAGCCTCAAAAATAATCAGCCAGATGCGGAAAAAAGGCATGAAAAGTGTATTTATTTCAGACGATGGCGTTAAAGATAATACGTTTATAAAAGTTGCAGGAGAATATGCTGAAGGTGTTTACGCTACAGGGCCGATTGATACGTCCAATAATCCAATGGCCATTGCTGCAATTGAGGCCCACAAAAATACTTACGAATCAGAACCGGGCGCTTTTTTTCTTAATGCTTATTCAGCTTCTCTATGTTTGCTGAATGCAATTCAAAAGGCAGGCTCTACAGACTATGATGCTGTATCAAAAGCACTTAGAACCGAATATGTAGATACGCCGCTTGGCAAAATTAGTTTTGATGAACGTGGCGATGCAATCGGGGTCGGGTTCTGTATGTACCAGGTGCAAAACGGAGTTTATGTTGAAGTGAAATAGTATTAACTCCAAACCGTGAACTGTTGCGAAGTAAATTTTTCCATATTTAACGGTTTTGGAAAATCTGGACATGGGAGCTTTTTTAAGGACGGACAGGAAAAATATAAAAAAAGACATGGAATATATTTTTGACCTTTTTCCGATTGAATCTGTTCCATAATCCCGAAAAATCGACACAATGCCCAGTTGATTTTTACTACCCATAATACCACTGTTCTGGATCAAACTCTCATGCGGCGGGATCAGGTATGGTTTGTTGAAAAGGATGCTGAAAATGCCACCCGCCTCTATCCGCTATCAGATTATAAACCACGCAAGGGCGAAGCCCTGCAAAAAGGTTATTTATATGGCAGGTATGGCGCCTTGCCGTTTCCAGGCGAATTGAGGTTTTGATGGGTATCGATAACCATCCTGAATGAAGATTTCGAGAAGGATATTGCGAAATTGGGACTAAAAAAAATGAGTTAGGAGGGTTATGATTATTCCTTCGCATTATAAAGGCCGAGAGCAGTCTTTTATTAAACATGAGTTGCTTAAGTCTTACATAGAACGTCTTTTTATGATTGTCGGCCAACGTGAAAAAAGAATTTGTTTTATAGATTGTTTTGCAGGCCCCTGGCAGGAGGGCAGCAATGACCTTAGCAATACTTCAATTGCAATTTCTTTAAATATTATGCAAAAGTGCTGTGCTGGTTTAAAAAAACTAGGTAGGAATGTTCAGTTCCGTGCTTTGTATATAGAGAAAGAAAAAATACCGTTTAATAAACTCAGATCATATTTGGAAAATAAGATAGGAAATGATATTGATGCTTATGCTTTCCATGGTGAATTTTATGATCTTCGTGAAGATATTCTCAAATGGTGCGGGGAAAAGGATTTTGCTTTCTTTTTCATAGACCCAAAAGGCTGGAAAAAATCTATTGAAATTCCAACATTACGACCATTGTTAAAACGTAGCAACTCAGAGTATCTTATAAATTTCATGTTTGATTTTTTGCTCCGAGCTCATTCTCAATCGAGTTATGAAGACCAAATGAAACAAATATTTGGCAAAGTTCCTGATACTGCCGGTATGATTCCAAAACAGAAAGAAACATACTTGTTAAAATTATATATTGAAAACTTAAAAAGTATTCAACCAGTTACAAGAGAAAAACCGCGGTCGGCTTATGTAAAAGTTTTAGACCCGCTAAAAAACCGAACAAAGTATGATCTTGTATACCTGACACGGCACCCTATGGGTATTGTTGTGTTCATGGAGGAGTCAGAGAAATTAGATTTTATTCAAAAAGTGGTTAGGGAGCAAACCAAACAAGATCGTCGAATTAATAAAACAGGTCAGTTAGAATTTAATTTTGCACAAACAGATATAAAAAAAGATGGTGACAAAGTTGATTTACAAGAAGTTAAAAATTACTGGATGAATAAATTATCATACACACAAGTACAATTTGGTATTGAAGAATTTGCAGACATGCTTGAAGAAACCAGGTGGTATATAATCGATTTTCAAAAAGCATTTAATATTTTGTTAAGTGAAGGAAAAGTCAAAAACTTAAGCACAACGAGGAAACGACCTGTACATGCAATACATTTTAAAGATAATTATGGGAAAGGTGAATTCCTTATTAAGGTAAAAAAATGAGCACTAAAACTTCAATTGAGTGGACAGAACATTCATGGAATCCTGCAACCGGCTGCACAAAGGTGTCGCCGGGATGCCTGAACTGCTATGCAGAGGCCATGGCACGCCGTTTAAAGGGAATAGGCGCCAAAGGTTATGAGAACGGATTTACACTTACATTACAACCTGATCGCTTGCGAGAGCCATTGCTACGCAAAAAACCTACCATTTATTTTGTCAATTCTATGAGTGATATGTTTCATGAAGAAATACCGGATGACTATATTCTGCAAGTATTTGATGTAATAAAAAGCGCACCTCAACATACCTTTCAGGTGCTTACAAAACGGGCGGAAAGGATGGCGCAATTCTTTAAATCATATAATGTACCGGAAAATGCATGGCTTGGCGTTACCGTTGAAAATAAAAAGCACGGTGTGCCCAGGATCGACCAACTTCGCCGAGTAAAGGCACATATACGTTTTTTATCTATAGAACCTTTGCTCGAAAATATAGGCAATCTTGATTTGACGAATATACAGTGGGTAATTGTCGGCGGAGAATCAGGTCCAAAGGCACGCCCAATGAATCCTGAATGGGTTCAACGCATAAAGAAACAATGTGATCAGAAGAATATTTTATTTTTTTTCAAGCAATGGGGCGGTTGGGGAGCAGACGGGAAAAAACGCACAAAAAAGGCAAACGGAAGATTACTGTTTGGAAAAACCTGGGATAATATGCCGGTGCCAGCGCAGAATATTTTTCATGGGATGAATAAAACCGGTCATTTTGATCGGAAAGATACGATACCGGAAGAAAGAATTTAGGGCCGGATCTTCAATCAGAAATCCAAAATCCGATGGAGTGTCTTTCTTCTTCGCCTATCGGGAGGATTAACAAGAATAAGGCGGAGCGGTTGTTAGAAGGATATGGGATGATATGCTTGGAATCGCAAGCACAAATCAAGGTGTAGGCCCGGCTCTGATCATAAATTGGTTTAGATCCAACGTTCTGGTTTCACGATATTCGTGATTCGCAAATAGAAGAGTGGATACGAAACAAACAAGGATTCCAACTAAAGGTAGTGCGGTCATGGAAAAATCAGATTTTATGCCAAGCATCTTAGATCAGGAGATTGCATCGAAGGCTGATGACGCTTTCGGGCACCAGGATTTTGCAGATGCTTTACGGAGCTTGATTGAATCTGAACGTAATCTTCCTCCTTTTAGTATCGGCCTGCTCGGTTCTTGGGGAACAGGCAAGAGTACAATTAAATCACTCTATCTAACCGACCTGGCTGATGACGCACAGACAGATGCTCAGAAGAGGAGGAAAAATCAGCGAATTAAGGCCATCACCTTCAACGCTTGGCGATATGGTGGGAGCAGCGATATTAAACGCGCATTACTGCGACATGTATTCTTGGAACTCGAAGGTAATGAACAAACGCTTAAAGACGAACTCTACAACCAAATCAGAAAGAAATTTTTATCACCTAGAACCCTGAAAGATATTTGGTTTGAGGTCTACGAAAAATGCCTATGGAATCTCATTCCAGCGATTGCCTTCTTGGCTATTCTTATGCTTACAGTGCTTGTAACCTCTTGTGTGCTTGGGGTTAAGGATGATATAGCAATCGGCCTTATTTCCTTTGCCTTTTCGATTGCTGGGGTCCTTGCAGTAAAATATTTGGGGGACAAAGCTACATTTTCAATCGCAAGGTACTCCAAGGCAACACGCATCGAAATGCCGAAAACGTCTTCTGAAGAATATGAGGAGTTGCTCGTTAAGCAGATCGGCCTATTTAAACGCAAGCACAAGAAATTTGAACGACTCGTTATTTTTGTGGATGATTTAGACCGGCTATCTGCTCATGAAATGGTTGATGGTATCGATGCTATCCGCACATTTATGGAACTTCCTGAAGACGTTTTGCCACCTGATTTCGGTATCGTATTTGTGGTTTCTTGCGACGAGAACAGAATCGCTGAAGCGCTCAAAGGCCGCCACAGAAATTCCGACCTCCCAGGTGCGGTTATAACCAGAAATGATGCTCGAAAATATCTGGACCGCATTTTCCAGTTTCGTTTGGAAATCCCGCCTTTTCCAAAGCAAGACATGCGTAATTTTGCTCATCAGCATCTTGAAAATTCAGCGCAGGATGTCCTTAAAGAAATAAAGGATAATGGAGGGAAAATTGCCGATGTAGTCGACAGTATGATTCATCTCAATGTGTCAAGTCCGCGCAATGCTCTTCAGATAATCAACACTTTTATACAGGCCTGGTGGCTGGCGATAAAGCGTGAGTTTGAAGGTTCCGGCACTCAACGTCCCGGTGGATTGCTTGAGGGTGCAATAACAAAACATCCCAAGACCTTGGCGGTGCTTTGCGCTTTAAAGGTCGATTTTCCATATTTTTACTATGACCTGCAAGAAGAACCGGATCTGATAAGGTTTTTCACAGAAGTCTTTGTCCAAAATGGTAGGAAATTTGATACCTTGCCGCCAAAGCCTACATACCTCCTGTCGAAATACTGCAAAGACAACGAATTGCTTCCCGATCATAACTCACTGCGCCGATACCTTGGGAGCTTGAGAGGCATTCGTTGGCCTGATTCAATACAGCCATTTCTTCAGCTAACACAAGACCCAATCACCCGCAAATATGGTGGGCGAGCAACACAAATCCATAATGCATTAGTATCAGGAGATACGACAGGGCTTCTGCAAGAACTCGGGCGTAACAAAGATAATGAGCCAATCAAGGAAGATGACGCACAGTTAATGGCAAATATTATTGAAGACCTTGAAGGAGAATCTGAATCCAAAAGAAATAATGCAACGTTTGTGGTTTCTTCCATATCCAAGCGAATTCCGGAAGGATACCAGCATCAATTGCTGCATCCGCTATGTCGACAACTTGAGCTAACGCGCGACTTCAGGTCAGTGATCGGAGTTCCTGCAATCGCTGCCCTTTTGGATAAAGTTCATCAAGATTACCAAAAGCACATTGTAAGCTTACTCATCAAAGATGCGTTTGACGAAAAACAAGGTTTTTCTCTGTTTTTGCAGACAATGCAGCCTCCTTCACTTGATGAGGCTAAACAGATGGCTGAAACAATAGCCTCCATGGCTCTTTCTGTTTGGGATAAACATGGACTTCCATCTGATTCGCGTAAGGCGCTCTGTAGCTGGTTATTAACACGCTCAATCGCTCTGGAGAAAGAGTCAATAATTCTTCCATATAATTTTCTTGAACAATTGATGCAGGAATATCAGGATATCCTGCTTCCTGAACTCGGGAGTAAATACACGGATCTATTTATTGGTGAATTGGAGAATGATAGAACTGCCGAGATCGACTTACCTGCCGGACTTCAAAGGTGCGATATTGTCTTCAACCGGCTATGGGAAGCTGGAGAGGATGATCGGCCAATAATGTGGGAGCAACTAACCCGTATGGTATCAGTCAATAATGGCGAAGCTATCGCTTTTGCATGGAATTACGCGAACCGTCACAAAGCCGGTGCCGGCGGACTACATATATCCTCATTTGCAGAGTCTCTTTCCAATCGTCTTTTAAAGGATAATCAAGATAAAGACAAATGGGGAATCGAAGAGTGGGAAGAAGGCGCAAAAATTTTGTTACAGATAGTTTCTACTCGTGCAAACGATCTTGAAGAGCCTGCCTTGAAGAGTCTTACTGACTTAGCCACAGCTTATTCTATTGATGAAGTTACTGTATCTTTCTCTATTGATATCCTCACTATTCTTGAGAAAGAGCATAGAGAGGGAGCACAAGAAGTCATTACGAATATGACGTCCAATCTTTTCACAAAACTTCCGGATTCAGGGATATCGTGGTTGGCAAAAAACTTCCATGATCTCTTGAATAAAACGGAACGGCAGCAAGTCCAGAAGGCACTCAATAATCTTCTGTCTCAGCCTGATGTGAACGACATAGCTTCGCAAAAATATACCTGTTTCTTCGGTAATCTAATACCCTCCAGCTATGATATGAATGAAATTCAAGATCATATCCAACATGCATACCAAATGCTGCAAAATAAACAGAATGAGTTCGATGGTTTTGTAAAAATGGTCTTCCAAGCAATGGTAACAATGCTCAAATTTAAGGTGCCCGACAGTGTTGGCGGCAATCTCCAGCAGTTGTTTAATCATGCCCAATCACAACCCCCCTGGCTTGCCTGGTTGCACAAGACAATTGCTGAGCATTGGCCTCAAAAGCTCCCCGGCCTCGAAATGCCCACGATTTTCAACAATGGGTTGTCGGTTGCAACCAACAATCCAGCGGAGCAGGATATGGACGGAATATTGCTTTCGTTAAGCGAGTTAATAAACCGTAAGGCGGTTCCTGCGGATGAAAATGTTGTACGTCTATTAAAACTGGCATGTGATCTTTGGCCATACTACAGAGAGGAGTCCGCAAAGGTTCTAACATCTTTTGAAGAGGCTCCAGAGTTGACAGACATTGCAGGACTGATGGGAAGTATCAAGCCTGATGATGAGTCTGCCTTTTCAGACCTCCAATCGACATGGAAACATATTGCGATGTATCTATCCAGCGAGCAACTGCAGCAGACGACCTCACTCATTTTAGCAGACAGCATGATTGGACCTGAAGACGAACCAGATAAAGCGTTGACAATATGGTTGGACAGTATGAGTGTCGATACATGCAATGAAGTACTGCGTGTTTGTTTTAAAGATAATGAGATTAACGATGATCATAAGGATAGACTGTGGAGCCGGGCGGCAAAAAATGGCAAAAAACTTGGGAAAGAATTCTTCCTGGATACTATTCCCGCACTTTTCGCTTATGATTCTATTCCCAAGACTCAAAATACTATCATTGAATCTATTGGTGAGATGAATGCAATGTTTGAAAATGCATCGGAAAAGAGTCTTCTTGCAAAATCACTGTTTGATGCCTTCTTCAAGGCATCTTCTCTTGACTTGAAGCGTCATCTATCAAACTGGCTACATGATATTGGCGGTGAAGCCCAGTTGAACCAATTGAGTACCGATGCGTTTTCTGCAGGGGAAGATGACATTCTGATCCTAATGGAAACATTTCCTGGCAGGCACAAAGAACTGGTGAAATACCAAAAAATGCTTGAGCAGAAGAACGAAAGCGAAGAAGAGTAACGTCAGTGAACAAAATGGAGAAGTAATGACACAATCGGACATCATCCAAACTATACTCAAAGACAGCAATTATCATCTTGCCTTGTTCACTAAAGATGAAATTGAAGTCTTGCTTGGGAAAATCTTTACCAAAACCACCAGAGGCAAGGAAACCCCATTTGTAAACTGTATCGTTCGAGATAAGGATATTCAGCTAAAGCCTGAAGAAATCGTCCGCCAACTTTATGCGGCAAGGCTTATCAATAAATACAGCTACCCAAAAAAACGGCTGGCATTTGAATATTCCGTTAATTTTGGCAGGGAAAAGAAAAGTGCCGATATTGTCATATTCGACAAAGACCGCTCCGATAGCGCCTACATTATTGTTGAAATTAAAAAGCCCAAACTCAAAGACGGTAAAAACCAGCTTCGTTCTTACTGCAACGCCACTGGCGCACCAATTGGCGTATGGACAAACGGTGAAAAAATTTCCCATTACCACCGCAAAGACCCAAACTACTTTGAAAACATCACCGATATTCCCAAGGCAAAACAGAGTCTCAAAGACATACTTAGCGAACGCTTTACCCTGAAGGACCTCATTATCAAGGATAAAATAGCCAATGAGCGAAAATCCTTAAAAGACATCATCCTGGAAATGGAGGATGAAGTTCTGGCAAATGCGGGGGTCGATGTATTTGAGGAAGTCTTTAAGCTGATATTTACCAAACTTTATGATGAATTTCTAAGCCAGCAAGACAAAGGGGTTATCAACTACTTTTTGCGTCAGGTAACGAAAACCGCCGTACATGAACCGATAGTCAAATACAACAATGCCCCAGGCTATCTTGATGGGCAGGATTATGACGCACTAAAAGCAGCGGTTAGTGGTATTTCGGATGAGGGTTTTAGAGTGATGGAGTTCAGGAACACTGGACAGACCGACACTGAACTGAAAAACAAGATACTAGACTTGTTCAACCGGGCAAAAAATCAATGGCCGGGGGTTTTTCCCGAAGGCTCTATTTTTGAGCTTTCCGACAGTCATTTGTCCGTTTGCGTATCCAGCTTGCAGGATATAAAACTGTTCAACTCCAATCTGCTGGTTGTGGATGAAGCCTTTGAATATCTGGTCAGTAAATCAGCCAAAGGAGAAAAAGGACAATACTTCACGCCTCGTCATGTTATTGATATGTGCGTGCAAATGCTCAACCCCAAACGAGGCGAGTATATGATTGATACCGCCTCCGGCAGTTGCGGCTTTCCGGTGCACACCATTTTCAAACTTACCGGACACCTTTTTACCAATGAAGAAATCCCCGAAAAAGACAAACAGCATGTATTGAAAGTCTTTGGCATTGACTTTGACGAAAAATCAGTCAGGGTCGCCAGAACCTTAAACCTGATTGCCGGAGACGGTGAAACCAATGTATTGCATCTGAATACACTGGATTTTGACCGATGGAGCGACAAAACCGAAAAAGACCCAAAATGGATTAACACCTACGGCAAAGGCTTTGAACGGCTGGAAAAGCTCAAATCCGAAAAAGGCGAAAATAAACAATTCAACTTCGATATTCTGATGGCAAATCCGCCGTTTGCCGGAGACATCAAGGAAAGTCGCATCCTGCATCAATACGAACTCGGCTTTAAGGCAAATGGCAAGGCGCAAACCAAAGTCGGACGGGATATTCTGTTTATCGAAAGAAATCTGGATTTTCTCAAACCAGGCGGACGCATGGCAATAGTGCTACCTCAGGGCAGATTCAATAACACCTCGGATAAACATATCCGTGAATTTATCGCCCAACATGGGCGCATCCTGGCGGTTGTGGGTTTACACGGTAACACTTTCAAACCACATACCGGAACCAAAACCAGCGTCTTGTTTGTACAGAAATGGGATGATGATCTTTGCCCAAAGGTCGATGACTACCCCATCTTTTTTGCCGTGTCTGAAAAAGGCGGCAAGGATAATTCCGGTGATTATATCTACATGAAAAACGGCAATGGTCAATACAAGCTGGATAAAAACGGACACCTGATTGTTAACCATGATTTGCATAGCCATGATGGGGAGTTGCCGGATGGCATAGCGGAAGCCTTTATTGAATGGGCAAAGAGTGAAAAGTTGTCGTTTTGGAGATAGAAAAATGAAAAAAGAAAATTCCATAATTCTGTTTAATCAGAAAAAAGTCCGTCGCTATTGGGATGAAAATAAAGAGCTTTGGTATTTTTCCATTGTTGATGTGGTCGCGATCTTGACAAAAAGTATCAATCCTCAAGCCTATTGGCGAAAGCTCAAGGAACGGCTAAAAAAGGAGGGCAACGAAAGCGTGACAAATTGTCACGCTTTGAAGATGCAAGCAGCTGATGGTAAAATGCGATTCACAGATGTTGCAGATACAGAACAGCTTTTACGATTAATTCAATCTATACCCTCTCCCAAAGCAGAACCCTTTAAACTTTGGCTGGCAAATGTCGGTTATGAACGCATCGAAGAAACCGAAGATCCTGAGTTGGCGTTTGAACGGGCAATGCAAACCTATCTGAAAAAGGGCTATTCCGAAGAATGGATAAACCAGCGTCTGAAAAGTATTGAAGTCAGGAAAGAACTCACAGATGAATGGCAGCAACGCGGAATAAAAGAGGGGCTGGAATATGCCATTCTAACCGATGAAATTACCAAAGCCTGGGCGGATAAAAGTGTTAAGGAATACAAAAAACTCAAAAGACTGAAAAAACAAAATCTCAGAGATAATATGACCAATCTTGAGTTGGTGCTAAACATGCTCGCCGAAGCCTCCACTACCGAAATATCCAAAAAGAAAACCCTGAATCCTTTCCTCAAAATAAAGAGGTCGCCAGGCAAGGCGGTCATGTTGCAGGAACAGCAAGAAAGGAAATTGAAGCTCAAACAGGGGAAAGCATTGTTAGCCCTAAAAATGCGGCAAATTTAAGGCTGGAAAATAAAAACAAATGATTTGGACTAAGAATAAAAAGCTGTCGTTTTGGGTGGAGGGGTAAGAATGCAGTTTTCAATTATAAATAAGCTCGGCATTATAAGCGATTTCAGAATAGATGCAGAATGCTATTTGTCAAAATACTTGGATGCAGAAAATACATTGTTACAACAAAACCATACATTCTTAGGAAAAGAAGTAGATAAGTTTTCCAAAGGAATTTTTGATATTAAAGCTGAAAGCTATCAAGAAAGTGGCATTCCTTTTGTTCGTATAGGTAATTTAAAGAATTGTACTATCAATGTTAGCAATATTGCTTACATTTCTGAATCAGAGCATAAAAAGAACAGCAAAACAACTCTAAAACGGAATGATATTATTCTTAGTAAAACAGCTTATCCAGCAGCTTCTTTAGTTACAGTTGATGAATGCAATACATCTCAAGATACAATTGCTATTACATTAAAAAAGAAATCATCAATAAATAGTAAATTTTTAGTAATTTTTTTAAACACAACGTATGGCTATTTGCAACTGGAAAGATGGTTCACTGGAAATATCCAAATGCACTTAAATTTAAAAGATAGTCGTAATATAATTATCCCCGATCTATCAAACTCATTTCAGAAAATAATTGAGAATTTATTTGAAAATGCCAATCTTTTAAAAGATACAATAAAATTTAACCAAGCCCAATCCATCTTACTCTCCGAACTTGGCTTAACCAACTGGCAACCCAAACACCAGCTATTCTTTATCAAAAACTATTCTGACACTAAACAAGCCGAACGTATCGACGCAGAATACTTTCAGCCGAAATATGAAGATATTGTCAAAGCCATTAAAGATTATACCGGCGGTTGGGATACGTTGGGTGACTTGGTTACAGTAAAAAAATGCGTAGAGGTTGGAAATGGAGAATACCTTGATGAAGGCATCCCGTTTGTTCGTGTGAGCAATCTAAGCCCTTTTGAAATCACCGAAGAAAAATACATTTCTAAAAAACTATATGCTGAAATCAAGCAACACCAACCCCAAAAAGGTGAAATACTTTTCAGTAAAGACGCAACTCCAGGCATAGCCTATTACTTGCATGAGCAACCCCAAAAAATGATTCCATCAGGCGGCATACTCCGGCTGAAAAGCAAAACAGATAAAATCAACAACGAGTATTTGACTCTGGTACTCAATTCAATGCTGACAAAAGAACAGGTAAACCGTGATGTCGGCGGATCGGTTATTCTTCATTGGCGGCCAGACCAGGTGAAAAGTACGATAATTCCCCTCCTGTCAGAAGGAAAACAAACCAAAATCCAGCAAAAAGTTACTGAATCTTTCAATTTAAGAAAGCAATCCAAACATCTGCTGGAATGCGCCAAACGAGCAGTAGAAATGGCAATCGAACAAGACGAACAAACAGCAATCAACTGGCTGGAAAATGAAACCAATGAAATGCAAATATAACCAGAAAATTGAGGGCACTGATGTTGTAATCGGTTTGAACGTTTACAAATATCCGGAGAATGAATAACATCTACGGTTCAGCGAACTATTTATCAATAAAAGATCGGGTCTTGAAATTGTGAATTAATGTTTGACAATTAAACTACTATTTTTTAGCAAAATCGGTATGAGCATTGAGAGCCTTAAAATTATGGAGACGAGATAATGATTATATCTCATATCAAAATGAAAAACTGGCGGAATTTTAGAAACGTGGACACTCCGCTTGGAAGGCGCATGTTTCTTGTAGGAGCGAATGCTTCAGGGAAATCCAACTTTTTAGATGCGTTGCGCTTTTTACGGGATATAGCTAAAACCGAGGGCGGCGGTCTGCAGAGAGCGGTCAGTGAACGCGGCGGAATATCCAAGATTCGTTGCCTTGCGGCGCGAAAAGAACCCCAGGTCGAGATCGAAATTCACCTGGCAGAATCACATGGTGATAAAGTCTTATGGAAATATGCCCTTGGGATAAAACAGGAAAGTCGGGGGCACCGAAATCCCTATGTGTTTTATGAAAAAGTCTGGAAGGGTAATAAATTAATCCTTGACCGGCCAAACGATGAAGACAATAAAGACAAACCGCGATTAAAACAGACCCACCTGGAGCAGATAAATGTCAACTTGCAGTTCAGGGACATAGTAAAATTTCTTGACTCAATTTATTATCTTCACCTGGTCCCCCAGGTTCTTCGTCATCCGGAAACCTTTACAGGGCCGGTAAGCAAAGAAGACCCTTTTGGCAGGAGCTTTCTGGAACGTGTTGTTCAAACATCGGTCAAGACACGGCGATCACGCCTGAAAAAAATTGAAAAAGCGCTTAAAATAGCGGTTCCGCAATTAATCCAGCTCACTGATACAAGAGACAAAAGAGGTGTTCCGCACCTGGAAGCCATATATGAACATTGGAGACCCAAGGCCGGCAAGCAAAGCGAAGATCAATTTTCTGACGGCACCTTGCGTCTTATTGGTTTTCTATGGTCAATCCTTGACGGGGATTCTTTATTGCTTATGGAGGAGCCTGAATTATCCCTGCACTCGGCTATTGTCAAAAAACTGCCTGGTTTGATCTGGCGTATCCAAAGCAGAAAAAAGAGGCAGATCATCATCTCTACTCACAGCTTTGATTTACTCTCAGACAAAGGAATCGGTGGTGAAGAGGTTTTGCTGCTCACCCCTGATGTGGAGGGAACAAATGTTGAACTGGCATCTTCAGTAAAAGATGTAAAAATCTTGCTGGATAGCGGATTCAGTATATCAGAGGCGGCCCTGCCGAAAACCGAACCGAAAAACTTAACCCAGTTGAGTCTGTTCAATGGATGAAACTATTCCAGTTTTAATAGCAGTTGAAGATGCGCTAAGCGAGGCTGTTTTAAGGGCAATGTTTGAGCAGTCATCCCGCACTTTTGCTGTCGGCGCCTGCCTGGGACGTGAAGGCAGCGGCTACTTGAAAAACAATATGCGAAAGTTCAATAAGGCGGCAAGAGGCATTCCCTTTTTTGTGCTGACTGATCTTGATCAAACAAATTGCCCTCCGACGCTTATTAACAGGTGGTTGACAGTTCCAAAGCATGAAAATTTGATATTTCGGATTGCAGTAAGGGAGATTGAATCTTGGCTACTGGCTCACAGGGAAGCCTTTGCATCCTTTTTGGGAATTCAAAAATCACAGATCCCTCGAAGTCCTGATGATCTGGAAGATCCCAAAAGATTCTTATTAAAACTAACAAAAAAATCAAAAAAACAATCCCTGAAAAAGGCAATTGTTCCTGCCGCCGGCAGCACCGCTAAAATCGGGCCGGATTATAACGGAGTTCTGATATCTTTTGTGCATAATTTCTGGCAGGTAAAAGAGGCTTCAAAAATTTCCCCGAGTCTTAATCGAGCATTCAGCGCTATTAAGACTTTTAATCCGGTTTGAACAAAGTAAAATCATGAAGAACCAAAACACTATTGGAGCTACGATAGGGAAAGCGATTATGCTGGTGTTTCCGATGACCGTTCTCTTGCAATAGATTTCGGTAATGTAAAAACCTATTCAAAGGTAGTGGTTTAATACGATTAATCAAGCTCAAAGCCAGGAGGAAGCTGTAAAATTGGATACAACAGAAATGCTAAACAAGATGTGCCATCTTGAGTTGACCGTTGTGGACATTAAGGCTCTGTGTAAAAGCCGGGGTTTTACTTCGAAAGAGGCTAATTCCCGAAACCTTCTTGAAGGCTTTTTTTTGTCTGAAACAGGGGTAGCAAACGCCATCGGCAGACTGACAAGGGATGAGGTTATTCTGCTTCATCTGATGAAATTGACCTCTGCAACCGTGGATGCGGCATTTTTTGATCGCATCTATGGCACTGAAAATAGCCGCAAATGGCGTTTTGGAACCTTTAATCAAAAATATAAGGATATTTTTAAGCAGGTAAAAACATCTCTTATTCGCCGGGGAGTAATTCTCTTTGCCGAAGAGCATGAAACCTGGGAAAAGAATACAAAGCTGGAAAGACTGCGATTCAGATTTCCGGAAGAATTTCATCCATTTCTTCCTCTTCCCTTTGGTCCGGCCAAAAGCATTCCAGGCCCTGGTAATTTCAACCAGACCGTTGTCAGGAACAAATTGATGGAAATATTAGACCGCCATGCATATGTATTCGAAGCAAATGGAGCAAAGCACAGCCTGTGCATTAAGGATGGGGAATTGCGTATGGGTGGCGAGGAGTTCCGTACCGAATACCTCGTGGAATGGCAAAGAGCTATTTGGGATTTGGCCTTAAAAGAAGAGGAAAGCCCTAAAAAAGCCGGGCAAGGTTCTGTATCTCCAACTAAAGCCGCAGCCTATGCCCTTTCTCTGCTCAGTCCTGGTGAATGGATACTGCCTGATGAGCTCTCATCATTTTTGAAGATTTTTTGTTATGGCATAGACCCGCCCGATCCGCGGAAGGTTTGCCATGCCGGCTGCAAACAGGGGTGTTTGGCCAAACAAACGATTGCCGAAAAAACATATTACGCTCTGCCGGAAGATCATACTGATGCTGGAGCCCAAATGGATCCAGGCCGGTTCTTGAAAAAAACCAATGACGGCACCGTAATAGTGGATATTTCAACAATTCCTTATGCAAGTCTGGAATTTCTGGCCTGGATATCGAATTTTCGCGTGGCCGGCTCGCAATTGACAGCATTCCCCAACTCTGTCAAAATAGGCAGAATTGTTATGAATATTGACCAGGTCCCACTGACTTCATGGCTCAGGAAGAATGCATCTGCATTTGCCGGCGCTATCTCTATAATAGAGCAGAGATGGGGAAAACAGGTTGTGCATCAAAACCTTTTGGTGGCCAGGGTAAGAGACCTTAGTCTTAAAGTAGCAATCCAGAAGGCATTTGCAGATTCCGGCAAGGTTGTTTTTTTGCCGGACAATTTTATTGCTTTTCCAAACGATCTGACAAAAAAAATGGAAGCGCTGGTAAACAAATCCGGATATGTTGTCAAAGCCATAGAGGCAAAATGAGTGAAATGAATTTGAAACAGATTGACGTTAATGGGCTGAAGGTATTTGCAAACCACTGTGACCTGCGAAAAGACCTGCATCTTTTTATGGATTATGTCGGGAACCGGGATGTCAAGCGTTCAACCAGGGGAAACGGTCTGCCCAAAATGGATGCAAGAAGGCTTGCCAGGCTGATAAGCGATCCTTTAGCCCCTGAAGAAGTGGAAGAATACGGATACAGCATATGGCTCAATTATATTGACAATACAGCTTTAAAGCTCGGATTTGTCTCTTATGATACTGAAGGGGAGTATTTGGGGTATAGCAGTTCAGAGCCATCCTATCCTGACAATTACATTGAAATAGCTGAGCATAAATACAATAGTTTTCTGGATATGACCCTTCAAGACCAGGAAAACCTGTTACTTAAGAGTCTGGTTGACAAATATAAAGCTTGCTCTAATGAATTTTTTCAGACCGGAGTTATGGGAACCCTTGATACCTTCAGCTCCAGTGGCTGTGCTACCGGCGTGCTCCCATCTTTAAACTTTGCAGGGACAAGAAATTTCCTGTTAAAGATCATGAAGCGTTGTCAAAGCGGGGTCTGGTATAGTACTGCATCTTTTGTCAGGTATCTCAAGGCCGAACATCCATTTTTCCTTATTCCTGAAAAACCGAGTTACAGGTATAAGTCAGACCGGATTAACGGTCGTTATTGTAATTTTGGTGAAAGAAAAAAGGACTGGGACCCTAGTATCAAGATCACAGTCAAAGATTCCAATGCCTTTGAAAGGGTTGAAGGACGATATGTGGAACGTTTTTTGGAGGGCATTCCCCTTGAGCTGGGCTATGTGAATTTGGCCTATGGAAAATCCGAATACAAAGAACGGAATCCGTCTTTAAACGCTCTCAAGGCATTCAAAGTGAATGAATCTCTACTCCGTTTCATGGAGGGAAATATTCCTGAGCCAAAGGTTACGGTTCAACCAAATTTTGAGATTCATGTGGAATCGGAGTTTTATCCGGCCGGGATCCTGGCCGGACTGAATCCTCTCACAGATACCATTTCCGAAAATACGGTTACCATCCTGAAACTGAATAAAAGGAAGGTAACTGCCCGGTTGGCAAATGATGAGTCATTGGATGTGATTGCCATACTCCGGAATCTCTCTAATTCAAATGTTCCGCAAAATGTTCTGACCGAACTCGAAGAATGGGTTGGCCACTCAGAGGTTTTTACTCTGTATCACGGGTTTGGGTTGTTGGAGGGAAACCCGAACTTTGATATGGTAAAAAATTTTACTGTAAAAAACATTAGTCCTGCGCTCAGAATCGTTAAAGATCCGAAGAATCTTTTTGGCAGACTGGAAGAAGCAAAGCTGGTTCCAATGCTTGTAAAACATTCTGACAAGGCATTCAGACCGCTTCCTGACGGCGTCAAGTCCAGGTTTCCCAAAAAGTCGGATATACTTGCCGGGCGCAAGAAGAAAAAAACCGTCACATTAAAGCGCAAAACTGTCATTACGCTTTATTTTCCGGATAAGATGGTGTTCGAAAAATGCAGCAAGGCTCTGATCCAGGAAAGATGCGATATTGAAATGAACCGGGAAAATAAATCTATCAGCTATTCAGGAGAAAAGCAGAAAGAGATAAACTCAGCATTAAAAACCCTTAAAAAAGAATATGTTATCAAAATGAAGGATATTGACTGGTGAACGATTCAGGACCACTTATTGTTCAGAGCGACCACACTATTATGGTTGAAGTGGCTCACCCTCAGTATATCGAATGCCGCGATTTTTTGAACAGCTTTGCAGAATTGGTCAAGTCTCCGGAATTTATTCATACATACAGAGTTACACCCCTCTCTTTGTGGAACAGCGCTGCCCTTGATACAGGCATGGATGAAATCATAAACAGGTTGATAGGCTATTCCCGTTATGAAATACCTTCCAACGTACTCTTTGATATCAGAGAATGGTATGAGACTTACGGCAGCCTGGTACTTGAAAAAATGTCTGAAGATAGTTTGCGATTGAGAATCAGCGATTCCATAATTCTTAACCGGATCCAACAGGATAACGATCTGGAACGATTCTGGTTAAAAAAAACAGAGGACGGTTTTTTGATCTCAGCCTGCGAACGGGGAAATCTGAAGCATGCCCTTGTAAAAATAGGTTATCCGGTCAAGGATACCTGTGGATATGTACCAGGCGCTCCGATTGACTTAAGTTTACGCAATATTGATTCGGATGGTCACGCCTTTGACCTTCGTGACTATCAAAAAGAGGCAGTTGATGCTTTTTATCAGGCTGGCAGTGCCTCCGGCGGTAGCGGTATCATTGTCCTTGCATGTGGTTCCGGAAAAACCATTATCGGGTTGGGGGTTATGAGCAAGATAGGCAGCCATTCCCTCATCATTACAACCAATAACGTATCCGTATATCAATGGCGTGAGGAATTGCTTTCCAGGACGACATTGGACAATGAGGAAATTGGCGAGTTCACCGGCCTTATAAAAGAGATAAAGCCGGTAACTATTACTACCTACCAGATGTTGACCTATCGTCGCACAAAAGAAGATCCACTTCTTAATTTGGATATTTTTACAGAACATGACTGGGGTCTGATCATTTACGACGAGGTTCACCTCCTTCCTGCTCCTGTGTTCCGTGCAACAACTTCCATTCAGGCCAGACGACGGCTGGGACTCACAGCCACCCTTGTGCGGGAAGACGGCAAGGAAGACGATGTATTTGCCCTGATCGGGCCGAAGCGATATGATGTTCCATGGAAAACTCTGGAAAGCAAAGGCTTTATTGCAGAGGCAATCTGCATAGAGTACAGACTCTTACTGCCTCCGAAGGAAGAACTCGAGTATGCCCATGCCTCAAAGCGGCAACGCTTCCGCATTGCCGCTGAGAATTCCAAAAAACTTACGCTGGTTGAAGAACTGATCTGTCATCACTCAGATGACAGCATCCTTGTCATAGGCCAGTACATTGCGCAGGTGGAAAAAATCGCCAAGAAACTGAACCTGCCGATTATCACAGGCAAAACAAAGCATGAGGAACGTAAAAAAATATATGCGGATTTCAGGAAAGGGCGGATTAAGGTCTTGGTTGTCTCAAAGGTAGCCAATTTTGCCGTAGATCTTCCTGATGCTAACGTGATGATACAGGTCTCCGGCGCCTTTGGATCACGCCAGGAAGAGGCACAGCGCTTAGGTCGCATCCTTCGACCCAAAAAACGAGCTTCTTGTTTCTACACCCTTGTCTCAAAAGGCACAGACGAACAGAATTTTGCCGTTAACCGCCAGCTATTTCTGGTTGAGCAGGGCTATAAGTATCAGATCCGCTATTAGTTTTGATGGACGTGGCGATGCAATCGGGGTTGGGTTCTGTATGTATCAGGTACAAAACGGAGTTTATGTTGAAGTAAAGTAACAGTTTACGGTTCACGGTTTACAGTTAGCGGTTGATCAAAACATAAAACTGTGAACTGCAAACCGACAACTGTAAACCGTGAACCGACAACCGTAAACCATTACGAAGTAATCTAAATGGAATATTTTCTTGAACTTATTCTTGGAGGGCTGACTCGAGGGAGTATATATGCCCTTATTGCTTTGGGCTATACCATGGTGTACGGCATTATTGAGTTGATCAATTTTGCCCATGGTGAAATTTATATGATAGGGGCATTTACCGCCCTTATTTTTACAAGTGTTCTGACGCTGCTGGGTTTTAACGAGATTGCAGTAATTGTGCTGGCGTCTCTATCGGCAGTGATATATTCTTCGGCTTATGGCTATACCGTTGAAAAGATAGCTTATATGCCACTTCGCAGTGCTTCACGTCTTTCACCCCTTATCAGCGCAATCGGCATGTCAATTTTTCTTCAAAATTACGTGCTATTGGCTCAAACATCGGATTTTCTTCCCTTCCCGAACCTCATTCCTGAATTTGAATTTATAAAGCCGTACAGGTATATTATCAGTTCATCGGAGATAATCATTCTGCTTACTACCTCGACGGCTATGATTTTGCTGACTTTTCTGATCAAGTTTACCAGGACGGGAAAGGCTATGCGTGCAACAGCCCAGGACAGAAAGATGGCTATGCTTGTTGGGGTAAATGTTAACCGTGTAATTTCTATAACATTTATAATTGGTTCTGCTTTAGCTGCACTGGGCGGAGTCCTGATTGCCTCGCATGTTGGTCAGATAAATTTTTATATTGGTTTTATCGCAGGAATAAAAGCATTTACTGCTGCCGTACTTGGCGGAATTGGCAGTATCCCAGGCGCTGTTTTAGGCGCGCTTGTTCTCGGGCTGACAGAAAGTTTTGCAACAGGTTACATTTCAAGTGATTATGAAGATGTTTTTGCTTTTGGATTGCTTGTACTGATTCTAATATTCAAACCGGCGGGCATTCTTGGGCGGGTTACGACTCAAAAAATTTAGGATCCAACTAATGATTAAAGCTCAAGAAATAAAGAAATCATTTCTAGTCTCTATCTGGTTTATGTTTTTGACATTTCCTATAATGGTGATCCGTGTCAATCCTATAGAGGAAGTTATTGAATGGCGCTGGAAGAACATGCTCATTGTTGGAATCGGCAGTTTTTTGCTCTCCTTTGTCTGGCGTTATATGCTGAAAAAAAGGGAAGCCGGAGAAAAACGAGCTGAAACCGGTGAATCAGGCAAAACTTTTTTGATTCAGAGGATATTGGAAGAACGCAGATTCTATATTCCTTTAGTAACAGGCTTAACTATTATCGCAGTCGCTTTTCCTTTTACTTTTTCCATGTACCAGACCAGCATAATGACAACCGCTTTAATGTATATTGTCCTTGGTCTGGGCCTTAACATCGTGGTGGGTCTTGCAGGGTTGCTCGACCTTGGGTATGTTGCCTTTTATGCTGTAGGAGCTTATAGTTATGCATTACTGAACTACCATTTTGGCCTTGGTTTCTGGTCGGTACTCCCCATAGGAGCTGTCTTGGGCTTTATTTTTGGTGTACTCCTTGGTTTCCCTGTGCTGCGCCTGCGAGGTGACTATCTTGCCATTGTTACCCTTGGGTTTGGAGAAATAATCAGGCTTGTATTGGAAAACTGGAATGAATTCTCTTTTGGCCCAAGCGGCATTGCCAATATTGACAGGCCGGGTTTTTTTGGTATCCAGTTCTCCCTTCAGGCTGCAAGCATATATCTTTATTTCCTTATGATCGGTCTTGTCATATTTACAATCATTGTAGTTAACAGGTTGCAGAATTCAAGAATAGGCAGGGCATGGATTGCTTTGAGAGAGGATGAAACAGCATGTCAGGCTATGGGAATTGACAAAACCAAGACAAAACTGAGGGCATTTGCACTTGGAGCAACATGGGCTGGAATGGTTGGTGTAATATTTGCCGCCAAAACTACTTTTATTAATCCCGCAAGTTTTACCTTCCTTGAATCGGCCATGATACTTTCAATCGTAGTACTGGGAGGCATGGGTTCGATTTTAGGCGTAATTATCGGAGCGTTAATCCTGATCCTTCTGCCTGAATATCTCAGAGCCTTTTCCGACTACAGAATGCTGATTTTCGGAGCCATAATGGTTATTATGATGGTTTTCCGACCCCAGGGCATAATTGCCAACATACGCCGCACTTATAAATTTGATGAATAGGATCATGAATACTATTTTGGAAGTTAAAAATTTAAGCATGAATTTTGGTGGCCTGCGGGCTCTGAACCACCTTGATCTGAATGTGGTTGAAGGAGAAATAGCAGCCGTTATTGGTCCGAACGGGGCAGGCAAAACAACTTTTTTTAACTGTATAACCGGAATATATAATCCAACAGAAGGAGAAATACTGATTTCACCTCCAGGAAAAAAACGCAAGAAAATAAATGGGTTAAAACCAAATCGTATTACGAAAAAAGGCATGGCCCGTACTTTTCAAAATATCCGTCTGTTTTCTAATATGACTGTTCTTGAGAATGTTATGATTGGACGCCACTGCCGTACTTCTTCGGGTATTGTGAGTGCTATATTAAGAGGAAGATCAACAATTAAAGAAGAAAAGGATGTAGTTGATTTCAGCTATAACATTTTAAAAAAAACGGGCATTTCGCACCTTGTCAACGAGTTTGCAAAAAATCTTCCTTATGGAGCACAAAGGCGTCTTGAAATAGCAAGAGCAATGGCTACCGAACCTTTCCTGCTTCTTCTGGATGAACCGGCCGCCGGAATGAATCCCCAAGAAACCAGGGAACTTGACGAACTGATAACCAGACTGCGAGATGAAGACAATATTTCCATATTGATGATTGAGCATGACATGAAACTGGTCATGAGTTTGTCCGACAGGATATTTGTTATGGATTACGGAAGAAAAATCGCACAGGGAACTCCCGGAGATATTATTAATAATCCTGTTGTGATAAAGGCCTACCTTGGAGAGGATATAGATGCTTAGGCTAAGGAATATAAACTCATTCTATGGAAATATTCAGGCGCTGAAGAATGTAAATATTGAGATTTCCAGGGGAGAAATTATAACTCTTATAGGTGCAAACGGGGCGGGCAAAACAACAACTTTAATGACGATCTCGGGTTTAGTTCCATCGCGTTCAGGCGAAATCATTTTTATGGGTAAAACTATTCATAATATGAGACCGGACAGGATCGTTTCGCTTGGAATCAGCCAGGTTCCAGAGGGACGGAGAATTTTTTCATATTTAACGGTCCTGGAAAATCTGGACATGGGAGCTTTTTTAAGAACGGACAAAAAAAATATAAAAAAAGACATGGAATATATTTTTGACCTTTTTCCGATTCTTAGTCAAAGGAGAAATCAGTTTGGGGGAACTTTAAGCGGAGGCGAACGGCAAATGCTTGCCATTTCAAGGGCAATGATGGCAAGGCCGGCGCTTTTGCTGCTGGATGAACCGTCTTTGGGACTAGCCCCTCTTATAGTAAGGCAACTGTTTGAGATCATAAAGAAGATAAATATCGAAAACCAGACAACTGTTTTTCTTGTGGAACAAAATGCAAATCTTGCGCTGAAAGCAGCTCACAGGGGCTATGTTATGGAGAACGGACGTATAACTCTTTCTGATTCCGCAGAAAATCTTCTTTCAAATGAAAATGTAAGAAAAGCATATCTGGGGTTGTAGTTTTTCTGGGAATCTATCGACGTTCTTTTGGGAATCGGGGTGGGATATTTCAAATCTGTTAAGAGAACTCAAAGAAGAGGAAAAAATTGTTCATGTGGGGGGTCAAAGAAATTCGGACACTGGCGGTTGGCTTAAATTACATTTAAAAAAGGCTTTTTTAGTTTGCAAAGGCATTAATCATCCATGCAGAGTACGACTTTTACCGTGACGTATAAAAAAACGATCTTATGCGATTTTATCTTGATTTTTGCAATTTTTATGCAATAATAAGCGCTAAGTTAACATTAAGGGGGCATCATGCTTATTGAATTTAGCGTTACCAATTATCGATCTTTCCTTACAACCCAGTCACTGACACTAACAGCAAACACCGCCACCGAATTGCGGGAAGAGAACAGTTTCGTCTCACCTGTATCAAATTTGCCACGACTTCTTCGTTCTGTCGTTGTTTACGGCCCAAACGCCGCCGGCAAAACTAATGTGGTCCAAGCCATCGCTTTCATAAAAAGATTTATCTTATCATCTGCCAAAGAAAGCCAGGAAGGCGAAAAAATTGACGCAACATCGTTTTTGTTTAACCGGCAAAGCAGCCGAAATTCTTCCGAGTTTGAAGTTCTGTTCATTCAGGACGGTATCCGTTACCAGTATGGCTTTGCCGTAAATTCCGAGAGAGTAACAGGAGAATGGTTGTTTGCCTATCCCGAAGGCAGGGCGCAAAAGTGGTTTGAACGAAACTTCGATCCCGAGACCCAAAAGGATATCTGGTATTTTGGGCCTAAATTCACCGGCCACCGCAAGGTTTGGCAGGAGGCTACCCGAAGCAACGCGCTTTTTCTTTCAACTGCAATTCAGTTGAACAATGAACAGCTTAAGCCCGTATTCAACTGGTTTGATCATAAGCTGCATGTTATCGATCAGGGGGAAAACATTTCTCCAGGATTCAGCGCCAACGAATGTGAAAAAGAAGAGAAGAAAAAGAAAATTCTCAAGTTTATGAATGCGGCAGATCCGTCGATTACAGATATTTTTTTGGAGAAAAAAGAATTTTCCACAAAGGACTTACCCGCCAAAATGCCGCAAAACATTAAAGAAGAAATCAGCAAAGAGCTCGATGGCAAGAAACTGACCAGTCTATTTTTTATGCATCCATCTTCTGATAAAGGTGAAGATGTGGCTCTTGAATTCGACGAAGAGTCTGCCGGTACTCGCAAGCTTTTTGCCTTGGCAGGCCCATGGCTGGATGTCCTGGACAAGGGACTTGTTCTCTTTGTGGATGAACTGGATACAAGCCTGCATCCTCACTTGGTCCGGTTTCTTTTGAATTTGCTACATACCCCTGAAACAAATCGACACAACGCTCAGTTGGTTTTTACTACCCATGATACCACGGTTCTAGATCAAACTCTCATGCGGCGGGATCAGGTATGGTTTGTTGAAAAGGATGCGGAAAATGCCACCCGCCTCTATCCGCTATCAGATTATAAACCACGCAAGGGCGAAGCCCTGCAAAAAGGTTATTTATATGGCAGGTATGGCGCCTTGCCGTTTCCAGGCGAATTGAGGTTTTGATGGGTACCGATAACCTGTTTCACAAGAGGAAAGAGCGTAAGGCCGAGTTATTACGTCGCCGGCGGGCAACGAAGGCCCCATATGACGTGATACTCATCGTCTGCGAAGGAGCAAAAACCGAACCAAATTATTTTGCTGAATTGAAAAAGACCTTCCGGTTGAGCAATGCCAATATAAGAATTTGTGGCCGTGGCTCAGACCCTCTCAGCGTTGTGGATTTTGCCATTGAAATTTTTCGGAGGGAACCGGAATTTGATCGTGTCTACTGCGTCTTTGACCGCGACAGACATACAACATATTCCGCTGCCCTGGATAAGGTAAAGCGAACCCGACTTGGCAAAAGAAGTAAAATATTCGCCATTCCTTCAGTTCCCTGTTTCGAGTTTTGGCTGTTACTGCATTTTACATACACCACCAAACCGTTTGATGCTCCTGCCAGTGATTCTATCTGTGCCAAGATTATCAAAGAATTGAAGAAATACCTTCCTGCATACCAAAAGGGAGATCAGGATGTTTTTAACAAAATACAGGATAAGCTGGATAACGCCATTATGAACGCCCGCCGTGTCGAACAATTCCATAAAACTTCCGGGACCGACAATCCTTCTACCTGTGTGCATTCTTTGGTGGAATATTTACGAGATTTAAAGAAGGAATAAAAGAAACGA
>Ga0255390_1008_pt1 | contig 32897 bp, 32 predicted proteins | sample ANMaggSSYBR01H11_FD_182111 | JGI IMG/M metagenome (GOLD analysis project Ga0255390, IMG submission 182111) | Sediment cell enrichment communities from methane seep in Santa Monica Basin, California, United Staets - ANME aggregate JGI... | ecosystem: Environmental > Aquatic > Marine > Cold seeps >... | reverse complement strand
GAATGCTGCTGCTTATCTTGGAGGTGAGATAAAAAACCCTGTTAGAAATATTCCGCTTGCTCTTTTTACCGGCACAGCTCTGGTAGTCTGTTTCTATCTTCTTTTAAATATCGTCTATATCTATGCGCTATCGCCGGCCGAGATGAGCGGAGTGCTTGAAGTTGGAACAAAATCCGCTGTTTCTCTGTTCGGCGATAATGTCAGCAGATATTTCAGCGGAGCTATTGCCATAGGCATTCTATCTGTTCTAAGCGCTATGATCATGACCGGACCAAGGGTCTATTATGCTATGGCAAAAGATGGAGTCTTTTTTGAACTTTTCGGCAAGATCAATGGTCTTCGGCAGACGCCTGTGTATGCCATATTCCTGCAAGCAGTTATTGCCATCATCATGGTTATCACCGCATCTTTTGATAAGCTTCTTTTATATATCGGCTTTACGCTATCACTGTGCGCCATGTTGACTGTAGTCGGAATGATGCTCCTCAGGATAAAAAAGCCTGATCTAAAGCCTAGTTATAAAACTTTCGGATATCCTGTAACCCCGCTTTTGTTTATCTCAGGCAATTTATGGATTATCTATTTTTGCATAAAAAGCAGGCCGATCACCTCTTTATTCGGATTAGGAACCATAGGTTTAGGCATTTTATTTTACTCATATTTTAGAAGAAAAAACAGGAGGCGGTAAAAAAATGAAACAAAGACTAATCTTACCTGCGATATTTGTTTTCTTTTTGATTTTGGCAACTAATTCCATAGCCGGTGATGAAGCTAAAAAGGTTTATTCACTGGGAACGATTACAGTGCAGGACCAATTAATTCTTCCTACCAGGCAAGCCGGAGATTCTCTTTATACAGGAAGTTCGGTAACCAGGAAAGGGCTTGAACTTCTCGGCACACCTGCTGAAACAAGCATCTATAGTGCATTAAGTATCCTGCCGGGAACTAATGTGGAAAGTTTTGACCCTTATGGCCTGAGTTATTCATATACACGCGTAAGGGGATTAAAAGAGATGTTTATCGGCATGACTGTTGAGGGAATTCCCAATTACGGCATTATGCCGATAGGGGCGCGGGAACAAATATTTGATACGCAAAACATAAAAAGCGTCAGCCTGTATAAGGGAGCAAGCCCTGCTGACCTTGGAACAGGTTCAGGCAATAGAGGGGGAGCGATAGAATTACAATTAAGAAGACCGGAAGACAAAATTGGAGCCGAGATAAGTCAAAGTTTTGGTTCCGATGAGTATATGAGAACCTTTTTAAGGGTTGATTCCGGGAAGCTGCCGACAAAAACAAAAATTTTTGCTTCATATTCTTATTCCAAGGCTGATAAATGGAAAGGAGAAGGAGAGCTTGGCCCAAGGGATCATGTCACATTAGGATTAAGCCAGGAATTTGGCGACAAGGTGAATTGCGATATCTTTTTTAATTTTAATGAAATTGAAAGACATTCCTTTCAAAGCCTGACTTATGCAGAAGCCAGAGATATAGATGATTATTATGATAAATCGTTTATTCCTGAACTTACATCTGATCTTCAAGAAAATACAAACTATTATGATTACAATCGTGAGAAAAAAATAAATAGAGACCTTATGGCAATCATCAATGTAGCTGTTTCTGAAAATGCTAATCTATCTTTGAAACCTTATTATTCCAATGAAGATGCAAACAAGCAAGGGAAAGATCAATTTCCGGTTCCAGGCGGGGGCAGCATGTCAGGAATACTGGACAAGAGCACGAATTTAGAACGGTACGGGATTATACCTGAACTCAGCTTTGATTTTTCAGCATATACGATAACTGCCGGTTATTGGTTTGAATTGCATAATCTGGAAAAATACGTGGAAAAGTATGTCACTACTGCCGGCGGATTACAGAGCAAAGGCTATCCTTATTATGCAAAAAATGACGGAAATGGTGAAATTCACAGTCCATATGCCAAGATATCCGGCGGACTGAATAAATTTAAATTTCAGGCAGGATTGAAATATTTTTATTATGAAGAACCGGCAAGCACGGGATACAAACAAGATCTTTCCGCAGAGGATCCTGATATCAGTCTAAAAGCAGTTGATTATGATGCGTTTCTCCCTACAGCAGGCATTGGCTGGGAATTTAACAAAAACAGTGAAATGTACCTTAATTACGGAAGAAACTATATGAGGCCATATGCTTATGTTCCGGTTACTACAAACTATGCAAAAAACAGATTATTTTTTAAAAATATGACATTGCAGGACATAATGGACAAATGGGAGATGGAAACATCGGATAATTTTGATATCAGTTTCAGATATCATAGCAAAAACTTTTCAATAGCTCCTGTTGCTTTTTACAGCAAACATCATGACTTGTTGGTAGCCGTTGATGATCAGAATGTAATTAATACCGGTACCGGTAAACCGGTCAGTTATCACCAAAACGTAGGCGATGCGACTTCTTATGGATTTGAACTGGAAACAAGTTTTTGTCCGTCAAAAAATTTGATTGTCTATTTCAACCCCAGCTACACTGAAATGAGTTTTGACGATAATTTTGAAACAGGTGGCAGCGTTCTAAAAATCAAGGGAAATCAACTTCCTGATACCCCCAACTGGGTCATAAAATCAGGCCTGATTTACACTATTTCCGATTTTGAAATCAGTCCCATGGTTAGATGGGTTGACAAAAGATACGGAGATGCTGCAAACAAAGAAGAAGTCGATGATTACACTATAGTCGATTTGAGCATAAAATATTCAAAAGAAGATTTTTGGTGGTTAAGACATGCAAGCATCGGGTTTGAAGTAAAAAACCTGTTTGATGAAAAATATGTCGGCGCAATCTATGCGAGCGACACAGCAACGGACGTAGACTATTATGCCGGTTCTCCATTTACGGTGATATTCAGCATAGGTGGAAAGTTCTAATCAAAAGACGTCAGGGGTCAGAATATATCGTGGTTATGAATTCTGACTCCTGACTCCTATCTCTGCTCTACTGAAGACTCTGGATGACCGCGTAGGGGTCTGTTCCTTCCATTGCAAGCTTTTGAGCTAACGCTGCCTGCCCAAAAAACTTTTTTATCTCTTTTACGTATGTCAGTTTTTTGGCCATATTGATAGAGGCCATTTTGACAGACAGTTTTGCCCTGGAAATGAAATAAACAGGGTTTGCCTTCCCTCCGGACGGAGCAAAATCCTGATAATTCTGACCTGCATCTGCAAATATACTTTTCCAGTCTACACCCAGTACCACTCCCTCGCAAGAATTGCTTTTTTTATTGACTCGCATGACTATGACTGCCAGGGGAGGTATAGGGGCATCCTTAAACCACAGGTCTTGCGAATATTTTTCTATTTTTTGTTTACTGACAGCCTTGGAAAAAGCAGCCGATTTTCCAGTTGTGGTGTCGAATATAATCTGGAGAGCATCAAGTAAGCAACCTGGAGGTGCGCCTATGAATATGTATTTTTCCCCCTTGCGTAGCGGGTGATTTTTCTGCAAATATTCCCCTATAATAAAACCGGTATTAAGGCCCGGGCAGATGTGATTATGGAATTCGGCTGTTTTCAGTAAAGACCAGGAAACATCTGCTGCCCAGCAATGAGAAATTGTTACAACGGAAAAAAGAGTTTTACTACCGATTATCCCTGAGGCTGCTTTTTCCCAATCCTGGGATTTAAAAATTTTTTCCTGAGAAATATCAATCTGCTGTTGTGTGAATCCCTTTTCACTCCATTTGGTAAAAATTAGTTTGCCGTTATCCTTTCTGTATAGTGCACACCACAACGGCTCAGCAAACGGAGTATGAACTGTCAAAAGACTTTTTGTACCCATAGTACAGGCGGTAACATTCGACACTATGTCGAGGAAAGCCTCTGTAGTTTTTCCATTTATTGTGCCGTATCCTGCATTGGTCAAAACGAGAAGCCTTTCATCGCCCTTTTCAAGACCTATCTTGTTACGGGCATTAAAAACCGCATTCATGGCCTGGATCATTTCTTTATTATAGTTTATTTCTCTGTATTCATCAAATCCACAGGCAAAGAGATTAAGCTCCATTAACAAAAAGACCATAGATCCAAAAAGTAAACTAATGGCAAATTTCTTCATTATTTTATTCTCCTTTTTTTACAAAATATAAAACCATATAGTGTCTGAACGGAAACTCAAAACACCTGAAATTATAGTCAGTTGGATGCTATTCTCAAATCGAAGTTTTTTAGCAATTAGCTTTTAGCAATTAGCCTTTAGCTAAAAGCTAACCGCTAATGACTAATAGCTTAATCATTTTTCAAACAAGCTCTTAGCAATAATCTCAAGATTGTTGCGTATACTTTTTAAATACCCATCAGGGTCAATCCTGCCTTCCTTGCCTAAAGCAGGATCCATCGAATTGAGCACTACCAATTTTGCTCCAGCATCCATTACAGCCCGGATTATTTCAGGCTTTGGTTCCCATTTGTGAATTACAACTTTAATCTTGTCCTGTTGAAGTCTTGTCTTCAGATTGGATAGATCTTCTTCTGTCCAGTGGAAATCATCTTTTAAGAAATAGCCTGCTACATGGAGGTTCAGGTCGTTTGTAAAGTAGGGAAAGACATCTGTCAGGCCAAATACTTCAAGCGATTCCAGTTCTGCAAATATGTTTTCATATTTAAGCCTGAGCCTGAAAAGCTCTTTTTTGAAAGTAACCAGATTTTTGTCAATAACCGGAGCATCTTTGGGGCTGATGCGTTTCAGATCTCCGGCAATGATGCTGAGCATTTTTGAGGCATTTGAGAGGCTGAGCCAGATATAGGGAGAGATGGTCTGATGATCTTTACGGAGAGATTTACCTGTTTGTGTACCCGGCAAAAGAGAGCAGCTATCCGGAATTTCAAGAATGGAAACACCCGTGAGGGCAGGGTCAAACGGCATAGATGCATCTATTTCAATAATCCTGATATTCCATTTTCTTGCATAGATATAAAGTGGGTCATGTTTCCATACACTCCTGATCGTAATAACCGCATCAGCCCTTGCAGCATAATCTTTAACTTCTTTTTCATGCTTCTTGAAATAGCGTTCAAGTCTTCCCATGGAGTATCCGGCCGGACCCAGGTTGCTGACTTTTATTGATGTGCCTTTGGTCAGGATACTTGCAAAGGAATAAGTAGACTGAAGACAGGCAAGCACAAGCGGACACTCCTGGCTTGCCTGTCCGGATGCTCCAAAAAGGACAAATATATTAAAAACAAACAGAGAAAGCACAATACCAACATGTTTCAATTTATATCTCCTCTCAGGGCTCGAATCGCCCTGATTAGGGCGAACACAAGATTCGCCCCTACATTGTGCCGATAAAACAATAACACTATGAAAAATGGAAGTTGTCTAATCTCAATCCGTCTGGTCAACTGCGAGATCGAATTCTGCATTATGACCTTCCGACGCGTTGAGCACTATTCTCAAATCCGTGCACGCCGGCAATTTAAAAGCGAATTTGCCTTTTTTATCGGTTTTACCGGACATGATCAACTTTCCGTAGTTGTTAAAGACCTCTATTTGAGCATGAACCGCTTTGTTTCCATTCGAGAAGTAGCTTTCGGTATAGACTGTATCTCCTTCCACCCAGGCAAATACGTGCACCTTGTGACCCCACGCTGAACTTGCCGTTAACAGACAAAAAACTAAAACAACTCCGATAAAAAACAATCTTTCAATCTTCATGATATCCTCCTTAGGGCTCGGTCAAAAATAATTTGGCATTTTTGACCGATTTTCCCAAGCGCTGGATAGGCCCGTCTCAACTGCCTTATTGCAGTTGTGACAGCAAAGAAAAAGGCTGCAACCAGTATAATGGCTCCACCTGATGGAACCGGTATTTCCAATTCCATCGGGACAACAATCCCGATAACACAGCTCAATGTGGAAAAGGCGGCGCTATAGAAGAAAAAACCTCTCATTGATCTGCTCAAGTTGCGGGCTGAGGCCGCGGGTATAACAAGCAGCGCTTCCACCAGGATCGCTCCTATGATTTTTACTGAAGCTACAGTGATTATGGTAACCATGAGGATAAAGAGATAGTCGAGAAAGATTACCTTTATCCCTCGTACACGGGCAAGGTTGGGATTAAAACTGGAAAGAACCATCCGGTTATAAAAGCCCAACCCACAGAATATACATATAAAAGAAATTACAAACAGAACATTCAGATCAAGCTCGTTTACAGTGAGGATCGAGCCAAAAAGGACATTGTCCAAGACGTGAACATTTACCTTGGCAGTCACATAGAGCAGGATACAGGCACCGATCGCCAATGAGATACAGAGGAATACGGCAATCAAGGTGTCAGTAGTCATTTTTGTTCTATTTTTGGTGAATACCATGGCCATTCCAAAAATGATGCAAAAACTGAACAATGAAACGTATGGAGAGGTATAAGGCTCTCCCAGTATGATTCCGATAGCAACACCTGTAAGCGCGGCATTTCCGATCGCCTGGGAAAAGAAAGCAAGTCTCTTTGTGACAACCAGTGTGCCGATACCGCCGAGCACCGGCCCCAGGATAAGGGCAGCTACAAGAGAATTGAACACAAATGCGTATTTGAGCGACTCCGGCAGCCAGCCGGACTCTGCCAGGCGCTGCACAAGCGGCATTATAGAATTGTAGATACTAACCACCTTTTTGATTTTGCCTGGTTCCCATGCTCCAGCGTGGGAACCCATGTGGTATATATTCCCACGCTGGAGCATGGGAACGAGAAAATTCTCTGATGAACTTCATGGCCCGGAGTTGGTCGCACTAAAGGCCTGAAAGACTCTTTCCGTAGTCAGGACTTCATCCGGAATTCCTGAGAAAAGCACCTGTTTATGAATACACGTAACAGCATCAGCCATCTGTTTGACCTGCTTTAAGTCGTGATTTATCCAGACCATAGTAACTTTCTGTTTTTTCAAAACAAGGATGATTTCCTCAATGACCCTTGCCCCGATCCTGTCTATCCCTGCGCCCGGTTCATCAAGGATCAAGAGATCGGGAAACGGAATAAGCGCTTGGGCAAATAAGATTCGTTGCATCTCACCGCCTGATAACTCTCCCAGTCTCCGTTCTCCTTTGGTATCCATACTGACCAGCCGAAGGGCATTATTTATGATATCCTTATATCTTTTCCTTGTACGGATAAATGCAGGCATGTTCTGGCAAATCATTGTCATGAAGTTATTTACCGTAACCGGAAGTGTCCGATCAAAATCGAGCACCTGGGGCACATATCCGATTGTTGTTCCACCTGTCCAATTGATCTCGATACGGCCGGTATGAGGCATTTGCCCGAGTAGTGAAAGGATAAGGCTGGTTTTCCCACCGCCGTTCGGCCCGATAAGGCAATGCATGTCTCCTGCCTTCACGGTAAAGCTCACGTCTTGCAGGATAGTGATATTACTCAGGCAGAGTCCGACCATCTCAAAGCATATGGACGGCCCGCGAGGCGGGTCCTCATTTTTTGTAAGCATCTCTCACATCTCTTTCTTTTGCTTTTGGTTTTGCCCCCCACTCTCTCACCAGCTCACTTTCCCACTTTCTCACCTGCTCACCTGCTCAAGCTGCCTGCAGGCATCCATCAAGGCAATGGTCAAAATGTCAAGGTTGAATTTCATCTCTTTTTCAAATTTTTCGACCGTATAATCACCTCCGGTGATATGAGAGAATGCGTAAAGCCTTACACCTGTAGCTTCCTTGATTGTGTCCACATATTTGTCAGGAAAGTGCATCTCAGAAAAAACCACATCCACACCCGATTTCTCAATGAGATCAATAGTAGCCCGCAACTGACTGGCAGTCGGTTTTAACCCGTGCCTCGGTTCTATTACCGCTGTAACTTCCAGGCCGAATTCCTGCAAAAGGTAGCTATAGCCGCCATGGATAGTAGCGCAGCGAAAATCAATATCCGGCATATCAGCCACCCTTTTCATATACTCAGCCTTCATTCGACGCAAACTTGATGCATAGTTGCGGGTATTTTCTCGATAGATTTGAGCGTTCTCCGGATCAAGCTTTGTCAATTCGGCGCAAATATTATATATTTGTTGTATTGAGGTGGTTATGGATACAAAAGTGTGGGAATCGACTATCTTGTCGGTGGGGTCGGTTCCAGGTATGGGGATAAGTGCAACTCCCTTATTTGCGTAAATAATATTGAGCTTGTCCTTCATCCTGGCTGCCTCGATAATCTCGAAGACAAATTCATCGTGACCGATTCCATTTATCACGATTGCATCCATTGTCATTACTTTTTTTATGTCATCCGGTTTAGGCTCGTAGCTGTGGGGGTTGAATCCGGCCCCTATCAGCGGCACCACATCTGCCCTATCGCCAACTATATTTTTCACAAAGCTGTAATATGGATGCAAAGTAATTCCGATACAGAGTCTTTTTTCCGCAATTGCGGGATTAGTTTCACCCGAAACTATAGCCAGCATAAATAACATGATTAACAATAGTTTTTGCATAGTACCATCCTCATCCTTTTATCCGTTTCATCTCATCGTCACCTGTGTACGGGATAACCTCTTTCCATCCCATTATAGCCAGACTGCGTACGCTCAACTTTTCAGGGAAATCTACAGCAGTTTCGCCAGAATACCATATCTTAAATGGCTCCTCATCGTGTTCCGGCTCCCCGATCTGGTAGTCTCCTTCTGTGCTGTGGTTATGCAGCAGGACAAGCAAAAAAGAGCCTGAGATATCAGAAATGGACGGTTTCCCAAGATACGCTGTTGCATGTATCATATCATTGTTTAATATTTTTTGTGTCCAGATAAGCTTTCCGCTCATGGCCCATGCACGATCATGAGCAAATGGGGGCATAAATCGTTCTTGCAGGTCTTTCACTGAGAGCCACGTTCCCTCATTATTGTCGTGGGCGGCATCAATCTCCATGGCTGCGGTATAGAGGGCGACAAACGTCCCCTGCTTGAAACTGTTAAGATCTTTGTACCCGCTTATCTGGTATTCGAACAGAACCCTTTCAGGTTCAGCTTTGGTCCTATGCATAATGCAGATTGCTGCCACTGCAATAACTACAGCAGTGGTCAAAACAAAATACAGGCCCTCACGACTTGAACCGGCCGGTTTTACTACTTGTGTATGCATATCAGAATCGAAGGATGTTCCGGATTGATTTTAATAAGTCCTCATAGATGTGTTTGATTCCCTCAGAAGGACCTTTCTTATTGAGACCCCTTTCCAGTGAGGTCAAAAGTGTTTGTATCTCCTCCTTTTTCGCCAAACGCATCGCTACCTCAAGATACCGCAGTTCCCTGCGCGCGTTTGTTCCCACAGTAGAGGCGTTCTTACCTTCCAGTAATTTTGTGCTCCGGGAGAGATATATCTGCTCAATCTCAGAGTAAGTATAATAGAGAATGAGGAATCGGATGAATATTTCACTCATCTCTCTGTTCTGCTCTGAATTCATCTGGTACCAGTAACGGAAGCTGGTTGCGGAAAGCCGATATAGCGCCCACTCATCTTCTTTGATTAATTTTTCTATCTCTTTGACAAAACCGGTCGATTTAAGTCTTTGCAGGTGGGCTGTCACTTCATCGGTCGACATATGAATATTTCGGCCAACTTCCTCAGGTCCAAGAAACTCAGGTCCCTCTGCAAAAGCCACCAGGACTTTTTCCTCCTGAGCAGTCAACTGAGCCATGCATGACTGGAAATAGGGTGTGAGATCCTCCAGCAGACTGAAAAAACCGGCTTCAACGTTCGTTATGTTTGCATCCGAATTCCGGATAAGGACGTAGAGCATTATCAGCAAGCGGGGATTTCCTCCTGCAAGTGTGTATATCGCTTGAGCCCTGTTGGTTCTTGTCTTAAGTTTCTTTGCAAGCGCTGTGCGTCCTTCCTCAGCGGCATACTTTATCAGCAGTTCAGTTGATTCCTCAAGACTCAATTCATCAATTACGTCGACCTGGAAAAGCCCACAGAGAGGATGATCCTTGTCTGTTGTCTGTTTAAAAAAGGCGGCTGAGGTGGCAATCAGATAGAATATGTCCTCATTCATCAAAAGATCGGCCAGCCATCTTTCGTCCGGAAGCCTTTTTGTTATGCGATCTCCGATCACTCGATCTGCATTTTCCAGTAATATCAAAATTTTTCTCTGATTTTTCTCTGTCCATTCGATCAAAAAAGACCTAATCTGATTTGTGGCCTTCTGGTTGCTTGACTCTCCATCCGTAACCTCAAGTATTTCCCTGAGTCTCATGGCATCATCAGATAATCCCTCGTTTTCCAGTTCTTCACCGGAAAGCCTTGTCACTTTCTCCATGAAGTCTCTAAGCGTAATAATTCCTGCTGCCTCCTCAGGAAAAGAGACAGGTAGCCATTTTGCCATTAAGCGCGAGGAGTTTTTTATCTTGTGATGAAGTAATGCAATGATGTGACTCTTCCCGATACCCCGAGGACCGATCAAAAGCTGGTGCTTAGGTTGTCGTGATTTTTGTTCAATGCCGGCGAGCAAGGTTGATAAGAGCTTATCACGACCCGTTGCCGTTCTTTCCAAAAAACCGGGATCCTGCCTTGATGGTATATAGGGATGGTATACTGTTTTCACTACTACTCCGTAATCTCTGAGCCTGGTACTGTCACGGAGTGCTCAAAGCCTGCATCAAGAATGACCGTATATTCGCCTGAAGGCTTATTGAATCTGAATTCGCTTTTTTTATCCATATATCCTTCAATTAGTATTTTTCCATTGGCATCTACCACTTGTATTCTTACACCAACAGCCGAGGAACCATCAAGAAATCCACCCTCGCAAAGAATAGTTCCATCCCTATTATCCAAACACGAACAAAAGGGTGTATGTGCAAAAGCGTATGAGGTAAAAAAGAGACTTAAAACCATGTATACAAGTAATAGTTTGGTTTTTTTCATTGTCGTACCACCATATTTTCAGAGATGAGAAAGTTATTACATCCAGGTTCGCAATAACTTTTGTGAGTTGTTAATTTATAAAATAACATCAAATGGTTGTCAACGTCAAGTGTAGTTTTAAGTTTTAAGTCTTAAATCCTATTTGATCATTCGGAATGGCTCGGCAATTACCTAACCGCACAGGTTGAAAAGTTTTGGTAAATGCTTTATTTTGCCGATTTTGGGGACTTGGAGAAAAAAGGTGCTCGCACAATATACAAACATGTCATTTTTGGCTCATTTTAACTACAATTATGTAATGTATATATGCCAATCCAACATATTTGTAATTAATCAACATTTGCTCCCTGTTGTATCTTAGATGTAAATATTTAGTGATTAAAGATAGTTAACCCAAAATAGTTCTGTTATCGGCGAAGTGGCACGTCCTTTGCTTTATCATTTATACAAACATTTACAATTTATGATCTAAAAGGAGAGCATTAAATGAAAAAAATCGAAGCAATTATTAAACCATTTAAACTGGACGAAGTAAAGGACGCACTGAACGATATCGGTGTGTCTGGCATGACTATCAGCGAGGTCAAGGGGTTCGGGCGACAGCGGGGGCACAAAGAGATCTATCGCGGTGCCGAATACCAGGTAGATTTTATACCAAAGATGAAGATCGATGTGGTGGTTGATTCATCCATGGCAGATAAAGTTGTGTCCATTATTTCTGAAAAGGCCAATACAGGCAAGATCGGTGACGGCAAAATATTTGTATCGTCACTGGATAAAGTAATCCGCATCAGAACCGGTGAAACAGACAAGGATGCCATTTAATAAGGAGGTTAACAATTATGAAAACTCTTATGCTGAGTTTACTTTTAACAGTGAGCAACCTTTCCATTGCCTGGGCCGGGGATGGGGCGGCGGTTACACCGGAATCAAATAAAACAGCTATTGATTTGGTGCAGGCCCACGCTGATTACGTATGGACAATGGTTGCAGCGGCGCTTGTTTTTTTCATGCAGGCTGGTTTTGCCCTGGTTGAGGCAGGATTTACGCGAGCTAAAAACGCTGTGAACATAATGATGAAAAATCTCATGGATTTTTCAGTTGGATCACTGGCATTCTGGGCTATCGGCTTTGGCCTGATGTTTGGTGTGTCCAACTCCGGTTGGCTTGGAACATCCGGATTTTTCTTAAGCGATTTTTCGCCGGATGGTGATCCATGGGTCCTGGCATTCTGGATGTTTCAGGTAGTTTTCGCTGCTACAGCAGCAACTATAGTATCTGGAGCAATGGCGGAAAGAACTAAGTTTGTTGGCTACTTAATTTACAGCGTTTGTATAAGTGCTTTGATTTATCCCGTGTTCGGAAGCTGGGCATGGGGAAGCCTTTTTCATGGAAACGGCTGGCTTGAAGGGCTAGGATTTATTGATTTTGCAGGGTCCACAGTAGTTCACTCTGTGGGCGGATGGGCTGCTTTGGCAGGCACCATTGTCCTTGGACCGCGCTTGGGCAAATACATAAAAGACGGGGGGATAAAGCCGATATTGGGGCATAATATACCGTTGGCTGCTCTTGGAGTCTTTATTCTGTGGCTTGGATGGTTTGGTTTTAACCCTGGCTCCACTACTGCAGCATCAAAAGACATTGCCATGATTTTTGTAAATACAAACCTGGCTGCGGCAGCCGCAGCAGTTATGGCGATGATCACATCATGGATTAAGTTCGGTAAACCAGAAGTGGGTATGAGTTTAAACGGAGCGCTTGCCGGCTTGGTGGCGATTACCGCTGGATGCGCGAACGTATCACCAACAAGCTCGATTATTATCGGAGCTATTGCGGGGATTATTGTTGTCTTTGCAGTCATCATGTTTGACAGGATTAAAGTGGATGACCCGGTTGGCGCCATATCAGTCCATGGTGTAAATGGTGCCTGGGGCACACTGGCAGCCGGTATTTTCAATATGGGAGGCACAACAGGAAAAATTATCGGTGTGCAACTTCTGGGGATTGCAGCCTGTTTTGTATGGACATTCACAGTAGCCTATATTTTGTTTAAAATAATTGACATGACCATAGGCCTGAGAGTTTCACCTGAAGAAGAAGCTAAAGGTCTGGATCTTGCGGAGCATGCCGGCAATGCCTATCCTGACTTTGAGGTTTCAGCATATTCGCAGAAATAATAATTGATGAGTCATACCTGCTTAGGAACGGGGACGAAATAACTTCCCCAAGTAGGCGCATAGATTTGGGTCAGATTTGTTCGATCTTAAATCACAAAAGTTGATAGAATAGCTGGCTATTTTGATATTTTTGGGATTTAAGATCGAGCAAAGATGGCTTGAAGCTGTGATGGATAGTTGGGGAAGTTATTTCGTCCCCGTTCCTTATGTGCGGGTATGACTCTTCTATCGGTTTAAATTTAAAAATTGAAAGGAATTAAAAATGAAGAAGGTAATCTTAAGACTCGCAACATTGATTTTAGTATTAATCGCAAGTAGTTCTATTGTTATGGCTGGAGAAGATAAACCAACGGCGTCTGCTGATGTAGGAGTTTTTGATAAATACGTATGGCGTGGTTATGAGCTGAGTGACGACAGTGTAGTAATTCAGCCATCAATCACGATGTCTTACAAGGATTTTAGCTTAAACCTTTGGGGCAACCTTGATACAAGGATGGATGATGATACTCATTCGAACCAGTTTAACGAGACAGATATGACCCTTTCATATGATAAAGAATTCGGGCCGGTTTGTTTGGGAGTGGGTTATATTTATTACGGTCTTGATGATGCTAATGATGGCGAGGAAATTTATTTAAGCATTGGAATTGATACCATATTATCTCCAACGCTTACTGCTTACCGTGAAATAGCTCACCTTCCGTCATGGTATCTTTCCTTTGGAATTTCTCATTCATTTGAGCTGCCTAAGGACATAAGCCTGGATCTGGCGGGTTCAGTTGGTTACTATTATGCTGACAATGCAGATGATTTTCCTGAATATAACAGTCAGCTCGTAGCTTCTAACGATCCATATCGCAGTTTTCATGATGGCCTTGTTTCCATCTGTCTGACAATTCCGGTTACGGAATATATGACCTTAAGTCCTGTGGTGTCTTATTCATTCCCGTTAACAGGCGATGCAGACAATCATATTGCTGCGGTTAATCCTTATAGCGATGATTCTGATTATGTGTATGGCGGGGCTACTGTATCTATTGCTTTTTAAAGTTTTGTTGATTTATCGTGCCCGTCTGTTACAACGGCGTTTCAGATGCGCACGAGATTTAGGGTCGTGTCTGTCAGTTACAACGGTGTTTCGGACAGACGCGGCTCTATTTTTTTCCGTCTATTATAGAGGTAAGATGCAATCTTCCAGCCGTTCAGCTTTAGAAAGAAAGGTACAGGAGTTAACTGTTCTTTATGAAATCAGCCAGCTTCTTGTATCAACTTCTGATCCAAAGGAAAATTTAGGATCTATTCTTGACATACTTCATTCCAGAATGGGTATGGAGCGAGGTACTATCACTCTTTTGGATCCATCAACTGAGGAATTGACCATTAAAGCGGCACATGGTCTTACGGATGAAGAAATGAGAAGAGGGCAGTATCATGTGGGTGAGGGGATTACAGGGAAGGTAGTGGAAGATGGAGATCCGATTATTGTATTAAGAGTAGGCGAGGAACCGTTATTCTTAAATCGGACCGGAGCACGCAGAGACATCCGGAAAAATAACATTTCATTCATCTGTGTACCCATTAAGATAGGGACATTTGCTTGCGGAGCCCTGAGTGTAGATCGGCTTTTTAGCGAGGAAATCTCTTTTGAAGAAGATCTGAGATTGCTGACCATTATTGCTTCTAATGTAGCGCAGGCTATAAGAATCAGTAGAATGATGGAGGACGAAAGGAACCGCCTTAAAAACGAAAATTTAACCTTTCGAGAAAAGCTCAAAGAACGATACAGCTTTCATAACATCGTGGGCAGCAGCAATAAAATGCGAGAGGTCTTTGAAATGATCGACCATGTTGCCGCCAGCGATGCCACCGTGCTCATCAGGGGAGAAAGCGGTACAGGCAAGGAGCTTGTGGCCAATGCAATCCATTACAATAGCATGAGGGCGGAAAAGGCATTTATCAAGGTAAACTGCGCTGCATTGCCCGAAACTTTGATAGAAAGCGAGTTGTTCGGACATGAAAAAGGTGCTTTTACCGGTGCAACAGAAAGAAGAATCGGTAAATTTGAATGCGCCAACGATGGCACTCTGTTTCTGGATGAAATTGGTACTCTAAACTCCACTGCTCAGGCCAAGCTTTTGAGAGCTTTACAGGAAAAAGAGGTGGATCGGGTGGGTGGAGCTAATGCCATCAAGATTGATGTTCGGATTATAACAGCTACCAATAAGCCGCTGGAAAAGGCGTTAGTGGATGGTAGCTTCAGAGAAGATCTATATTACCGTCTCAATATATTTCCAATTTATCTGCCACCCTTGAGGGAAAGAAAGACAGACATTCTTCTTTTGGCAAATTATTTTCTTGAAAAGTACAGCAAGAAATATAAAAAAAATATAAGAAGGATTTCCACACCCGCCATTGATATGCTTATGCGCTATCACTGGCCTGGTAATGTGCGGGAGCTTGAAAACTGTATGGAACGGGCAGTACTTCTTTGTAGTAATCATGTAATTCACAGCTACCACTTACCACCCACCACCCAGACAGCCGAAGAATCGGGTACAGTTTCCTCCGGCTCATTAGAGGCAGCTATATCTACATTTGAAAGAGATATAATTATTGATGCACTAAAGAGCAACAGAGGGAATATAACCGCAGCAGCAAGGCTTCTCGATACATCTGAGAGAATCGTCGGGCTCAAATTAAAGAAATATCGGATCGAACCTAAGCAATATAAATAATGGAGAAGGCCCAATCATTGAGAAAACTGGCAAGTAATAGCCGCTCCGCCTTCAACGGATTTGTTGGGCCGAACTGCTTCTTTAACGTTAATGAAGAGAGGGCTTTTTCGTTTTGTTCAGCCGCTCGTCACCACGTTCCTCGAATGCATCATCGTTAATTTCATTAAGAGTAGCTTCCAACAAGCCCTCGCAAAACTTCCTTCCTGCAATTTCAACGACTCTTGATTGATCATTGAGTAGAAAATTAGCACCCACCGCAAGCAGAAGTTCATCGGAAGGCCAACCCGTTTCATCAGGAACATTTTCCGGAATATCCAGTATTTCTTCTGCCTTTGCGTCACCTGATTCATAGCCTTCCATATCTTCGTGATATTTAGACGCCTCTTCTGAAGATGAAGCAACGATGAACCAGCCTTCGTCTTACAAAAAAAGAGATGAAACCCTACGAGAGCAAAATTCAACGTTCAAAGTCATTGCCTAAATGGGATGTCCTCATTGATCCTCTGACGGGATAGTTTATTTTTAGGGAAATCCGCTAACAGCGTTTGCTTTCCATTGACCAACATACTATATGTTGTGGTCACTTGCGTCAAGTGGATACCCCGTTTAAGTTTTTCAAATTGGTTTTTTACTTTTTTATCTTTATTCATCATAATGCGCCTTCATAATCAATTCGCCATGCTCTACCCATACTGATCTCCCTGAATAATAGTGGCTTAATTGTGGCTCAACCGGAACTGGTGTGATGCCTAACCCCGTCAACCGGAATCAATGTGGTCAATAAAATCAATCTGTTACGCAAACCATTGTTAAGATATCAATATTTTAACAATGGTATTAAGAGTAAAAAAATGGCATTTTTTGATTTTGGCGTAACCACTTGTAAAACAACTAAAAAATGGCAAAAAGAGGGTCGTTTTACCACACCAGTTCCGGTTGACCCTTAATTGTTAAGCATTAATTCACAATTCAAGCTTTAACACCCCGATTCTGCCTCTGAGCGAAAGTATATTGATTTATCGTAGCGCTGTAGTATATTAGAAAATTGTTGGAATATGTCATCCAACACGACAATCGACATCTGAAAACAATAAAGGCATACGATGTATAATCATTTTTTCGGTTTCAAAGAAAAACCCTTCAAGCTGGTACCCAATCCGGACTACCTGTTCTTGAGCAAAAGCCATGAAGAAGCGCTTGCCCATCTAAAATATGCAGCAGTGGCCGGAGAAGGATTTGTTGAGATCCTTGGAGAGGTCGGGAGTGGAAAAACAATGCTGTGTCGGGCTTTTCTTGAGAACCTGGATGCCAATACTGAATCCGCCTATATTTTCAACCCCAAAATGGATGCGATGGACCTCTTAAAATCCATAAACGACGAATTCGACATCCTCTCAGACCAGGACAGCATCAAAGCGCTCATTGATACGTTAAATGCATTTCTGATGGAAAAAAGGGCCGAAGGGAAAAAAGTGATCCTTTTAATTGACGAGGCCCAAAATTTAAACAAAGAAGTTCTGGAACAGATCCGACTCCTTTCAAATCTGGAAACCACAAAAGATAAGCTCTTGCAGATCATCTTGGTGGGGCAACCGGAACTGGGTGAAATGCTGAGATCCTATGATCTCCGGCAGATCGGACAACGCATATCCTTAAGGTGCCGTTTGCGGCCTTTGTCTTATCAGGAAACAAACGCATATATCCAGCATCGAATCCATCTGGCATCCCAAAAACAGGTCGCCATATTTTCTCGCAATGCGATACGTAAAATATACAAATATTCAAGAGGTAATCCACGGTTGATCAACATTACATGCGACAGAGCTCTGCTGACTGCTTATGGTTTAAATTGCCACAAAATATCAAGTAGAATTGCCAAAGCGGCGATAATCGAGCTGTCCAACCATGGCGAACTAAAACGATACGTTGTTCAAGCAGGGCAAAAGCCCCTGATCTTGCTTTTCGTTCTGTGTGTCGCTCTTGGAGGAACTTTTTTCTACCAAACAGCGAAACCATTACCCAAAGCAGTCCTGCCGGTTCCGGCGCCAAGGGCTCAAATCGAAGCCCGGCAGAAAGAGATTATTGAACCGGTTTCAATTGAATCTGCGAAAACTGAAACACCGGCGATGGCCACTGGAATCTCTGAACCGAAGAAGGGTAATGCCATGCCGGATTTCAAACAAATGCTTGTAACCTTACCCGCAAAAACCACCCGGGCGATGTCAGTAAAAACCGTCTCGAATAAATGGGGGATCAACCCAAGTATGTCACCTGATTTAAACGGGTTCGAAGATGATGAGGCATTTTTTTCTCTCGCTGCTCTGCAAAATGGTCTCATCCTCCAACGGATTGACGACGACCTGGACCTGATATTAAATTTAAATCTATGCGCTATCTTGAAATTTGAACATCCGGAAAACCATTATCCGATTTACCTAACGGTTATCAAAGCAAAAAACCATGCACTGACCTTATCTGAGGGCAAAACAGGGCGTAAAATCAATGTGTTGTATGATGATATCGTCAAATACTGGACCGGCACGGGGTTTGTTTTCTGGAAAAATTTTTATAATTACCAGAGAATCATATCTCGTAATTCACCGAAAGAATCAATCATCTCCTTAAAAATGCACTTACGGGATATTGGGTTTAAAAATATTGAAATAAATACAAATTATGATTTATTCACACAACAGGCAATAAAGGCGATTCAGGCCAAACACGGTATTCCAGTAGACGGAATTGTCGGACCGCTGACCAAAATAGTTTTGTACAATGAAAAAGAACTCTTTGCGATTCCGCATTTATGGCAAACCATAAAAGAAAGAACAAAACGGCAATGATCTCTCACAGAGAACACAGAGAAAAACTTTTCAATATAAAATTAGTGCCTGAACGAAAACCCACTATTTTGAGGTTCGTATCGAGTGGCTGCCTCTATGCTATCAGGAGGTTATTCTTTTGAGTTCTATCTTAAAGGCCCTGAAAAAACTCGAACAGGATGCTGATAGTACGTCAGGAGTACCGGCAAGGATAATCGCAGGGTCCACTAACCGTCCGCGGATAAGACCGATTATTACCAAAAGCCTGATCATTGTAACGACAATTGCAATCTTTGCAGCCATCGGATTGATCATCAGCAGACCGGCTATATCCCCAAGGCAATCACCAGCTCCTGAGGCCGGAATTTCGCAAAAAACCATGGAGAAAGCTATGTTAAAAACCGATCAAATTCGCAAAGAGAGTTTGCCTCAACAGATGGTAACACCACCTTCGCCTTCAAATGAATCTGCGAAACCGGTTGATACAATTGAAAAACCACTGACTATACCCATCCACTCAGATGTTCCGGCCCCCACCGAAATAATAGAAATAAATAACGAGGCCGGTTTAAAGCTTCAGGCTATTTCCTGGTCCACAAACGTAAATAAGCGTATAGTAGTTATTAACGGTCAAATCTGCAGGGAGGGTGAGCGTGTCAACGGGTATATCGTCAAGCAGATCAATCCATCCGATGTGATCGTTTCCAATGAATCAACGTCAGGAAAACTTTCTTTTAAAATTCGATAATTCGATAATTTTCAATAGTTCGCCACGGATTTTCACTTGAATTAGCGCTCTATCGGGCGGACTTTCAGACTGTACGAAACGAGGACGACTTTCTCAAGCAGGCGCATAGATTTGGGGAAGTTGTCCACGTTCCCAAGAAATATGGTTACAAAATATATAGACTTTCAGATAATTAATTTCACAAGGCCAGAAGTAGGAAGGCGTATTTGTTATACGTCGACGACTGATAACACAGTAAAATTAATTATCTGAAAGTCTATAGAGGAGATAAACAGCAGGTGGCGACATATAAGTATCAGCGGGATTCCCGTTATTTTGCTCAGATAGCTGAAGGCTTAATAGAAGCAGGTGCACAAGAGCTGGCCGAACTCGGTGCCGAAGACATTGCTCCGGAGTTTCGCGGAATTCATTTCAGAGCGGATAAATCAACCCTGTATCGAATCAATTATTTGACAAGGCTTACTTCACGGTGCCTTGCGCCGTTAATATCATTTAATTGTCATGATACCGATACGTTGTACAAGAAGACAAAACAGATACAGTGGGAAGATTTTTTTGCAGAAGGCCGTACATTTGCCGTGTCGGGAAATGTTTCCGACAGTACTATTTCTCATTCAAAGTACGCTTCTCTCCGCCTCAAAGATGCTGTTGCTGATTATTTCAAGGAAAAAACCGGTAAGCGCCCTGATGTGTCTATAAGAAATCCTGATATCCTGCTAAATCTTCATATCAGGCACGACAAGGCAAAAATAAGCATAGATACGTCGGGAGGCGCGCTTCACAGGAGAGGATACAGAGAGGAGACAGTATTAGCGCCCATGCAGGAAACTGTCGCGGCAGCAATTATCCGATTTACAGGATGGAACGGGTCTGTTCCTTTATATGATCCCATGTGCGGTTCGGGAACACTTTTGTGCGAAGCGCTCATGCGGCAGTGCAACATTCCTTCGGGTATTTTTAGAAACAAATTCGGTTTTGAATTTCTGCCTGACTTTGACGGTTCTTTCTGGAAGCAGGTTAAAAAAGAGGCCGACACAAGCATTCGAGAGCTGCCGCAAGGGCTGATTGCAGGCAGTGATCTGTCCGAAAAAGCTGTTGATGCGGCGAGAATAAACATAATGGGGCTTAATTACGGAAAGAATGTAAAAATTGAAAGGGCTGACTTCAGAAAGTTGCCTGCTATTGAGGGTCGGGTAATTGTAGGAAACCCTCCTTATGGCATTCGAATGGGGGGAAATGATGACCTTGAAGTGTTTTACAAAGATCTCGGTGATTTTCTTAAACAAAAATGCAAAGGTTCAACTGCTTATATTTACTTTGGAGAACGCAGCTATATAAAAAAAATCGGTCTGAAAGCATCATGGAAAAAACCGATCAAGGCAGGCAGGCTTGACGGCAGACTGGTTAAATACGAGATGTACTGAACTGAGGAACGTGGACGGGCATGGAAAATGGATGATGATCGTAAAAGCAGAACGCAAAAGAAAAATGAAGCCAGGGCTTTGCAGAAGCTTGGCGAACAGCTTGTAGCCCTGTCGCCTGAACAGCTTGAAAATATTGATATTTCGGATGATTTGCGTAATGCTGTTATCGTTGCCAAAAAAACAAAAAGTCACGGAGCAAAGCGCAGGCAATTGCAATACATCGGCACACTCATGCGTGATATCGACCCTGAACCCATACAGAATGCTCTTGAAAATATCAGGCTCGGTGACCATCAAAAAATCCTTGCCTTTAAAAAGATTGAAAAATGGCGGGATGACCTTAAAGAAGGAAACAAAAGGCTTATTGAGGAGATTCTAAACAACTGTCCTGATGCAGAAAGGCAACGCTTGACGCAACTTGCAAGAAATGCCCGCAATGAATATAAAGCAGGAATGGGCGTAAAATCTTCAAAAATACTTTTTCGTTATCTGAATCAGATTTCAGGCCATTAAGGGGGATTTGGTGTCAAGATTTGAGACCTTAGTTTTTATGTCTTTCGACAAAACTCTCAATCTTCTGCTTCTCAGAGTCTGAGATCTCACTAAAATAAATAGCTATATTGTATGCGTTACGCGTATTAGCGTCAAATGAAACCTTTTCAACTCTCACCACCATGCCATTACATTTTACATGCTCAAATTCATCCTCTTTATCAACGTGAGGTAATGCCATAACTATGTCGAGGCTGGTCATTAAAGGAATATACTTGTTTGCCTGACAATATGCCCCGATACAACTAAGATTTATCGTCTCAGTGACAACATCAAAATGGTTTGTCTTAAGTTTAAACTTTAAGCGTTTATTTATACGAAAATATTTTCTGTGTTCTGCGCCGATATGTTTGAGATTCATAGTGTTTAAACCATAATCTTTTGGATAGTTTATTTCTTTTTTAAATCACTTGCCAGTTCTTTAATAATTGACAAAACATTACTACCTCTTTCACGTGCTATGCAATGCGCATCATCAACTATTTTACCTGCCTGTTGTTCAATGGCTGAATGTTCAGGTACCGGGATATTTGCTTTTTGATACTGCCACACTAAAAATTTTATGGTGAGTTGAATTTCCTGCCGTCTAATAAAACCCATTTATTAGTCCCCCCTAACCTCTAACCCCTGATCCCTAATCACCTAATCCCTAACCCCTGCCCTTTTCCTGCAAATGTGAAAAATCACATCTTCCAGTACAAGTTTTGGATTCTGACCTGTAGATTTAAGACGCAAATCAGCTTTGCTCATATATTTTATAGAGTCAAGCAATTCTTCTTTAGTAAATCTTTCTGATTTACTAAACAACTGAAAAACAGGATAAGGATTATTAGGGTTTTTTGCAATCAACAGGTCTGTATTATTTAATTTGCTTTTTTTCGATTTTCCTTTCTTTTTTTTATCTGAAGTCTCATCTTTTGAAATAATATTCTCCCAATCTTCAAGCTGTTTCAATAGAACACTGTCATGCTCCTGTATTGCCGGCATAATACTGCTCCTGAATTTATTATACTGAACACCCGCATGCCATTCTCTGCCGTAAGAGCTTTCGACAAACTCCTTGACAATCAGTAATTTTCTGATTTGATTTGTTATTGCGGTAAAAATTTGAAGATAGTGAAATTCACTGGAAAGAAGAGAGTTTAAGAAGAATAACGTATCCTCTATATTCCGCTCTGATATTGCGTTTGTTAATTCATATATTGGATCGTTTTTGGTCCGTTTTAAAACATTCCGGACATCCTCAATGGTTATCTTTTTTCTATCTCCGACAAAACTGATAAGCTTTTCAAGATTGTTCACAAAAGTCCTAAGGTCAAATCCAGTCATTTCATACATAGCCAAGTATGCATTGTTATCAACCGACTTCCCTGCTTTAGCAAGGATATTTCTCATCATTTCTTTTATAAAAGCTTCCTGGGCTATTTTATCGGATCGTGTCTGTCCTCCCGGAACAGAGCAGTCTATAATTATTCCATTTTTATTAATTGCTTTATAAAGACCTCGTCTTTTGTCAACCCTGTCGGTAGTGATAATAAGATGATTTCCTTTTGGGAATCCTTTTTCAACAGCCTTCTGCAAAACCTTGTCATTACCTTCCGGCGCCGATACGGTAAGGCTGTTATCAACACAATATTTTATAACTTTATCAAACCACTTCTTCTCATTTAAGGTGTTATCAAGTTTTAACTTTGCCTTGCCGTCAGCCCTGCGAACATCGTCAAACGATAGACCTGACAGACCGAGAGCACTTACAACATATTCAGCAGCTTTTTTAATTTTATTATCCGCACATGCTTCCTCTGCCTTTTTAAGAATACTTTCTGTATCAGACTTCGAATAAAATATCTTTGAATCACAGACAGCTATAACCTTTTCGCCGGGCATTAGAGAAAATGTGTTTAACTTTTCTACAATTTCATAAATATTTTCATTTGTATCTTCAAAAGGCTCGTAGTTAAGAGCCCTTAATGATTTATCAGGCAAAACAGCAGATAGAAGAATATCCAATGCTTTTTTATAAAGCAGTTCTTCCCCATAAATCAAATATACAGAAGCAAACTTATTCTTTGCCTTATCTTTTGACAGGGTCAGGAGATAATTCCCCAGTTCTTTAAATTTAAACTCAGACATGTTGGGTATAAAATTGATAATTGATAATTGATAATTGATAATTGATAATTGATAATTGATAATTGATAATTGATAATTGATAATTGATAATTGATAATTGAAGGAATTCTGCCAATTTTAAAAAAACAGAGCGAAGCGATTCCACAAATTGTCAATTGTCAATCATCAATTATCAATTGTTTCTTAGTGGTTAAACGAATTAACATAATAACGGCTATAACGGACATCGATATTCCTAATGTCTGGGAAACCGATAACAGTCCAAAAACAGGATCTCCCCTGAAATCACCACGAAATATCTCTATAAATGAACGTGTAATTCCATAGAGTAAAACATATATCCAAAATAACTGACCATGAAATTTGGTACGTTTTCGGAAAAACCAGAGAAAAAAGAAAATAATCAAATTGTTTATGGAAGAATAAAGTTGAGTCGGGTGTATTGGTATGCCAATGGGTGCAAGTGTTTCCGGATGTATAAAAGTCACGGCCCATGGGAGATCACATTCCCTGCCAAAACAGCATCCTGCTGAAAAACACCCCAGCCTTCCTAAAAAATGGCCTATGGCCAGAGATGGCGCTATTATATCTGCTGTCAGCCAAACAGACATTTTGTGCATCTTTAAATAAATAAAAGCTGTACATAATGCTACTATAAAACCACCATAAAAAACCAGCCCTCCACTCCATATCTTAAAAACATCCAGAGGGTTTGAAAGAAAAAACTCATGGTTTATTACAACATAAAACAGGCGCGAACCTAGGATAGCTGCGATAAGGATGTAAAAACAAAGATCCATTATCTTCTCAGGATCAACGCCCAACCTTTTTGCTTCACTCCTTGCCAGCAAAATTCCGGCAAGAAATCCCATGGCAACAAAAAAACCATAAGTATGAAGAGTAATGCCACCAATTTTCAAAAGAATAGGATGCATTTTTCGTTAATAAGGCAATTTTTTAAAAAGAAAGTGATATACAAAAACAACCATTCCGATAGAAATAGCACTATCTGCAATATTAAAAGCCGGCCAGTGAAAAGTGCCCACATAAAAATCAAGGAAGTCAACAACCTTGCCAAAACGGATTCTATCAATCAGATTTCCTATGGCACCTCCAAAAAGAAGCGCAAAACCCGCTGCAAGCAATGAATATTCCTTCGGTGTTTTTTTATAGAAATAGAAAATTAAACACACAGCCAATGCTGAAAAAAAAAGAAAAATCATACTGCGCAAAGCCGGGCTCTGATTAGCCATAAATCCGAATGCTCCGCCCGGATTATGAATATGAGTTAAGCTGAAGCATCCTGGTATAACTGAAATGGAATGATACAAAGGCAGGGAGTACAAGATAATGGCTTTTGTAATCTGATCAAGAATAATTACTGATCCGGCAATGACAGCAAGTTTTAAGTATTTGTTTTGCATAGTTTGTAACTACTCAGGTTGATAGGCTGAAGTCCGAAGGCTGAAGCTCCCTGACACCCTTCTACCTTCAGCCTTTCACCTTTCACCTTCAACGTTTAATGCCTTTTCACAGCGGCTGCAGATAGTTGGACGCTCGGAATTTAAACCCACGGAAGGATCGTGTATCCAGCAGCGTTCACATTTATCAGAACTCGCCGGTTCAACGAGTATATCAAGATCTTCGATATCCGTGCTTTTATAAGCTTTATCTAATTTTTCTCCTTTAATAAGAGAAGCTCCTGAAATAATAAATATGGTTCTCAAGTCTTCTTCATAAGCATACAGTTCTTCATACAGTTCTTCATTTGCACTGATTGTAACAACTGCATCAAGAGAATGCCCTATTTTCTTTTTTGCCCTTGCCTCTTCAAGAGCTTTTGTCACTTCACCCCTTACCCTGATTATAGCTTCCCATTTTTGCGCCAGTTTTTCATTTTTCCAGCTTTCATTTGCTTTTGGCAGAGAAGAAAGATGAACGCTGGATTCTTTTTCTTTGATATCCGGCATAAACTTCCAAACCTCTTCTGCCGTAAAAGAAAGTATGGGAGCCATAATTCTGACAACAGAATCCAGTATTATATACATTACGGTCTGAGCACTTCTTCGTTCAATTGATTGCGGACGTGATGTGTAAAGCCTGTCTTTAAGAATATCCAGATAAAAAGCGGAAAGATCGAGAGTACAATAATTGTAAAGCGTATGGTATATAACATGGAACTCAAAAGTTTCATAAGCTTTCAGAGTTTTCTCAATGAGTCCCTGCAGCTTGTGCAAAGCAAACTTGTCAATATCAGGCATTGACTCATATGGCAGCCTGTCTGTTTTCGGGTCATAATCATATAAATTGCCGAGCATAAATCTACAGGTATTCCTGATCCTCCTGTAAGAATCGCTTAATTGTTTTAAGATGTTTTCAGAAATCCTTATATCATCCCTGTAATCAGATGCAGAAACCCATAAACGAAGAATCTCAGCTCCATATCTATCAATAACTTTCTTTGGAGCAATAACATTGCCTATGGATTTGGACATCTTTCTTCCTTTTGCATCAACAACAAAACCATGAGTTAATACCGACTTGTAAGGAGCTCTGCCTCTTGTACCAACGGCTGTTAAAAGTGAGCTGTGAAACCAGCCCCTGTGCTGATCACTTCCTTCCAGATAAAGATCAGCAGGCCATTTTAAATTCGAGCGCTGTTCAAGAACCGCTGCATGGCTCACACCTGAATCAAACCAGACATCCAGGATATCTGTTTCTTTAACAAATTTATTATGCCCGCATTTTTGACACACAGCATCCTGCGAAAGAAATTCTTCGGCTTGTTTTTCAAACCAGACATCTGCTCCATGTTTTTCAAAAAGCTCTGAAATTTTATTTACTGTTTCATGATTTATGAATACAGACTCACATTTTTCACAATAAAATAAAGTTATAGGCACGCCCCATGCCCGCTGCCTGGACACACACCAATCCGGTCGATTTTTAATCATTCCGTGAATTCTTTCTTTACCCCAGGCAGGAATCCATTTAACCCTGTCTATTTCATCAAGAGCTTTCTCTCTCAGGCCTGTTTTATCCATAGATATAAACCACTGCGGAGTTGCTCGAAATATAACAGGCCGCTTGCAGCGCCAGCAGTGCGGATAGGAATGCGAAATTGATTCCTGGGCAACAAGTGCCCCGGTCTCCTTCAATTTATCAATAATACCATTATTGGCTTTAAATACAAACTGGCCTTTAAAGAACTCAACATCATCAGTAAAACAGCCTTTTTCATTTACCGGAGAATAAGGATCCAGATCATATAAGAGCCCGATTTCATAATCCTCACGCCCGTGCCCTGGAGCGGTATGAACACATCCGGTCCCTGCATCCAGCGTAACATGCTCAGCAAGGATAATAAGGGATTCCCTGTTATAGAGAGGATGACGGCATTTTTTATGCTCAAGCTTTTTAGCATCAATCTCTGCGATTATGGAAAAATCAGAAATTCCAAAAATTTTCATGCAACCATCAACAAGATCTTTTGCAAGAATAAAAACCTCTTCATCTCCTGTTTCAACAACTGCATAAACAAAATCAGGGTGAAGAGCTACCGCAAGGTTTGCGGGTAAAGTCCAAGGCGTTGTAGTCCATATAATCAAATTGACCTTTTTATCTTTCAACGCGGTAATACCAGGGTCGTCTATTAAAGGAAATTTAACAAATATAGAGGGTGAAGGCTCGTCATGATGTTCGATTTCCGCTTCCGCAAGAGCAGTCTTGCAACTGCAACACCAGTGTATAGGTTTTTTGCTCCTGAAAAGACTGTTATCCAGAGCAAACTTGCAGCATTCCCGTGCAATTATGGATTCATAATTGTAATTCATCGTCAAATAAGGATTGTCCCATTCCCCCATAACACCAAGACGCTTGAACTCTTCACGCTGGATATCAACATATTTTTCTGCATATGATCTGCATAATCTGCGGAAATCTGTCTGAGAAATATCTTTTTTCTTAGATCCAAGCTCCTTGTCAACATTATGCTCAATAGGAAGCCCGTGACAGTCCCAGCCCGGCACGTAAACAGCATCAAAACCGGACATCTGACGTGAACGCACAATAATATCTTTCAGAATTTTATTAAGAGCCGTGCCAATATGAATATTACCATTTGCATAAGGAGGGCCATCATGCAGGATAAACATTTCCCGTCCTTTGGAAACATTTCTTATCTTATCGTATAAACAGCTCTCCTTCCATGATTCCAACTGATCAGGCTCGCGCCTCGCCAGATTAGCTTTCATGGGAAACTTTGTAACCGGAAGGTTGAGGGTCTTCTTATAGTCCATGCATCCTCCATAATTGATTTATTTTAAATTGCAAGAATCCCTTTTCTGGAATAAAAGTTGCATATATAATTTGATAACTTGGAACTGGCGAATAAGGATGTACTCCAACAAAAAGAGAGGCACTTGATGCACAATATTCATTTAAACATACCGTTTGTGGTCTTGTCCACAAAAGTGAACAAGGAGGGAACAACGGAAAAACGTTTCTTGACACCTTTTGGTACCGTTGACGTAACCTTCCGGAAGATTTCCAGTGCAGAAAGGCAGGTACCACACCTTGAAATTGAAGTGCAAAGTGACATTGAGTACTGGGCTTCATATGATTCCATGCTCACGGAATTTAAGACCACTTTGATGCATTTTGTTTGGGGAATCGTTCAAGACTATTTTGGACCCGAAGGCCAATGCGACTTCGATGAGCAATTCGTACACCTCAAAGGGGTTAAAGTAACTCTTATGGCACCGTGTAGAGATGGCACAGTATCGAGCAAAGGAATCATGTGTTTTTTCTCCAGTGAGGGTGCGTAATGCCAAGTTTTTTAACCTTATAATTAAGTGCCCGGGGGCTAATACCCAGCAACCCGGCTGCTTTCTTTTGCACCCAAAGGCTCTCCTCTAATGCGCTCAAAACAGCATCCCTTTCCTGGCCTGCAAGCGAGTGAACAGGAGCATGAGTGATGGCTTCCTCTTTTGACTCCCTCTTGATCGGCTCTGACAGGATGATATTTTCTGCCTGAATCCGATGTGACTCCTCGAGAATAACAGCTCTTTCAATGGTGTTGGCGAGCTGTCGGAGATTCCCTGGCCAGGAATAAGATTTAAAGACTTCCAACGCCTCGGGGGAAAAATCCTCAATTTTTTTTTTCAAATTACGACAGGCTTTGTCCAGAAAATAATAAGCCAAATGCTTGATGCATTCTTTTCGTTCTCTCAGAGACGGCAAATGTATCCTTAAGATATTAAGACGATAATACAGATCCTCTCGAAATGCACCTTTGGCTACTTCTATTTCCGGACTCTTGTTTGTAGCTGCAATGATCCTGACGTCTGAATGGATGGTGCTGTTTCCACCGACACGTTCAAATGACTTTTCCTCCAGCACCCCTAACATCCTGACTTGCAGACCCAGACTCATTTCACCAATCTCATCAAGAAGTACGCTTCCCCCTTTTCCTTGCTCCAATCTTCCTATGCGTGTCTTATTCGCACCGGTGAAAGCCCCTCTTTCATGGCCAAACAGTTCGCTTTCCAAAAGGGACTCCGGAATATTGGCGCAATTGATTTTAATAAAAGGCTTGTTTTGTCTGGCGCTGTTAAAATGAATAGCCCCGGACAAAAAGCTTTTACCTGTTCCGGTTTCTCCAGTAACCAAAATTGTTGAGTCTGTTCCGGAAAACTTCTTGAGGGTGACAATGGTTTGCTTCATTGAAGGACTACGAGCGATAATTCTGTCAAATTCGTAAACCACGTCTTGCTCGCGTCTTAAGTAGTCAATTTCATTTCTCAGATGTCTGTTTTCCAGTGCCAGTTGAATGGACAACTGTATCTTTTCCTTTGAAAAAGGCTTTGTAATAAAATCAAAACAGCCCTCTTTAACTGCCTTGACGATCAAACTTGGTTCATCAATTTCACTTGTGGCTATAACAGGTGTATGAGGACTCAACAACTTGACACGTTTCAACATGCCAAAGCTGTCCAATTTCTCCAACTGGAGACTCAATAGAATGATTGCATATTCTTTTTGCTTTAAAACCGTTCCGATATCTTTTTCATCGGACCAACAATCGAGATCGTGAGGGGGCACAAGCGCCTTCTCAACATGATTCAACCACTTTCGACCCTCTTCTATCACGAGTATATTAGACATGTTACCTTTTTCAACGACACACCATCCGCCTGCCCTGCAAATGTGGAGGTCATCCGGAAGCCTCACACACTTCGAGATTCCCGGGAGTTGTGAAAGCCCCTCCTAATTTGAAAATCTATATCACATGTTTGGGTTTTATACCAGTGAAAAGGTGTGTCACCCAGGGAAACGTCAAAGTCAGTGCTAAAGTGCTAATATTTAGAGTTTGTGGGGAACTCAAAATCCGAAATACGAATATCGCCCGATCTTATAAAAATGGTCGAAACAATATCTAATTTCGAATATCAAATGACCAAAACATATCAGGCACTTATGCAATATCTATGGCACTCCACCATGTTTGAAATTTTGAATTTTGGTCATTCGTATTTGTTTCGGATTTCGAGCTTCGAGCTTCGAATTTATTGAAAATTGAATGAGCAAGCAATTCTTGTGAATTCAGGAGGTTATTAGCTTAAATGACGTGGCCATGGAACGTCCCGTCCCGCAATCTCGGTTTTAGCCGTCTGAGTTAAACGCCTCGGTCTTCCTATTCATCATTCAGTTGCAGGGCAATTTTTAGAGATCTTTCAAGAAGATGTAGCTTTTCAGAAGAGAGTTTACCGACGTAATCTGTCAATACGTACTTCGTCAGGCTGATGAGTTCATCGCAGTGAATGCTGCTGTCATGTTTCAGACCTTCATCAATTCCGACTGCAACTTGGGTTGAAAGGCCATTGTAAGTAGTGTAAACGGGAGCACAAATAACTGTCGAGAATCGGGAATCAATTACGATCTGGCGACTGACAATAACAAATACTCGGAATTTTTTAGGATCACGCGACGAGGGTCGCCTGACTCTATACAACTCACCCCGTCTCATAGTGGGACCTGATAAGTAAGCACATCCTCTGCTTCAGCGTTGAGAGAATCCGAATGTTTGTTTATGAGCTCAAGATCCCTCCGCTCAGCCTTTTTGCGTGCCAGCTGGGCAAGAAATTTACGTGTTGCTGTTTCAATGAATTCCGATCTGCTTCTGTACACACCAATGTACAGATCAATAGCCTTAAGCACCTCGTTTGATATTGTTATAGATGTCTTGATTTTCATACTACTTATATACCACCTTAGATAAATTTTGTCAATTTTTATTCTATAGATTCTTGGACCGAACTTTGATATAGCGGGCCTAAAAGCCCGATTTGTTTTCGTGCATTATTGCTTGCGAAAAAGAAAAATAGGGCAATTTTGCACGATAAAAATTATTCACATTATGACTGGAAGTCGGAAGGCTTTTAGGGCATATAAGGTAAATAGGCTGAAGTCGAAGGCTGTCAGGAACTTCAGCCTTCAGACTTCAGCCTAAAATGCTATTTAAATATCATAGTACAGGAAGAACTCATGCGGATGAGGGCGCAGTTTTACTGGGTTGACCTCTTTTTCTGTCTTGTATTCTATCCACATATCTATTACATCTTCTGTAAATACATCGCCTTTAAGTAAAAATTCATTATCTTCTTTTAATGCTGAAAGCGCTTCATCTAAAGAACCCGGGGCTGAAGGAATATTTGCAAGTTCCTCTGGTGCAAGTCCGTATATGTCTTTGTCTAACGGCTCGCCTGGATCAAGCCTGTTCTCTATGCCGTCTAATACCGCCATTAGTATGGCTGAAAACGCCAGATATCCATTGCAGGAAGGATCAGGTGTCCTGAACTCTATTCGTTTAGCTTTGGGTGACGCTGAGTACATAGGTATTCTTATAGCTGCACTGCGGTTGCGGCTGGAATATGCCAGATTAACCGGCGCTTCAAATCCTGGTACAAGTCTCTTGTAAGAGTTTGTTGTCGGATTGGTAAAAGCACATAATGCCTTGCAGTGCTTTAGTATGCCGCCTATGGCATATAAAGCTTCCTGAGAAACTCCTGCGTACTTGTCTCCTGCAAAAAGCGGCTCCCCTTCTTTCCATATGCTCACATGCGTATGCATGCCTGTGCCGTTATCCTCAAATAAAGGCTTGGGCATAAAGGTAACTGTATGGTTGTGACGACAGGCTACGTTCTTTAAAATATACTTGAACCACATGAGCTGATCACCCATCTGCACCAAAGGCTTAAAACGCATATCTATCTCTGCCTGACCGGCAGTAGCTACCTCATGATGCTGACATTCTACATCTATCCCCAAACCTTCTAATGTCAGAAGCATCTCGGTACGTAAATCCTGAAACTTGTCCATTGGTGGAACAGGGAAATATCCTTCCTTATGGCGAGGTTTGTATGCCAGGTTGGGGCCCTCTTCCCTGCCGGTATTCCAAGCACCTTCTATTGAGTCAACCTGATAAAACGACTTGTTCCTGGATGACTCAAAACGAACATCATCAAATATAAAAAACTCTGCCTCAGGACCAAAATATGCTGTGTCCCCTATCCCGGTGCCTTTAAGATAAGCCTCAGCCTTCTGGGCTATGTAACGGGGATCTCGTGAGTATGACTCACGGGTGAGCGGGTCTACTATGTTCCCTATAAGAACAAGTGTCGGCACTTCAAAAAATGGATCCATCCTGGCTGTTGCAGGATCCGGTATCACTAACATATCACTGGCGTGAATAGGCTGCCAGCCCCTTATGCTGGATCCATCAAATCCAAAACCATCCTCAAATGAAGACTCATCTACCTCGCTCACAGGCACGGTAAAATGCTGCCATACTCCAGGAAAATCCAGAAAACGTAAATCAACTACCCTGGCTCCTTTTTCTTTGATCATCTCCAATACATCTTTTGGTGTCATTATGAAAATCCTCCTTAATTTACTATTTTGTACTTAAATTAATAATCAAACTGCATCCTTTCCCCTTTCTCCCGTGCGCACTCTTATTGCTTCTTCAACAGGAAATACAAAAATCTTTCCATCTCCTATTTTACCAGTGTTTGAAGCCTTCCTTATAGCTTCAACAACCTTGTCGGTCTTATCTGCTTCAACAACTATTTCGATTTTAATTTTTGGTATGAAATTCACCAAGTACTCGGCACCACGGTAGATTTCCTTATGTCCTTTTTGGCGGCCACAACCCTTAACCTCTGAAATAGTCATTCCATGAACACCTATTTCACTTAATATATCTTTTACATCATCGAGTTTAAAAGGTTTTATGATCGCCTCGATCTTATTCATTGTTTCTCACCTCTTTATACCTATTGCCTGAACGAAAATTCAAAACACCTGAAATTATAGTCAGTTGGATGCTATTCTCAAAT
>Ga0255390_1004_pt1 | contig 43639 bp, 40 predicted proteins | sample ANMaggSSYBR01H11_FD_182111 | JGI IMG/M metagenome (GOLD analysis project Ga0255390, IMG submission 182111) | Sediment cell enrichment communities from methane seep in Santa Monica Basin, California, United Staets - ANME aggregate JGI... | ecosystem: Environmental > Aquatic > Marine > Cold seeps >... | reverse complement strand
CTAATAGCTTTTTCACAAATCTTCACATCGGCAAATAAGCTGAAACTATTGCCGGCATTAAAAAAATACTTTTAGGACAGACACTAATTATGCATGATAATCATTCAAAATTAATGAAATTTGCCATAAATGAGGCTGTAAAAGCTGGACAGAATGATGAAGTTCCAGTTGGTGCGGTTATCGTTGGTGAATCAGGCGAAATACTCTCCCTGGCGCATAACAGCACAATAAAGCTTTCTGATCCCGCGGCTCATGCAGAAATACTTGCACTACGTATGGCAGCGAAGAGGCTTCTTAATTACAGGTTGTTAAATACGACGTTGTATGTTACTGTCGAGCCGTGTATTATGTGTATGGGAGCAATCATACATGCCAGAGTGTCAAGGGTAGTTTTTGGTACAAATGACCCCAAATGGGGAGCAGCCGGATCTCTTTATAATTTTGCAAATGATTCCAGGCTTAATCACCAGCCGGAAATTATTGGCGGGGTATGCAAAGATGAGTGTAAATCCTTGATTCAGGATTTTTTTCGCTCAAAACGCAATCCAATATCGACTTACAAATGATATAAATTTAGCGCTTAGAGCGAACTTTTTCAACCTGTGCGGTTAGGCTGAGGGCTATGCATGTTTAAAGTGGCTATATTCACCGCAGAGCCGCGGAGAACGCAGAGATCGATTCTTTTTTGTTTTCCCTTGAGATGGACGGAAAACAATAAACTCAATCATAAGCCTTGTGGCGTACAAACGAATGGCGGAGAATATTCGATATTATTGTATTCTTAACTATCGCAAAGCGATGGGAACTATTTCTTTTCTGCCCTCTCAGCAGAAAAAAAATAATATTTTTCCTTTGCGACCTCTGCGCCTTGAGCGAAGCGGGCGGTAAAAAAAGAAAATTCCTATACTATAAATTTAAAGGAGCTAACCTGTGTCAAATATTGTAATAGTCGGAACTCAATGGGGTGATGAAGGTAAAGGTAAAATCGTTGATCTGCTGGCGGAATTTGCTGATATGGTCGTGCGTTTTCAGGGAGGAAATAATGCCGGCCACACGATGGTTGTTAACGGTGAACAGTTCATCAGCCATCTGGTGCCCTCTGGCATTTTACAGAACAAAACCTGTATCATCGGCAATGGGATGGTAATTGACCCTTCTGTTTTATTAGAAGAAATAGATTACTTAATCAGCAAGGGAATAAATGTGGGGCCGGATAACTTAAAGATAAGCGAAAAAGCTCACATAATTATGCCTTATCACAAGCATCTTGATAATGCCCGGGAGAAGATGAAAGGCGACAAGAAGATTGGAACCACCGGACGTGGAATCGGCCCTTGCTATGAAGACAAGGCGACTCGCAGAGGGATAAGATTCATTGAATTAATAGATAGAGAGCTTTTTAAAGAAAAGGTAAAATCAATAGTAAAAGAAAAAAATTTCTATTTAAAAAACTTTCTTTCCTATGAAACAGTTGATCTGGAAAGCATAATTAATCAATATAATAATTATGCTAAAAAGTTTGCTCCCTATGTTACAAATATTTCTATTGTTATCTATGACGCCATAAAAGCAGGCAAACAGGTCCTGTTTGAAGGTGCTCAAGGCGCCCATCTTGACATTGATCACGGCACATATCCATATGTAACTTCATCAAATACAATTGCAGGAAATGCATGTGGTGGAACCGGCATTGGCCCAAAGGAGATAACAGGCGTTATTGGCATTGTTAAAGCTTATACCACACGGGTTGGTGAAGGCCCCTTCCCTGCTGAACTTTTTGATGAAACCGGTGATGCGATACAAAAGAAAGGCGCTGAATTTGGTGCTACAACCGGTAGAAAGCGAAGATGCGGATGGCTTGATACAGTAATACTAAGAAATGCAGTACGTCTTAACGGGCTTACAGGCATTGCCATTACCAAACTTGACGTTTTAGGAGGACTGGAAACACTAAACATATGTACCAGCTATGAATATAATGGAAAGCCTATAAATGATTTTCCAGCATGTCTCAAAACACTTGCAGACTGCAAACCTGTATACGAAACACTGCCTGGATGGTCGGAAGATATTTCTATTATCAAAAAATTTGAAGATCTACCTCAAAATGCAATAAATTATCTTAAAAGAGTTGAAGAGCTTATTGAAACGCCTATTAATATAGTATCTGTTGGCCCCGGTAGAGATGAGACAATTATGCTGAACAATCCTTTTAATTAACGCCCTTCGGGCAAGCTTTTAGCCTTTAGCTTAAAAAATCAAACAGATAACACATTCAGCTAATGGCTAATGGCTAATTGTTTTTTCACACATTTCCATTGACAATATTCAGATGATAGCATAAATATTTTCCCGAAGTCGGGACGTGGCTCAGCCTGGTAGAGCACAGCGTTCGGGACGCTGGGGTCGCTGGTTCAAATCCAGTCGTCCCGACCATTTCACTTCTAATAAATCCATAGTGATTCAGGATATTCACGAATACGAACAGACCCAGGAAAGTCTTGCACTGCTGAAAATCCTGGCACAAATCCGGAAAAGTCTGAATAAAGGAGATGTTCGACTTGCGGCAGATGTTTTCAATGAGTTGAAAACGAAAATGAAAGATGATTCAACCTCATGAGTTTTACAATCCATATAATAGGAGATGCTGAAAAAATTATCTATCGCTGTGTAACCCTGAGCACCTCCTCAATTGTCGTAATCCCATCCAAGAGCTTTTGAATCCCATCCTGGCGTAAAGTGATCATGTTTTGATTCAAAGCTTCATTTTTTATCCTGTTTGAATCATAGGTTTTAAGTATCAAATTCTTTAAATGGCTGTTCAATACCATAATCTCAAAAATAGCCATTCTACTTTTGTAGCCGGTATTAAAACATTTTTCACAACCTTTTGCTTTGTATATCTTACCATCTTTGAATTTATCCGGAATGACTCCAAGTCCTTCAAGTGCGATATAATCCGGCTCACTTGCTTCTTTGCAATAACTGCAAAGAACACGGATTAACCTCTGTGCTACGACAGCCATAACCGATGATGAAATTAAAAAGGGTTCGATGCCGATATCAACAAGACGGGTAATAGCGCTTGCAGAATCATTTGTGTGAAGTGTGGAAAAAACAAGGTGTCCGGTTAAAGCTGAATGAACTGCTATTTCTGCTGTTTCCCTGTCTCGTATTTCTCCTATAAGTATGACATCAGGATCCTGCCTTACAATTGATCTGAGTCCCCGTGCAAAAGTAAGGTTTATCTTTGGATTGACCTGCATCTGGCTGATGCCTTTAATCTGGTATTCTATCGGATCTTCTATGGTTATGATATTAATATCGGGTGTATTTATGGATGATAAAATTGCATACAGAGTTGTTGTCTTACCACTTCCGGTAGGTCCTGTAACAAGAATAATGCCATTCGGAGATCTAACAAGATTTTCCAGCAAAGCAAGCCGTTCGGAAGAAAGGCCGATTTCAGTGAGTCTAAGCAGTGAACCGGATTTGTTAAGAAGCCTTAGAACTAAACGCTCACCAAACGAAGACGGAATTATGGAAACCCTTACATCAATGCTCTGTCCACCCATTTTGACTTCAAAACGTCCGTCCTGGGGAAGGCGTTTTTCAGCAATGTTCATCTTTGCCATGACCTTTATTCTGGAAATCAAAGCAGGCTGAATCCCCATAGGAGGAGAAAGAAGGTCATAAAGTATACCATCCACACGGTAACGGACTTTAAAACTGCTCTGGTATGGCTCTATATGAATATCGCTTGCACGAGCTTTAATAGATTGAGAGATAATATGATTAACCAGCTTGATAATCGGCGCGTCACTGGTGTCATCCAAAAGATCCGCAGTATCTTCAAGTCCGGCTATGGTAATACTGCCATTTTCTTCCATGTTCTGAACAAGCTGCTGTGCGGAATCTCTGCTGATATCATAGCTTATATTTATGGCGGAAGTAATGGAATTCTTTGTTGCAAGAACAACTTTATAATCATCAATGCCGAGAATCCTTACCAGATCATCTATTGCCTGCAAGCTGACAGGGTCATTTATTGCTATTATGTTGCCTGAGACATCAACAACCTTCCCCTTGTTCGTCAAAGGAACCATGACATATTTTTTAAGGAATTGAATTGATATCTTCCTGGTAAAATCATTACTGATATGGTCAACAGGAAGTTCATGCCAAAATGGAATATCATACAAAATGCTTAAGGTTTCAAGGAGTTGAGCCTCAGTAATAATTTTTTTATTTACAAGTATTTCTCCGGTGTTACCTCCTTTTTCTTTTATTGTCTTCCGGACTTCTTTAATATCTTCTTCTGAGACTAAAGTCCTGTCTTTAAGTATCTGTAAAAGAGATTTACTCATTCACCGGCACCATTTTTGTACATCTTGATGTTGCCTTCTTTTATTTTGTCGATCTGATCTTTCTTCTTTTTGTAAACCGTATCTGCTTCCATGGGATTTTTTATAACATGGGGTGTGAGAAAAATAAAAAGATTGGTCTTGTCATTTGATTTTGACATTGACTTGAAAGCCCATCCAAGCACAGGTATATTCCCGAGGCATGGAACCATGTATTCTATGTTGGAAAAGCTGTCATCAATGAGCCCGCCTATTACAACCGTATTTTTATCCTTGACAATAACTGTAGTATCAATGGTACGCTTTAAAGTGGTTGGACGAAACTCTGCGCCGCTGATTGATTCCAGCTTGGTTACCTCCTGGGAAATGTTGAGGCGGACCATCCTGTCCTTGCTGATTTGAGGCGTAATCTTCAAGGTTATTCCGACATCTTTGTATTCATAATTGCTATAGCTCCTATCGTCGGTCGTCGTATCCTGTCTGGTTACATAAGGTATATTCTTTCCAACAGTGATACTTGCTTCCTCATTATCTGTGGTTAGAATCTGCGGTGTTGAAAGTATATTAACATCTTTGTCTTTCTTATATGCATGTATGACCGCGGCCAGGTTGGGAAAGGTAATGCCTCCGATTGTAACAAATTCACCAAAAATACCCAAAGAAAAGCCGGAAGGAAAAGAAACGGTTTTTTTATTTTCGCCAAGCATTCCAGCTATAGCGCCATAATTAGTGCCTCCGCCAAAATATGCTGTTTTATCATCATAGCCTGTCTTCCCGCCGGCCTGCCAATCTGTTCCAAGATTAAATTCCTTGTTCACATTTACTTCCATGATCAAGCATTCAATATAGACCATTGCTCTTGGAATATCCAGCTTCTTTATTATCTCTTCAAGTATCAGATAGTCATCCTTTCCCGCCATAATAATGAGGGTGTTGGTGGCCTTATCCGCTTTTATTATGACATCGCCTGAAATAAGAGGGGCTTCTTTTTTTCCTTTGGCGGGGATGCTCTGTTTTGCCGGCAGTTCCTGGAGAACCTTTGCCAGATCTTCGGCAGTAGCATTTTCAAGATAATAAACACGAATTTTCTCTTTGCCTCTCGGAACCTCCCTGTCGAGCAACTTAACAAGCTTTTTAATCCTGATAGTATCATTTTCGCTGGCAAGTAACACAATTGTATTTGTCCGTTCATCTGCTACGAACTTAACAGATTTTCCCAAATCTCCTTTTTTTGGTCTAAGCCTCGTTTGGAATACAGTACTTAATATTTTTACCAGCTTTTCGGCACCTGCAAATTCAAGCGGAATAACAGAAAGTTCCAGGCCGGTACCTGTAACATCAATGACATCAAGAATTTTCAGCAGTCTTGTTATGTTTGAATAAGTATCAGTAATCACAAGCATGTTTGTAGGAGAATAGGCCAAAACCAGGCTGCTTTTGGAAATTAAAGGAGCAAAAAGCTTTTTAATTTCACCAGGATCAGCATATTTTAAGTGTACGAGTTGCGTTACCACTTTATCTTCCGGTGACCTTGTCTCCCCTTTAAACATGGTTTCAATATTCTTTGAACGCGCATCAGGGGATGGAACTATTTTAATTACTTTGCCTGATTTTACCGTAGAATAACCATGGACTTCCAGAACGGATTCAAAAACCTTGTAAGCTTCATCAATAGAAATTTTAGAAGGAGAAATTATATTTACTGCCCCCCTAACTCTTTGATCTATAACGAAATTTTTGCCGGTGAGTTCGCTTATGAATTTAATAAATACGCTTATATCAACGTTGTTGAAATCTATGGAGACCAGTTGTTTTGATTCATCAGCATGTTTTATTTCACTCCCAATTTCATTTGCCGAATTTTCAGTAGCTGATGAAATGGATATAAGCACGAAACTGATAATAATAAATAAACATAAAATGCCTTTTAAGCGATTTGTGAATGATTTCATTTTATTTACCAATCATTTTTATTCTTATATGTTGCAGATTAGTAGAAAAGTCTCTTGCTAAAAACTATTAGCGTTACTCTTCTATACTTTGTTCTTCCCATATTATATCTTTATGCTTTCCTTTACGTTTTATCTGAAGCCGAACATCGGGAGATGCCTTTAAACTTTTGTAAAACTTCTGGATATCGTCAACGGATTCTATATTCTCGCCGTTCACTCCTTTTATAATATCACCGTTTTTCAAACCCATTTTATTAAAAAGTGAATCAGGCTTAATTCTTGTTAAAATAATGCCGCCTATCTTTCCTTTTTCAAAATAGGGTTTAATGTTCGCCTGACTTATAAGCTTGTTGACTTCTTTAAAAACCTTTTCCGTTTTTAAACGGTTAGATTTTATATTACGCTTATATATTACATTCGATTTCAAAACAGACTTATTTGTTTTTTTATTTGCTGACAACTCCTCAATCTCAAGGATCTCATCTCTTCCATTTATACTTAGAACAACTTTTTCTCTGAAAATCATTTTTACTGTTGCATCCTGAATTTTATCGCCGACTCTGTACAAATTTTGTTTTTTAGCTTTCAGTTCTTCAATAACAGCGTATGCCGTTTGTTTATCATCCGCAGTAACGGTTCCCCATAGCCTTAACTTTAAATCAGTATGCTTCAGTGCCTCTAAATTAATCTTGTCTTTCAAGATCTTGTTTGATTTTTTTTTTGTTTTTAAAAGATCTCGTTCAATAATTGGGCTGTAATAAGACAGGCTTTTATGATTTTCATCTTCCTTGTATGATATTTTCTCTATTCTTGTATCGCCTTTCAGGTCAATATTATTTATGTCCTCGGCTATTATTTTGTAAAAAATTTTTATGCAGAAATAACCGACGACAACTATTAAAAAAATATTTAATGCTAAAAAATATCGTTTCATAATTACACACATTGTAATCGTTCACGGTTCACAGTTTACTGTTTTATGTTTTGAACAACCGTAAACTGTGAACCGTGAATCTGAGTAGTTATAGACTATATTCCTATTGTTTCAACCTTTAAGACAGCATTGATGAGATCTTCCTGCCCACCAGCCTTTGAAATTGAAAGCCTGTTAATAAAAACGTTAGTGTCTGTTGTTTCTACCATATAAAGATACGAAATAAGATCTTTTAAAGTTACATTCTGAAGCTTAATTTCTACCGATGATATCTTGTAGTTACTGTTTTTAGCAACTGAAGTTGAAGGCTTCATATATACAATATGATCTTTTATCGCTGCTTTTCCGGCAAGACTGTCTATCAAGGAAAAAAGTGTAAAGTTCTTTTCTCTTTTTGCAAAGCGTAACTTTGATAAATCAGCCTTGTAACTTATGGCATCGTGTTTTGATTTTAGAACTATCATCTCCTCAAGTATTTTTGTTTTAACCTGAATAGCCCTTGTAACACGTTCCCTTTTATCGATAACCGGGAATACTATAAATTTAATTAAAACAAATATGCAGATAATAACTGCTGCCGCATATACTGAATATTTTTCACGTTTGTTCAGCTTCATATTATTAAGAACCACTATAACTTAATTTGCAGCTTAAAGCGCACCCTGTTTTCAGCCTTGTCTATATTGGCCGAGCCTATTATGACTTTTTTAAAAAAATCCGCTTGTTCGAGCTTGCTCTTAATTTTGTTCACAGAATTAAATGTATCTGTATTTCCCACTATCATTAAGTCTTCAAATCCAAACACAAACTTTGTAACCTCAACATCAATTTCCTCTGGAATGAGCCTGCTGATTTCATAAAAAATATCAATTGCGCGGATATCTCTATGAGTTTCTCCCTGGAATAAAGAGCTTTTTTTCGCCTTTTGTATTCCAACCCGCATCTGATGCAGTGGATCTACTATATTTTTAACATCAGGAAAAGTTGTTTTAAATAAATCGGTTATCTTATGCTCTATGCTTGACAACTTTTTGTTCATTAAATAAGTATTAACAATTACATTAGAAAATGATGTTGCCAGAACTACTCCGGCAAGAAATCCCGTTATAATCAGGGCATTTTTGTTTTCTTCCCAATATTTTTTTAAGGAAAAATAATCTTTATTAAAATTTAAACTATTAAGCCCTTTTAGCTCAACCAGCGAGAGCGCAAAAGCATTGTCCATTCTTTCAGGCTTCCAGGAATTTCCAGGATGATTTTTTATTTGAACTGATGTGCCGGCAACAAGATTCGTCTGCTTTACGGAAATTCCCAAAATGCTTTCCATATTCCGTTCAAATCCAGTTTCACCAATGCTGTTTCCTGTTGTAATAATTACATCCGGTTGAAAATCAAGGTGGAAAATCTCTTCAAAAGTAGAAATTGCCTGCTTTATATTTAAACAAAGTGATTCTATTTTCGAGGTATCAATTGAGTTTAATCTAAAGGAACGAATATAATATACCTGCCCTGATCTTACTATAAATACAGCGCATTTTTCATTACCTGTATCCACAAAAAGAAAATTATCAGGGGTATCTGCAAGCTCGGTCAGACACAGTACTGCGGCTGAGCCCCCGACCGTTATTATCTTTGGATTAACATTAAAGGATTTTAGTTTGTTAAGATATAATTGAATACCGGCTTTTTCAACAGCAGCCACGATTAAGTCTGTGTTGTCATCAGATGTTAAAGAATTAAAATCAATTACAAGGTCATCGACCTTAAAAGGAAGGGTGGTTTCAAGTTCAAAAGGCAAAATCTGTCTTATCTTTTTCCGATTTTTGAAAGGCACCTGAATGTTTCTGTACGAAATTTGGTCGGAAGGGAATGAAGCAATGCATACAGAACCAGTTATATCCATTTTTTTTGTAATAATATCAAGAGAATACGATATTATACTTTCAATATCTTTTTGATCTGATATCGGAACATATTCATGAGCTTCTATAAAGTTTTCCTTGATATTATTCTTTACCAACACTGCTGATACGGAATCATATCGAATATCAAGCCCAAGTATCTTCTTGCTTGTGGCATTTAATAATATATTTTGAAGCTTTTTCATAATACTTGATATAGACTTTCAGATTTACTCCGTCTGCCGGCTTAAAATTTTGCATTTCCACTTGCCGGATTCATTATCTTTTAAGCGCTGAACTATTGCTGTTGTGATCATTTCCATTTCCCGCAGTTTAGCAACAGACACAATTTGAAAAAAATCACTTGAAGTTGTAATTAGATTTGAATCAATCTCAATATCTTCACAGCCGGGAACATTCTTATACCATATATTGCTTGATAAATCATAGAGAAATTTTAGATCCGACATTTCCTGACGGTATTCACAGATATCCGAAGATAGATGCCTGCTGTCATCGGGCAATAAAGCCGCAATAACATGGGCATCTGCCGTGTTGATATTAATTTTCCCTGCATATGTACTGTCGGGATTTGTCATACCATAGACAGTCATATATTCTGAAATACCGGGCATTCCATTATAGTTATAAAAAATTTCGGGGCTAACGCCTTTTATCATTGCAAGCTGGTTTAAATTAGATAATGGAGCATTCCTGCAAGAATATGGAGTGTCGCTGTCGTGGTAATATTCTGATTCCGCCCCACTTAAACCTGTAATTTCATCATCAAAATCCAGCCAGTCCTTAACGGAATTTATTATGCAGGAAAGATCAATTTCTTCAGGCAATTCACGTTCAACAATTATAAGCCGCAAAAAATGATCCCAGAGATTCTTTTGAATTTCACTAAATTCACTCCTGTCAGGATATGCTACAAGTGCATTAACCTGAATCTTGCCGAGTTCATCACTGATTTTTAATTTTATTTCACCATCCTCAAAAGGAATATCTTCCAATAAAAAAGCAATTTTATCAGGATCGGCCCAGTCTTCCTGTATAGAGTCTGTTTCTGATTCGAGTTTATCTTTAATAAGCAAAGCAATTGCTGCATTTAGTCCTGAAGATGTCATATGCGATAATGTATATTGATCCATGATTGCTGCAGTTGATGCAATCACAGATCTGCTCTTCCTGTTTAACTCCAATGCTATTGTAATTAATAATGTTATTACTGCAATAGTAACAAGGATTGCCACCCCTCGGTTACTGCTTAATATTCTTATAATCATTATTGAATCTTAACTGGTTTTTTCTCTGTAAACCGGGATTGTTACCATTGCTTCCAAAAAAATAGAGTTTGGTTCATCCCCTACCTCAAGTTCTATACTTATTGCCCTTGGAGTCGAATGCCGGAACTCATCGGACTGTGAATCCCAAAAATCATATTCATTTCCATCATAGCCATAATATTTGAATTCCAAAGATTTTACTCTTTCACATAACAAAGGATCGCTATCTTTTTTTTTAAAAAATTTATAGGGATACAGACTATCTGCTCTCCTGATAACATAATTATCTTTATCTGTTTCTTGAACATAATAGATAATTTCTGCAATCCCATACCGCATATCATGCTCAAGATTTATATGCGCCAGAGAAGTAAACCTTAGTTTTGAGAATTCTCTGCTTCCCACTTCGGTATTTTCACCCACAATACGATAAGCTCCCAGCAGACCATCTGGATTTAAAGATGTATCCTCAGGGCAATATGCATGGATGGATTTAAGATCGGTAATAATTCTGTTAAGACAATTTTTAGCCATATCGCATGTGGTAAGCTCTTCAGATATAGAGCCGGTGCCACTCAGTATTGCATTAAATGAACTGAAAATAGTTGTGATAATTATGCTGAAGATAAATATTGCAATCAAAATTTCGACCAGGGTAAAACCCAGGCTGGACAAGCCAGAACCGGAACCAAAGTGAAAAGTGAAAAGTGAAAAGTGAAAATTTGTGGTATTGCTTTGCTCTGTCATTTTAATTAAATCTATATGCCCTGAGACTGTACGAAAATTCTTCAATGTCAGTAAATACGGTAACATCTATTTTCTTTAGCTCACCTGCAGCATATCCAAGAAATTCAGATTCAGCATCATCTATGGAAATATTATACCTGTAACCAGGATAATTATCTCCGAATAGCCCTGAATCATAAATACTTTCATAAGCTGTTTTTAATTCAAGCTCCTCTATTTTATTCTGAGCCAATAGCGGCGCAAGGGTATAAAACTTTGCCGCTTGAATCATTGATATAGTCTGCTTATGCATCTTAAATATACTTAAAAAGACAATTGCAATGATGGATATCGCCACCAGAATTTCAAGCAGCGAAAAGCCAGACCGTAATATTAGCGATTTGTCAGTTTTCAAACTCCACATATTTTTCATACAGCTCGACCTTAGATAAAAAAGGTTCTATAAGAAAAGAAAGCTGTTTGTTGCTGCTGTCTTCAATATGAATCAATGCCTTGTCGGAATATCCTTTTTTATAAAAATAAATATCTGCACGCCCGAATAACATTTTATCTTTACCAGGATATTCAACATCAAGCAAATTTATATCATCCGGAAGCTCAAAACCTTGTTGCTCGGCATTTTGCATTTCTTCTTCCGACATTAATTCATCTGTCACCCACATTCTGTTATTATCTAAATCAATATGTAAAAAATAACTCTTATGGTTAGTGATTGAGCCTTCCTTTAATGCCTTTACTTTACCGATAATCCAGCGAGATACTCTTTTTGTACTATCAAACATAACTGCTTCCTGGAATTTCGGAATATACAAAAAAAGCATAATACTGATAAGAAAAACCACAATTATCAGCTCAATGAGAGTAAAACCTCTGTTTTGTCTTTTGTAAAACATGATGGATAGCGTTTATGGATGAACTCTATTCAATTTCCCAGCTATTGATATCCTCATTCTTTTCTTCACCTCCAGGCAAACCGTCGGCACCATATGACATAATATCATAGTCATAATTAATACCTGGACAAAGATAAACAAAATTATTATCCCATGGATCTTTGGGGAGCTTTCCCTTTTCAAGATAGCCACCCTTGCGCCATTTTTTCGGAAGAGTCCCTGTCTCGGGCGCTTCAACAAGTGCCTGCAATCCCTGCTCAGTATCCGGATACATGCCGCTATCCAGTTTGTACAATTTAAGAGCTGTTTCCAGAATTTCTATCTGCATCTTTGCTTTAAGCCGCCTTGCCTCCTCTGGCCGCCCCATCAGCCTTGGGACTATAAGACCCGCAAGGATCCCTAAAATTACAATAACAACCATCAACTCAATAAGCGTAAAGCCACATACGCCAGTTATTATTCGTGGAATCTTTTTATTCATTAATCCTCCAATCAAAATTTTACCACAAAAAATACAGATAAATTATTTTAAATTGTAAGTTTTTCTTTGCAAACCCTGAATTTAGACTACAAGCTGATTCATTTCAAATATAGGAAGGCAAATTGAGATAACTATAAATGCAACAATAATCCCCATTATTAATATCATAACCGGCTCAAGCATTGAGGTAATGTTCATAACACTCAATTCTATTTCATTTTCATAAACATCCGCCGCTTTTTTCAACATTTTCTCCAGCTCCCCGCTTTGTTCTCCAACCTTAACCATCTGAGTAAACAGATTAGGGAATACCTTGCTTTCAGTAAGAACCATCCCAAGCCCCTGTCCGCCCTCAACCTCTTTGGCGGCTGTTTCAATCGCATTTGAAATAATAATATTACCCACAATATTTTTTACTATTTCAAGTGCATGCAGCATGGGAACACCATTTTCAAGCAAAGACCCAAGGGTTCGGGAAAAACGCGCTACAGCAAGCTTTCTTGCTAATGTGCCGACCAGCGGGAAAGAAAGCAGACTTTTATCTAAAAAACAGCTTCCTTTTGATGTTTTTTTAAAGCTCCTTAAAGCTAATATCACAACAAAAATCATAATTAATATGACCCACCAATAGTGCTTGAATAAATCGCTAAAAGCAATAAGAAAACGGGTTGGAGCGGGCAGGATCTGATTCATGTCGGAAAATATTGAGGTTATATTAGGAACTATATATGCCAGCAAAAAAAATAATACAACAGCTCCAACAATCAACATTAAAACAGGGTAAACCAAAGCCGATCTTATCTGACTCTTTAAAGCCTGTTGTTTTTCGGCAATATCCGCCAGCCGTTCCAGAACAATTTCAAGGGTGCCGGATGTTTCGCCGGAACGAACCATGTTTATATAAATTGCGGAAAAAACTCCTGGATACAATGACAAAGCATCGGCAAAACTTTTACCTTCAACTATTGAATCCTTAATATTTGCCAGGGTCTTTTTGAAAACATGAGATCCTGTTTGAGGAATAAGAGTATCTATGGCTGATACAAGCGGAAAGCCGGCACCCACTAAAGTAGAAAGATGCCTTGTCATCATGGAAAGTTCAGACGGTTTGATACTTCGCGAAAAAAATTGCAATAGAGAAAAAGTCTTAGACTCTTTTTTCTCACTTGTAACACTGACTTCCTTTATCGAAACGGGAAAAATCTTTGAATCACGGAGCTTCTGACGAGCCGTAAGAGCACTTTCCGCATCAACAATACCGGAAGTATTCTTCCCGTTTACATCCAGTGCTGTATATTCATATACCGACATTTAATATAACCATCCGAACTAATTGACTTTTGATTTAAGCTTAAATTCCATAAATACTAATCTTCGCACCATCCGATATGAATGGGCAGACCTGCATCACACCACGAGACTGATTCATGGTCCTGAAAAGAAGTTTCCCTTCCCGAGAAACCCCTGAATCCGTTATATGCGTCACCATAACTGGTACCCTGAAATCCACCGCGACCATCCTTGCCATCTTGATCAATTTCATATACAGCATCAAAAAGATCAGTATTAAAACATGCCGCACACCCATTTGTGCGCTTGCCGCTACGACACATCAGTATAATCACTTGTATGCCTTCGCCTGCCAAAGCCTCTATCTCATCAGCGAAATTTTCATTATCCATTTTCTCACAGTTTTCATCATCCCAGTTCATGTAGGGAATATGCCTGGCAATGGCTGATGTCTCTATTTTCTCCACATGCTTAACATTCAAGGCTCTTGGCTCACCGTCCACGTCAAATTTAAGAATTCTGGAGTTTGCCTTTAGTATTACCTTTCCGCTGTCAGGGATAATATCATCCTTATCCCCATCCTCATTCATTATTATTCTGTCCACTTGTGCACAAGTGCCAACCCAGTAATATTCAGCCGTTGTTCTTACATCAACAATAGCAACATTCGCAGCCTCACCGGTTACCGGATCTACCTGATTTGCGTATGCATCAAATGCCTATTCGGCTGTTATCGGCATCGGCAGTGGACACCCCTCTGCGTACGCAATTCCTGTGGCAAACATAGATACCATCAAAGCTACCATAAAAATTCCAACCATCTTCTTCATTTTGAACCTCCCTTGATTTGTTGTTTGAATGGAAAAATCATCTGACCCCAATATTGGATGAGAGGATAAAACATTTTATCAGTTATTGCAAATTTTATTGGAAAATTAATTAAATGTTTAAGAACGTGGAAAAACATGGATTCATATAAGAAAAGTGTGTATCGAGGCAATACCGTTCGGCACATTTGTTGCTTTATCAGGCTATGGATAAGCTGCAAGGTTTTGGACTATGTTGTCGTTAAAGATTTCCAGTAAATAATTCTTTACCGCAATCAGCCAATGAATGCCTATTCTCCAGTATTTTTTTAGCCTTCCTCCGAGCAATGAAACTAAGGAACGGGGACGAAGGATGCCTATACTTCCTTTGGTTTTGTCCGGTTGATGTATTCCAGCGACAAAGAGACCTGTTCCTCAAAAGCTGTTTTGCTCATAAAAGCATCTGCAAATTTTACCAGATCAATCCTTTTCAGAAGATTGAGCAGTTGAATATCGTTCTTATCTTTGACTAGTCCGGCTATTTCATGGGTGGTCATCTCAAGTGCGTTAAAATTCCTGATCGCCCCCATATATTCACGTAAAATTTCCGACAAAATAAAACAAAACGCTTTCCCTTCCCTGCCATCAGGAATTCCCGGTGCCACCAGCTCATCAATCCGGTTTAAGGCTTTCAGATAAGGCACTGGAGCCGGAATCTCAGGATCGGACTTTCGGCGTTGGCGGTATTTAAAAATAAAATAGATTGCAATAATCACAAATATAATCAAAACCGCGGCCAGAACCAGCAAAAGAATCCGCTTGATTCCGTACTCTGTGGATATAAGCTCTTTGATCGGCCGCAAAAGATTTTCCGTTGGCTTAACCTTGATTAAAGGCTCTACCGCCAAAACAGCCGGATTGCTTTTCAGCGTCTTTTGCTTGCCATCTTGATCATATACATAAATTTCAAGGCCGGGCAGATTAATATCTTCCATGGAATCCACAAACATATCAATCTCAATCCCATTTGCCCGTTTACTTTTTTTTAAGATATCAAAATCTTTTAAACCTGTAATTTCCGGGTTATCAGGAAGTTTAAATCCTGCCGGGATTTCAAAACTTAGACGCAACGTTATAATATCTCCGGGTACGGCCTTTTTTGGGATAAAATCCGCGCGCACCGCATAATCAGCATAATTACCTGCAATAATTTTACCGGGAATCAAACATTCACTTATAAAAAGAGAAATAACTATTATTATCAAAAAAAAATAACGTTTCATCATCGGCGCCCTTTTTCCATAAAATATCTCATCAAGGGCTTAATTGCAGATTGGTTGGTGTTAAGTTCAATCAGGGAGACCCCGCACCTGGAACAGATACTTTTAATATCCCGCTCTTTTTTTTGTCTTTCTTCCTGCCATAAACGTCTTACCCGCCGACTTGAGGTGTTAACCTGGCAGATTTCACCGGATTCGGAATCCGTAAAACTTGCCAGTCCCATATCAGGCAGATTTTTTTCAGCATCATCCTCGACCCGTATCATCGTAAGGTCATGCTTGCTGGAAGTTATCCTTAGAACCTTTTCATAACCGGCATCCATAAAATCGGAAAGCAGGAAAACAATACTGTTGCGCTTAATTGTTCGGTTCAGGTAAGTAAGCGCGGATGCAATATTAGTTCCTTTCGCAGATTCCTCATGGGTAAAAATCTCCTTGATCAGGCGCCAGACATAGGCGCTCCCTTTTTGAGGAGGAATAAATTTTTCCACCATGGAAGTAAACAGGATAGCGCCGACCTTATCATTGGTCTTGATTGCCAGAAAAGCCAGGGTTCCTGCGACTTCCGCGAGCAAGTCTCTTTTAAAACGCTGCTTGCTGGCAAACAGGTTGGAGGCTGAAAGATCAATTACCAGGATTACAGTGAGTTCCCGCTCTTCATGAAACATTTTGACAAAAGGGCGGCCAAACCTGGCTGAAACATTCCAGTCAATAGAACGGATATCATCCCCTGGAATATATTCCCGGACTTCGGCAAACTCCATCCCCTGGCCCTTAAAGGCGCTGGTATATTGCCCTGCAAACATTTCATCGGCGAGATAACGGGTCCGAAAATGAAACCTTTGAATCGTTTTAATAAGTTCTTTTGACAGCATAACGGATCAGGGCACTTCCAGCCGCTCTAAAATCTGAAAAATAATATCATCAGTAGAAAGGCCATCGGCTTCGGCCTCATAACTGAGTAAAATCCGGTGCCTCAGCACATCCGGAGCCATGCTTTTAACATCTTGGGGCGTAACATATCCCCGACCTGAAAGAAAAGCATGCGCCCTGGCAGCCAGACCCAGAAAAATAGATGCCCGGGGTGATGCCCCGTACGCAATCATATGGCGCAAGTCAAGATTAAAATCAGCCGGTTTCCTGGTAGCATTAACGAGGCGCACAATATAGTTCAGCACTTTTTCTTCCATATGAATTCGACCAACTAAATTTTTAGCAGCAGCAAAAACAGAAAGATCGACTTTTTTTACTGGGATGTCATCAATGCCGCTGTAAACCCGTTTCATTATTTCTTTTTCCTCGGATTCTGTAGGATAATCTATTTTGATTTTAAGCATAAAGCGATCAACCTGAGCCTCGGGCAGAGGATATGTCCCCTCCTGCTCAATCGGGTTCTGGGTGGCCAGCACCAGGAATGGGAGCGGCAGCATAAAAGTTTCGTTTCCTACCGTAACCTGTTTCTCCTGCATCGCCTCCAGCAGAGCGCTCTGCACCTTGGCCGGAGCCCGATTAATTTCGTCCGCCAGAATTATATTATGAAATATCGGCCCCTTCTTAACCTCAAACTTAGACGTATCCGGCCGATAAATCTGGGTTCCGGTAATATCAGCCGGAAGGAGATCCGGAGTAAACTGGATTCTCTGAAAACTTAAATCAATAATAGATGCCAGCCGCTTTACAGCAGTTGTCTTTGCAAGTCCGGGCAACCCTTCAATCAAAAGATGCCCGTCACAAAGCATACCGATCAAAAGCCGGTCAATCAGATTCTTTTGACCAACAATAACCTTTTCCAGCTCAGTTACAACAATCCTGACAGCTACACTTTTCTGTTCTATCCGTTCAGTTAATTCTTGTATTTCCATAATTCTTACGATTCTTCCTTTCCCTTACCCGCAACGTTTCTCAAACGGCCAGGCCAAAACTCCGCCATCCATGAACATACTGATTTAATGTCGAACAAATTTAGGCCAATTCCTTACACCCGTAACCTTCTTATCAGATCATTCGGCAAATAGTCATTATTAAGGCTGATGCTTACCCTGCTTCCAGGCTGGGTAAATGATAAAGACTCTCCATTTTGATCGATGATTTGTTTTATTTTATCTTTTCGTGAAGGACCTTTTTTCGTAAGAATTTCGACAACATCTCCCTTAAATATTTTATTACGAACATCAATATTTACGCTCTGCCGGCCGGAGGTTTCTATTATCTTTCCGATAAATACCTGCCCTGGATTTTTGTAGTCTATAAAATTCGGTGATATCTGTTTTGGATCAGCAAAATAAAAACCAGTACAGTAGCCTCTGTGACTGATCTTGTTCAACTCGTCAATCCAGTTTTTTTGTACTTTAAAACCGTCAGGATTTTCATAATACAAGTCTATTGCTTCCCTGTAAACTTTAACCGCAGATGCGACATAGTTAATTCCCTTCATGCGGCCTTCTATTTTAAGTGAGGATAAGCCTGATTCTATTATTTCAGGTATGTGTTCTATCATACAGAGATCCCTTGAGTTGAGAATATATGTGCCGCTGTTATTTTCTTCTATTGGGAAGTACTCGCCAGGCCGTTTTGCTTCAACAACCGCATACTTCCACCTGCATGGATGGGAACACTCGCCCAGATTGCTGCTGCGATTTGTCATAAAACTGCTGAGGAGACACCGTCCGGAATATGAGATGCACATGGAGCCGTGGACAAATGCTTCAATTTCTATTGAACTGCGTGAGACAATTTCTTTTATTTCTTTTAAAGAGAGTTCTCTTGCTATGTTTATTCTTTTAATACCGAATTTTTCCCAGAACAGAACGCTTTTGTAGTTGGTTGTATTGGCCTGGGTGCTGAGATGCAGAGGGATTTGCGGTATGCTCTTACTTGCTTCCATCAATATGCCGGGATCAGCGATTATGACGGCATCCGGACCAATATCGCCCAGTTCTTTCAAATACTCCCCAATTGCTTTCTGCTCGGGATTCCTTGAATATATATTGCATACCACATAAACTTTAACGCGTTGATCGTGGGCAAATTTAACTGCTTTGCGCATTTCATCAATGGTAAAATTTCCGGAGAAGTTTCTGAGGCTGAACTCCTTGCCTGCAAGGTAAACAGCGTCTGCTCCATAGTGTATTGCTATTTCAAGCTTTTCAAAATTACCGACCGGCGCAAGAAGCTCTATTTTTCTGTTTCTTTTTGACATAACTGGCGAATTACGGTTTTCAGGCTGTCCTGCCACGGCTTGATATTTATCCCAAAGTTCTTTTTTATAAGACCGCAGTCAAGTGCGGAAAAACAAGGTCTTGTCGCTTTTGTCGGATACTCGGCAGTCGAAATCGGCTTAACATCTTTTGTCTTAATTGAGATATACTGCCTTGCCAGGCTAAGTATCTCTTTCGTAAACCCGTGCCATGTTGTTATACCAATGCCACAATAATGATAAGTTCCCCAGTTTATATCACCATTGTATTTTTTTATCCTGGAGATAATTTGAAGTACGGCCGCAGTTAGATCAGCCGCACTGGTTGGAGAACCGAACTGGTCGGCGACAACAGATATGACTTCTTTTTCTCTGCCCAATCTCAGCATTGTTTTCACAAAGTTTTGTCCGTGTACCCCATACAACCATGCAGTCCGCAATATAATATGCTTTTTTAACCGTGACCGGACTTCATTTTCACCTTCTTGTTTGCTTTTGCCGTAAATACTTAATGGATATACCGGATCAGTCGCTATATAGGGAGAGCGCTTTTTGCCATCAAAGATAAAATCGGTTGAGATGTGGATTAACGGAATTTCAAACTTTGCACAGGCTTCGGCCAGATTGGCAGGGCCGTCTCTGTTTACCGCAAAAGCAAGATTCTGTTCTGTCTCTGCTTTATCAACATTTGTATATGCGGCTGCATTTACAACAAGAGAAGGTTGAAATTTTTCCAGCCAGTGTTTAACCTGAGTCTTATCAGTTATGTCTAACTCGGGAAGATCTGCGGGTAATATTGCATAACCCAAATTATTGCCCTGAATTAAAAGTTCATGTCCAAGCTGACCTTTTGAGCCGGTTACAAGAATTTTCATGGTTTTTTTCCAATTACAAAGCCGTCAGAGTTGTTCGGGAAGAAGCTCGCACAGACGCGCATAATGCTTATCCTTTTCCGAAATTACAGGTTCTTTAACAGGCCATTTAATACCTATGTCCGGGTCAGACCATATTATTCCACCTTCGTCATCAGGGGCATAAAAATCCGAACATTTATATGAAAAATGTGCTGTCTTGCTGAGTACGCAGAAGCCATGAGCAAAGCCTTCCGGTATAAATATCTGGCGTTTGTTTTGCTCCGAAAGAACAACACCTGTCCAGTTGCCGAATGTCGGCGAACCCTTTCTGATATCAACAGCCACGTCAAATATTTCACCTGTAATAACCTGAACAAGCTTTGCCTGGGGATGCCTGATCTGAAAGTGAAGGCCTCTTAAAGTGCCGAATACGGAATAAGAAAGGTTGTCCTGGACGAAACGCCGGTTAATTCCTGATTTTTGATATTTGTTTTGATTGTAGGTTTCCATGAAAAAGCCCCGGTTGTCTTTAAAGACCCTGGGCTCAATTATCAGTACGCCTTCAAGTGATGTAGTAATAATATTCATAGCATTTCTATTAAATATTTACCGTAATTGTTTTTTAGCAGAGGTTGAGCAAGTTTTTCCACCTGGCTCGCATCGATATAGCCCTTTCTGTAAGCTATTTCTTCAACGCAAGCCACCTTGAGTCCCTGCCGGTTTTCTATGGCTTCAATAAAATTGGATGCCTGCATAAGCGTTTCATGAGTTCCGGTGTCAAGCCATGCTATTCCTCTTCCAAGCCTTTCAACGTGAAGTTTTCCCATTTTAAGATAAGCCGTGTTTACATCCGTAATTTCCAGCTCACCCCTTGCTGAAGGCTTAAGGCCGGCGGCGATATCAAGTACCTGGTTGTCATAAAAATACAGTCCGGTGACCGCATAATTTGATTTCGGCTTATCAGGTTTTTCTTCTATGTTGACTGCCTTGCCGGAACTGTCAAATTCAACTACGCCGTATCTTTGCGGATCTTTTACCCAGTATCCAAAGACGGTTGCGCCGTTATTTTTGTTTTCAGTTTTTGTCAACTGCCCGGAAAGTCCCTGACCGTAAAATACGTTGTCGCCAAGTACCATGCATATATCGCCGTTTCCTACAAATTTGCGGCCGATGATAAATGCCTGTGCAAGTCCTTCAGGACGTGGTTGTTCAGCATAGGAAAAAGATAAACCCCACTGGGACCCGTCACCGAGAAGCTTTTTGAAAAGCGGAAGATCCTGAGGGGTTGATATGACCAGTATATCCCTTATTTCAGCAAGCATGAGAACAGACAGGGGATAGTAAATCATGGGTTTGTCATAAAGAGGCAGGAGCTGCTTGCTTACAACTCTGGTAATCGGATAGAGCCTTGAGCCTGAACCTCCGGCAAGTATTATTCCTTTCATGAAGATGTATCCTTTTTGGGTAAGCGTTCACAGGCACTGCATATGCACGTTTTCAGGGCAACCAACATAGCAAAACTATAGTTGATTACCCTGAAAACGCACATCTACAGCACCTGTAAAAGCTTACATGTTGGAAAGCAGCCTTGTTTGCTACTATTTTTCCCGTGAACGGTTACTCACACATCTTATCCATCCAGCGGTCAATCTGGTCACGATACTCGTCGGTTCTGGTTTCCATTTTGCAAGACTTGCAAATTACTTTGGCATCGCATCAGCGGCCGATGATTTCAGCATGTCCGCCGCAGAATATGCATACGAGTTTGAGCATTTAACAAAACCTTTATCGAGATTTTTGATTTTTTTTATTTTCCCTTTTGTGGTACCATAAATCAACCTTTAAATTGTAACTACTCAGGTGGATAGGTTGAAGACTGAAGGTAGAAGCTTCCTGATAGCCTTCAGCCTTCAGCCTTCAGCCTATCCACCTTCAACCTATCCACCTTCGGCAGCATCAGAATAAAGGGAATGCCCAGCAGACCCAATGCGGCGCTGATTAGATAAGTGGCGTGCAGCCCAACGAGGTCGGCGATCAAACCCACTATGACAAGAATTGCCGATCTGGCCATGAAAGAAATCATCATGAAAAACCCGTTTGCAGCAGAAGGACTGTTTTTGGCATGCTCCTGGACGAGAGCCAGCATTACCGGCGTTGTTGAAAGGATGGTGAATCCTGAAAAAAGCAGTGCAAGATAACGTACCCAACCGCCGCTCCAGACAAACAGCAGTGAGCTGAGCGGCGCGCCTAACAGGGAAGCGAGTAGAATCCGACGTCGGCCGAAGCGGTCGCTAAAATGGCCTGCGGCAAGAATTCCTATCACTCCTGCGGCCTCAAAAATTGTCAGACAGGCTCCTGCAAGCCAGAGATTTCCGGTTTCCAGTTTAATGAATGTGGGCAGAAAAAAGGTCATTGATGCATGCATGAACCCTCTGGCAACCAGTATCGCAGTGAGCGGCAGCAAAATAAAGCGCATTTCATGCCAGGTCTCCATGGCCGATACATGACGGCGCTTATCCACATTTACAGGCATATCTCGAAATTTAAAGTACAGCCAGCATGATGCTATCAACCCAAAGATCATTATTGGATAGAATCCTTCAAGACCCATCAGGGAGACCGCTCCCACGGCTACCAGCGGACCCAGGGTTCTTGCCAGCTCGCCGCCTGTCATGTAGAAACTCATTCCCAGCCCTTTTTTTGTGCCGGAAAGGCGCGAGATCATAACCGGTGATGGTACATGAAAAACAGCAACACTTATACCAGTGATAAACAGAAGGATCAGCAGGACCCCGTAACTTGGGGCGAGGCCTATAAGGCTCATCGGAACAGCCGTCATCGCAGGTGCAAGTATAATAAAGTAGCGGACGCTTATACGGTCGGCTAAAGTTCCAATATAGGGATTCAGAAGCGATGGAATTTGAGCTGCCGAAGCAAGGAGGCCTGCCTGTGAAAGAGACATGGAAAACTTTTCAATAAAAAGAGGCAGCAGGGGAGCAAGAAAACTGGAATAAATGTCATGGATAAAGTGGCAGATGGAAAGAGCCAGAATCTTTCCGGTCTGAAATCCGCTGGATGAAGGTGATAAATTTGTTTCAAATTCTTTTTTATTATTATCAGTATTCACAATTAACCATAAAAGCACTCTGTCAGAAATTTACGTAACTACTCAGGTAGATAGGCTGAAGGCTTTTAGGAAAAATACTCACAAAACCCAATAATAGCATAACCATTTAAGTATACTGTCCCCAAATACGGCTTTTGCCGTTGGGGAGATATCAGTTATCCTTCAGTCTACAGCCTTCAAGCTAATAACCTGAGCAGTTACAAATTTACAAGCTAATTATGACCTAAGATGAGCGATTAGCTCTTAGTAATTAGCGATTAGCTCTTATTATTTCGGGTGGTTACCAGCGATTCGATTTTCACCCATTGGGTGAAATATTGACCTTTGTTTCCGCTAAAGTACGGCAATCGTGCCCTTCTGACCCCTTCAGCCTAAACAGCTTCAGTGGTGTCCGGTTAGCTTTTTGCATGTATTAAAAGACGATAAAAAAAGAACAAAAACGTTATCAATCACATGCAAGAAGCTAACCGGACATCACTGGGTCAATGCCGAGCTTTAAGATTTCTTTACCCAATACCTCCGGGCTAAGGGCCGGATGTCCTCCCGCATTTTCAGTAATGCTCAATGCCTGGATTTGTCCTCCAAGGGCAGCCTTTTCAGCAAAAGCAAGGAGATTGTCCTGAGCCTTGCTTCTGGACCCTCTGCCAGGGACCAGTTCACACGTTATGGTAAACACATTTTTGTTTAGAAGGGATTCCTTGAACCTGTTTTTTGGGCTGGGATTATAATTCATAATAAATCCAAAATCCTGATAACCTACGTTCTATGCTATGAAATCTTTAAAAATGCTCAATTCGCCATACTCTACCCATACTGATTTTGTTAAATGATAACAGCTTGATTTGCCAGGCGCTAATTTACAATATTTTTTAAATAATAATTATTATATATTAAATTTAATAAATAATTGACATTTAATCAAGCACTTAATATACAAAACTTCATAATTGCAGATTCGCATAATAAAATATTTAATGGAACAATTTATTTTGATTATTTGAAAGTCAAAACTTACGTTTTTACACTCATAACCAATTGATATTACTGTAAGTATAATCTACTTTTTGTGTATTTTGCGCCTTTTTGCGGCTATATCAATTGAGGGAGAAGAGGTAAAATGAAAAAGGTTATTATTTTTATTGTGGTTTTAGGTTTAGTTGCTATAGGAACATCCTATTTATTAAAACCAGCGCATAAAGAGGTAAAACCTGCTAAACTGCTTCCGGCTGATACTCTGCTGATGGTCGAGCTTGTCAATCTTGAAAAGAGCATTGATGGTTTCAAATCGGGAAAACTGGGACAGAAGCTTAAGGAAATTGATTTGACTGGTGTTATGCAGAATCTGGAAGTGCCAATAAAGGCAATTGAAGAGTATGAAAAAACTAAATCAGCGGTTCTTTCAACTCTTGACAGTATGTTGTTTAAAGAACTTTTTGGGCAGGAGACAGTATTGGCTGTTTTACCACCTAAGATAGATCACCTGACACCAGAAGGTTTAAAGAAAGCCCTCGATAGCCTGGTGTTGATTTCCCGCCCTAAATCCAGCGCCGAACTTGTTGAGTTTGTCAGCCGGATTTTTACGAAAAACCTGAAATTTCAAACCGAGGTCTATGCTGGATACGAGATTAAGAGTTTTGAGCTGGATTACGATATTACCGTTCATTATTCCCTGGCTGACGGTCTGCTGGTTGCCACTCTTGACCGGCAGGCTATTAAAAACTGTCTTGATTTCAGGAAAAACCAGCAACCTTCTCTGGATCAAAACGAATACTACCAGAATTTACGCAGTAAACTTGCCTCCTCTGGAACTAAAACATTTGTCTATAACAATACTAAAAAGATGTATGAGAGTATCCTTAATATTTCGCGGCTAATTATCAAAGAAGAAAAATTTTCTGATATGGAACGTTCTTTAGCCGCTTTTAAAGGTTTGAAAGCAATCGGATATGCGTCATACGATGACGGCAGCGATCTGTTGCAGAGCAAAACACTGGTCATGATCGACAAAAAGGGTTTGGAACCGGTTTATGCTAAAGCATATTTTACTAAACCTGGGAAAAACAAAACTTTGCAGATTGTACCGGACAATACCCTTTTCTATTACTGGGCAAATAATCTGCATCTTAAGTCGCTTTGGGATATATATTTTGAAAATCAATATCTGAATGATGAAAAAAAAGAATCTATGAAAACCAGTCTTGAAAAAGAAATTGGTGTCAGCTTCGATGAAGTATTTCAGGCTTTTGGCAATCAGTTTGGGCTAATTCTGACAGATATTAATACAGGAGGGCTTTTCCCAATCCCTAAATTAACTTTTTTTATGGAAACAGCAAACCAGGATACAACGGCAAAGCTCATGGACTCAGTAACGCAGAAATCGGGAATGGTTCTGCAGAAAGAAGAATTCAACGATATAAAGATAAACTATATTATGTTGCCTTTTGGAAATGATGTGCAGCCTGCTTATGCCTTTTTCAATGGCTTTTGTATAGTATCGATTAACCATCAGTTGATAAAGGATATAATCAGTACTTACAAGAATGGTGACAACATTACTACTGACAAGGATTTTCTAACTGTCAATAAAGGGTTAACCGATAAGAACAATAATATAATGTTTGTCAAATTTGATCAGCTTATTGATAAAATCAAAGAACTAGTCATTTTTGGAAGAAATATGATAGTGCTTAAAGATCAGGGCGAGGCGGAAAAGGCTGCTGTAGTTATAAGTGGAGTTATCAACCCGGCCATGGACGGTCTAAAGATGTATAGAACCATTGGTTCACGTACCTTTACCAAAGAAGATGAAATCGAAGCAGATATATATTACAAGATTGATAGATAATTCATGCCCAAAGGCGCAGGAAGCGGGGGAAACCCACGAACGGTAAGGGAGTCAACAGCCATGATTTCCCAGTGCCCTTTCAACTCTCAGCAGCAATATTTCCTTTTGGATCGGTTTTTTGATATAATCCATGGCTCCCAGTTTAAATCCCATTGCCTCGTCTTTAGGATCGAGCCTGGATGTCATAAATATTACAGGCGCTTTAATTCCTTTTTGACCCAGCATCTCAAGCAATTTAAACCCATCCAGGTTAGGCATATTTATATCAGAGAGGATAAGATCAAATTCTTCCTTGCCAAGACAAAGAAGAGCTTCTATGCCGTCTCCTGCAATTGTAACCCTGTAGCCGCGGTTTTCAAGTAAACGGGCAATAAGCTTTTGCGTCAGACTGTCATCGTCAACAATGAGTATTAACGGCGGTTCTTCTTTTTTTAATTTTTCAGGCGCAACCGCTGAAACAGTTGTTTTTACTGGAGCAGCTTCCAGAATAACAGTTTCAGACGGTTCAATTTTTGTAGAGGATTTTTTCAAAGCCGGCTTTCTAAAATCTATCTCTTCCATCAGAAGCTTATCGTAAATATCTTTTGGAGCAAAAAGATGATTTCTCATTTTTTCAAGTGCATGATCGGTTATCAGGTAGTCTCCTCTTGTGTGTGTAAAAGATCTTATCTCTGCAATAGAAATACCCGCGCGAACCATTTCAGAAATTTTCGGGTCAAAGGAGAGAATTTCATACAACCCTTCACGTCCATAATAGCCTGAGTTATTGCATTTTGGACAACCAGCAGGATGTGCGACCATGGATGGGATATTGTCTGTAAACGGCGACAGCATTTTCACCTCTTCCTGTGAGATCGCAACTATCTCTTTGCAATGCGGGCAGAGCTTCTTTAGCAATGTCTGGGCAACAACAGCGAGTACGGCATCCGCCATTATCGTCCGGTCAACCCCTAACCTTTCAAGACGGAAAATAGCGGTGGTGGCATTTGATGTATGAAGAGTCGTAATGGTCAGATGTCCCGTGCTTGCAAAGTCAATGCCCATTTTTGCAGAATAGGTATCCCTTACTTCTCCCATGTACAGAATGTCAGGATCCTGTCTGACCGAGGCCTTTAAAAGAGCATCAAATGTAACGCCTGTTTTTTCATTTACTTGTTGTTGATTGGCCAGGGGTATGCGGTATTCTACAGGATCTTCAACAGACATCAGGCTTCGGATCTGGATGTCTATCTTGCTTAAAAGGCTGTAAATTGTTGTGGTCTTTCCTGACCCTGTGCCGCCAACTATAAGAATCAGCCCTGCCTTTCGTTTAGCACAGTCGATCAAGGTATTAACCTGTTTTTCTGTCATGCCAAGCTCGGTTAAGTCTTTTGGTTTGGCGTATGGCTCGAGCATTCGCATAACAACACTTTCCCCGTCAGGAGTGGAAGTGGTGGATATTCTGAAGTTAAAAGTTCTTTCATCTATGATTACGGCAAATGCCCCGTCCTGTGGTCTCTTTTTTTCCGCTATATCAAGACCTCCGATTACCTTGAAGCGAGATATGAGTTTAATGCCTGTATTCTTCTTTATAGTGACGATGTCTTTTAAATCCCCATCAACCCGAAACCGAACCACGGTGTCAACCTCCTTGGGTTCTATATGGATATCGCTGGCTCTTTCTTTTACTGCCCTGCCAAGAAGAATATTGGAAATATGAATAACCGGATTTTCTTTGATTCCCGATTTTAAAACAAGTCCTGCAGCTTTCCTTTTTTCTTTGATCGGAAAAGTCGTTTTGTGCTCCACTGATTCGCCATGCTCGAACAACCAATCAATATTGCCTGGTTCCGTTATCATGAGTTCGAATCTTTTGTTGATACCCGACAATTTCATCAAATTGTCCATGAGGTCCCAATCAAAAGGGTTGCTGAGCACAAAGCCCTCTTTTCCGGATGCATTGCTTACCGGCACAATATGGTTTAACCTGCAATATGTCGCTGGAAGCACTCCCAGCCGGATATGATCGGTATTGATCTTAAAAAGATAGGGAACCTTCAGAAATTTTGCAATAAGTTGAGCTATTTTGCTCTTGCTGATTTCCACGGCTTTGGATATTAAATAGATTTTTTGTGGTGGAAGGTTTGAGAATTTATACCATTTTTCAGGTTCCAGGGCTATTTGATCAAAAAGAAATTCCTTGAATTGAAGAAAGTTGGACGGCAGCAGCTTTTCGCGCCATCCCCTGTCATTTTTTCGCAGTTCTTTCCATTGTGTATCTGTTTTTATATGTTTGCGGATTTTCTGCAGGAGGTCATCTTTTTTGATTGGTTTCACGAGGTAGTCTGTAGCACCAATGGAAAATGCCCTGGCTTTGTCCTGTTCTTTTTCAAGCCCTGTGACAAATATTACAGGAATATAAGAAGTTTCATCATTTTTCTGCAGTTTCGAACAGACCTGATACCCGTCCATATCCGGCATCATAATATCTAGCAGGATGATATCGGGCATTGTCTTTTTGACCTTTTCAAGGGCATCCCTGCCGCTTTCGGCGGTTATTACATCACAGCCTGCGTTTTTGATAAGCTGACCCAGAATCTTCAGCGTCATCTCAGCGTCGTCAATACACATGATCAAAGGCTTTGTCCGGTTATTCACCATATGCTATTACCATGTTTCTTCCAGCGTTTTTGGCCCTGTAAAGGGCGCTGTCCGCCTTTTCTATCATGGCACCGAGAATATGAGACATGTCTTTTTTGTTTCCTGCCGGGACGGCGCTTGTTAAGCCAAGGCTTATGGTTATATCCAGCTTGTTGTCGCCTATTTTAAAGGGCTTGTTGGAGATTGAGGCGCGGATTCTCTCTGCAATTTTTTTTCTGGATTCGTTCTTTGCTCCCGGCACTCCGATGAGAAATTCCTCTCCGCCGTATCTGCCGATGACATCGTATGGCCTCAGTGCGGCCTTTAACCTGTCTGCTATTTCGATCAGGACCATGTCGCCTGCGGTGTGTCCCAGGGTGTCATTGACCCTTTTAAAATGGTCGATGTCGAGCATGATCAGGCTATAGAATTTTTTGTCACGGGAAACGCGGTAAATTTCGTCCTGAAGGCGTTTTAAGAGCTCCCTTCTGTTCAAAAGTCCGGTAAGTGGATCGGTAATGGCCAGGATATGTAGCTTACTGTTTGCGTCGTTCAGCTTGCGCTCAAGAACTGAAATTCTACTGGCCACCCTGATGCGGGAGACAAGTTCTTTCCTGGCAAAGGGTTTTGTCATGTAATCGTCGCCGCCTGTTTCAAGTCCCTTGACGATGTCTTCTATACCCCGCTTTGATGTCAGAAACAGGATATAGACGTAATGGGTGACAGAGGCCTTTCTTATCCGCCGGCAGAGTTCAAGGCCGTCCATTTCCGGCATCATCCAGTCAAGAAGAGCAATGTAGATATTGTCCTTTTCTTTTTGAAATATACTCCACCCCTCGTAGCCGTCTCTTGCTTCCAGCACTTCGTAACCTTCGCTTTCGGCTGTTTTTTTTATGATCTGGCGCGTACTCAGATTATCTTCCACAATGAGCGCTTTCATTTTTCCTCCCAACCTGGCATTGAGATAAAATTATTAAACCTTTCAAGCTCCTCTTCAAGCTCCTTTAAGGTTTTATCCGCTCCCTCGATATTTTTCGACTTGCCCATCTTCTCAAGCTTGTAGGAAAGTTCGTATACGTAGGTCAGCCCCATGTTGCCCGAAGATCCCTTCAGGGAGTGGGCGGTCTCATCAAGAGCATTAAAATTTTTCTCCTTTATGGCCCTGGATATCTCTGCCAGTTTTTCAGGACAATCGGTCTTGAATATTTCGATTAGCTCCTTTAGAAATTCCATATCTCCATCAGTTATTTCCCGTGCGTGATCCATATCAAACATTGGTCTGTTTTTATCCATAATAGTTCACCTCCTTTCTGCCTTCTATACCTCGGAAAGTTATAAATTGTGGCCTTTCGAGGTATAAATTTATACCCTGTTTATTACAGAGGCCATATATCCTGCGCCAAATCCATTATCTATATTTACAACAGCAATATTTGAACTGCAACTATTTAACATGGCAAAAAGAGCTGTCAAGCCACTAAAATTTACACCATAACCTATGCTTGTTGGAACAGCTATAACCGGTTTACTGACCATGCCTGCAACAACGCTCGGAAGGGCACCCTCCATACCAGCGACAACTACAAGTACAGTTGCTTTATCTATTAATTCTTTATGATCAAATAACCTGTGGATGCCTGCAACTCCAACATCAAAAATTGATTCAATATCGTTTCCCATATATTTTGCTGTAAGGCAAGCTTCTTTTGCAACAGGTATGTCTGATGTGCCTGCTGAAAGTACGACAATGATTCCTTTACCTTGCATAGCTATCTCATGTTTTTTCCATACAGCCATATTAGCATCTTCATGATATTCAATATCCGGAAAATGTGAGGTCACTTTTTTTGCATTATGCTTATTGATACGCGTAATTAATACGATATTTTCCTGCAGCATCATCTTTTCCAATATGCCGATAATCTGGTCTGATGTTTTCCCCTGCCCGAATATGACTTCGGGAAATCCCTTGCGTAGTGAGCGGTGATGGTCTATATGTGCATATTCAATGTCCTCAAACGACAGATATTTAAGAGACTCTATTGCATCGTTAACGGTTGTCTTTCCTGATGCAACAGAAGTAAGGATTTTATCTAAAGAATTTAGATTCATTGTTTTTACACCTTTGAAAAAAAATCTGACAGGATAACAGGATAAACAAGATTTTATTTAAAATGAACAAACAAAGCCAATTTTCATTGTAGCTATCCAGTAAATCATAAAATATAATCACAGCATGAAGAAGGTATGTATCAAAGTGCTAACGTGTTACAGATAAACAAAATTATAATTAACGGTCAATAAAATCCTGATATGGAGTGAATAAAGTTTATGAAGATAGTAGTAATTATTCCTTCGAGATATGGTTCAACACGATTTAAAGGCAAGCCTCTTGCCCTTATTGCCGGAAAACGCATGATAAATCGCGTATATGAAATGGCAAGTAAAGCAGAAAGCATAACAGATGTAATTGTTGCCACGGATGATCAGCGAATTTTCAATACTGTAAAGGAGCTTGGCGGCAATGCCGTCATGACTTCAAAAGAGAATAGATCCGGCACTGACAGAGTTGCAGAGGCTGCTGAGCTTATTGGTCTTAACCTGGATGATATTATTGTGAACGTCCAGGGGGATCAGCCCCTTCTTGACCCCCGATGTATTGACGATCTGGTAAAACCCTTTTTTACAATTCCGGATCTTGAGATGAGCACACTTGCTTTTAAGATTATTAATAAAGATGAAATAACAAATCCAAAGCATGTTAAAGTTACATTTGACGACAAGGGCTTTGCTCTGTATTTTTCCAGATCGCCAATACCTTTTTGTCGTGATTCATCAACCGGCTATGATATTTATAAGCATTTAGGTATTTATGCTTATAGTAGACAATTTTTAGAGGTATTCAGAAAACTTCCAGATGGAAAGCTGGAAGTCATAGAGAAATTAGAACAGCTCAGGGCAATTGAGCATGGTCATAAAATCATGGTGGTTGTAACTCCTTATGATTCACCTGAAGTAGATCTTCCCGACGATATTGAAAGAATAGAGAAGATTTTATCTAATCCCTGATCACTGATTGATATCCTGTTCTATAATTTCTCCAGGTTTTATGATTGTGCTTTCAGTTGTGGTTTTCGGTTGTACCTGAGTTGCCGGTGTGGAGATAATTTTCTTTTCAATATTTTTTTCTAATTGATTCAGTTTCCGGTCATAAAGTTTTTGTTCATTTTTAAGTGCGGAATCAAGTGTTTTTTTGTCTACTGTCACTGCCGACAGCTTTGAAATATCAGATTTTAGTTTATTTAGGTCAATAGATATTTTATCCGCAGTTTTAGACAGGTTCGCCAGTTTCTTATTAAATTTAGTATCAAAGGTCTTTAGTTCAGATGAAACATTTTTCAGGTTATTGCTGATGGATGCAGATTTTTTTTCTATTTCAGATATTGAATTGTTAAACCCTTTATTATCGATTTTTCTAGCAGACCTTATGTATTTTATTGCGGTTGTTGCTTCGTCTAATTTTGTCTGTAAGGAAGAAGTATGATTTTCGATTTTGGAAAACGAATCCTCGAGTTGTTTATATTTTGAGGTTAAGTCGGATAATTTTTCTTCCAGATCCTTTGAAAGATTCTTAACATCCGTGGTTCCGGTATCGTGAACCGTTGCTACTCTATTTTTTATATCAAGATACGCTAAAAAAATTATAATACCTACAAGACATGGTATTAAAACTGAAATAAAAGTGATTCTATTACTTAGTTTTTCTATACGCGTATTTTCCATTTCCTCCTGGAACCGGCGATCCTGGCTTTCATCATCAATACCGATCTTAAAATTTGATGTATCCTTTTCTTCCATTATATACCCCTTAATTTCACGCTCCAAACCTTTAAACCCTGAACCCTTATTCCCATTCTATTGTGCTTGGCGGCTTTGAACTGATGTCATAGACAACCCTGTTTACTCCTTTGACTTCATTTATAATTCTGTTTGAGATATTTCCAAGAAGGTTATGAGGTAATCTTGCCCAGTCTGCTGTCATTGCATCCTTGCTGGTAACTGCGCGGATAGCTGCAATGTTTTCGTATGTTCGCTTGTCGCCCATTATGCCCACACTTTTTACAGGCAGAAGAACGGCAAATGACTGCCATAATTTTTTATAGTAGCCATTATTTTTTATTTCTTCAAGTAAGATAGCATCTATTTCTCTTAATATTAAAAGTCGCCGGCCTGTTACTTCTCCAATTATTCTAATAGCAAGACCAGGGCCGGGAAATGGTTGCCTCCAGATAAATTCTTCGTGAAGTCCTAATTCTTTGCCTAACAGGCGGACTTCATCCTTAAAAAGGTATTTTAATGGCTCAATAAGTTTTAGTTTCATTTTTTTTGGCAGACCGCCTACATTGTGATGAGATTTTATAATAGATGATGGCCCGCCAAAAGCAGATACGGACTCAATAACATCAGGGTAAAGCGTTCCCTGGGCCAAGTAGTCAACATCCTTTATTTTATGGGCTTCAGCTTCAAATACATCCATAAATATTCTGCCGATTATTTTTCGCTTTTTTTCAGGATCAGTTATATCAGCCAATGCTTTTAAAAACTTGCTTTTTGCATTAATAAACCTGATGTTGATTTTAAGATGTTGTTTAAGACTTTTTTTCAGTTTATCTGCTTCATTCTTTCTAAGAAGACCGTTGTCAACAAATATACAGGTAAGATTTTTTCCTATTGCCTTGTGTATAAGCAAGGCAGTTACACAGGAATCTACCCCACCGCTTAAACCAAGAATAACTTTTTCTGACTTTATCGTTTCTTTAATTTGTAATATCGAATCCCTGGCAAATGATTTCATGGTCCATGAGCGCTTACAGCCGCATATATCAAAAAGAAAATTGCGAAGAATAGTCTGACCCTTTTGTGTGTGTTGAACTTCAGGATGGAACTGGACTCCATAATATTTTTTATTTTTATTAACAGTCGCCGCTATTTCTGTATTTTCTGTAGAAGCCGTTATCTTAAATCCCGCGGGCAGCTTAACTGTTGAATCACCGTGACTCATCCAGCATTTTGTTGTTTTATCTACATGTTTGAATAGATCTTTTTGAGTTTTAATTTTAAGTTCAGCAAAGCCATATTCGCGTTTTTTTGCCTTTTTTACAGTTCCACCCAAAGAATGTATCATAAACTGCATTCCATAACATATTCCAAGCACAGGTATGCCAAGATCAAAAATCGCTTTGTCGATTTTAGGACTCTGTTTTTCGTAAATGCTTGCCGGTCCTCCCGATAGTATTATGCCTTCAGGTTTAAGAGATCTTACATAATCAATATCAGTATCTGGTGATAATATTTGACAGTATATATGACATTCGCGAACACGGCGAGCTATCAACTGATTATATTGTGAGCCGAAATCTATTATAATTATCATGACACATCCTTAATTTTAATTATGGTAATTAAAGTTGATGAACTCTTAAAAAGTCGAAATTTGGACGGCAAAGTAAAAAGCTTCAGTTTCAAGGCGCGCAAATCCTGAGGAGAAAGGCGTACTTATCGCTACGCCGCAATGACGAAGGATGCAGCGCAACGCAGAAAATGGACTTTTTACGAAGCCGTCAAAGTTTATACGATTTGCGCAAACAGCTTGAATATGTTAAACACCTCGAAAAATGTCAACTTTAATTTAATATGAAAAACAATATTATCATCCAGATATATGAAGTTCAAACTGCATCTGAAGCTGAAAAACTCATCGAACTTGGGGTGGATCATATCGGTAGTGTCATTGTTTCCGAAAGAGAATGGCGGATTCCGATTATTAAAGAGACAATAAACTTTATAGATTCTACAGGCTCGAAGAGCAGCCTGATCATGCTTTTCAGTGAGCAGAATAATATCTTTCGAGCACTGGATTATTACAGGCCGGATATACTTCATTTTTGCGAAGACATAGTAAGCCTTTACAGTATATATGGGAACTGTGAAGATTTGATCTTTTTACAGCAAAATATTAAAGAAAAGTTTCCTGAAATCAAGCTGATGCGTTCTATACCGATAACTCAGCCCGGAATGAAAAATCAGGTTGCATCAATTGAATTTGCACGGATGTTCGAGCCGGTAAGTGATTATTTTTTAACCGATACATTGCTTGTGCAATCATCTGGTTCCGGCTTGAAAAACCAGCCTGTAGAAGGTTTTGTTGGTATAACCGGCAGGACATGTGATTGGGATGTGGCTGCTGATCTGGTCGAATCAAGCAGTATACCCGTTATTCTTGCAGGAGGCATGGCGCCGGATAATGTGTTCGATGGTATAATGCGTGTTTGTCCTGCCGGTGTGGACAGTTGCACAGGGACCAATTCTTTAGATTTTAAAGGGAGGCCCATAAGGTTTCAAAAAGATTTTGAAAAGGTAAAGCGCTTTGTTGAAGAAGTGCGCAGAGCTGAAAAGCTGTTTTGTTGAATAAATATCGTTATAACAGTTTAGCCACTAAGGCACGAAGGCTCAAAGAAGAGATATGAATTTTTTATTATAATCTTGGTCTCTTGGTGTCTTTGTGGCTGAGTATTACTTTGAGGAGGAATTTTAATACATGTATGAAAGCGGTGACCTGAGAAAAGGTCTTAAAATTGAGATTAATGGCGAACCATATATTATTGTGCAGTTTAACTTTGTTAAACCCGGAAAAGGCAAGTCTTTTTACAAATGTAAGCTAAAGAATATGCTTTCAGGCGTTATAGTTGATCAGACATTTAGATCCAGTGAAAAATTCAAAGAGGCAAACCTGGAAGAACAGGAGATGGAATATTTATATTCAGACGGTAACAATTACTGCTTTATGAACACATCAACTTATGACCAGGAATTTCTCTCTGAAGACCAGGTCGGTGAGCTCCTTAAATTTTTAAAGGAAAATACGGTATGCAATATTCTTTTTTTTGACGGCAGAGCAATAGGAATTTCATTGCCGAATTTTGTTAATCTCAGGGTTGTCAAAACTGATCCCTGGGTTAAGGGTGACACAGCCGCAGGCAGCACAAAACCTGCAACACTTGAAACTGATTATATTGTTCAGGTGCCGCCTTTTGTTGAGAAGGATGAACTTGTTAAAATCGATACCAGAACCGGTGAATATGTGGAGCGGGTGAAGGAGTGAATTGAATAGTGAAAATTGAATAGTGAAAATTTGTGGAATCGCTTCGCTCCATTAATTCATATAAAATTAACAGAATTCATTCAATTTTCAATATACAATTTTCAATCTTCAATAATTATTACTATTTCATGGATGGATTTTTTACTTGATAGCATTATAGTAAATTTAATATTTTTATATATGAACTTATCACCTTTTTGAGGAATTTTGCCCATGTGTTTAAGCAGAAAACCTCCAATAGTTTCATAGTCTTCTTTTGGCAGGTTTATTTTCAGTTGTTCGTTTACATCTTCTATTTCCATCCTCGCATTAACTATGAATTTATTGTCATTAAGCTTTATAATTTTGCTTATTTCTCTATCATATTCATCGCGGATATCACCAACTACTTCTTCGAGTATATCTTCAATGGTAATAATTCCCACTGAGCCGCCATATTCATCAACAACAATGGCAATTGAATCGTGCGATTTTTGAAAAGAAATAAGAAGGTCATCAATCCTTTTAAGCTCGGGTATAATAGGCACCTTTCTTATAAATTGTTCAATTTTTGCTTTGCTGTCATATGCATGGAGAAGGTCAAGAACATGTATAATGCCTGTAAGGTTGTCTATCCGGTTTTTAAAAACAGGCAACCTTGAATATCCGGTTCTGCTGAGAATTTTTGTTGCATCACTTACATCTGCTGTATTTGTTATTGCGGTCACATTGACGAGAGGAACCATGATATCTGAAACTTTAGATTCTGAAAGATGAAAAACCCTGTGAATAAGTTTTTTTTCTTTTCTTTTTAGATCACTTCCTTCGCCTGGAATACTTAGCAGCATTGCGAGTTCTTCTTTAGTTATATATGGAAGCTTTTTAATGTTTTCTTTTCCGATACGTCTGTAAAAACTTTCGCTTGCCCAGAAAAAAAGGTAAGTAACAGGTGAAATAATGCGGGATGCAAAAAAAAGTAAATACGAAATTTTTGGCGCAATTATAGTTGCATTCTGCTGAAATATTGTTCTTGGGATGATTTCTCCAAACGTCAATAAGAAAGGAGAGATAATAACAATTGTCAATATCTCTCCATGTTTTCCAAAAAGGCCCTCAAACAACACTGCCGCAACAACAGAGGCGGTTATTACGAACATGTTTGTTCCTGTGCTGGTTGTTGCCAGGAACCAGCGTGGATTATTGATCATTTTCAATGCCAGCCTGGCTCCCTGGGAGCCCTTGGCAGCCTTTCTTCTGAGCTTGAGCTTGTCTGAAGATATCAGCATCATCTCAGATCCCGAAAAGAAGCCCTGGAACAATATACAAAGAAATATTATAAAAATATTCAAGCTAATCATGGCACATCTACTGGATCATGTTCGTCATATATTTCACCAAAAAGCTCTTCCAGAAGATCTTCTAATGTGATGAGTCCGGAAACCTTCCCTTGTTCAGTTAAACATATGGCTATATGTATGCGTTGTTGCTTCATGGAGTAAAAGACCTCATCAACTTTCATGTTTTCCAGTATGAAGTATGGTCTTCTGCATATGTCCGGCAGAAGTTCAGCTTTACCCATATATTTTTTAGTTACAACTTTTAACAGATCCTTTGCATAAAGGATTCCTATGATATTATTAATATTTTCTTTGAAAACGGGAATCCTTGAATAATGATTTTTTTTCACAAACTTAATTATTGATTCTGCATCCATGTCATGGGGAAGACAGAACATGTTTTCTTTTGGGGTCATGACTTTAGATACATGGGTATCACTAAACTCGAAAACCTTGTGGATAAGGTCTCTTTCAACAATTTTCAGTTCACCATCTTTGTAGCTTAAATCCACCATATCACGGAAATCATCTTCCATTATGGTCGGTGAAGGTTTATGTTTTTTTATGCCTGATAATTTTATGAAGCAATCCGTGAGCTTGATAAGAATCCAGTGAAGTGGTGAAATTAATTTTGCCAATGTATTGAGAGGACCGGATATGAGAGGAGCAATTTTTTCATTATGAGTTACACCTATGGTTTTTGGGATTACTTCGGCAAATATCAGCGTCAAGGGTGTCATTATTGCAATGGTAAGCCACTTACCGTGTTCTCCTAAAAGAGATACAAAAAAATAAGTGGCAATAACCGATGCCGTGATATTAACCATATCATTGCCCATCAGTATTGTTACTATGAGTCTTCTCGGGCGAAGAAGAAGCTTATCTATGAGCGCTGCTCTTTTGTTCCCGCTTTTTCTAAGACGTTCGCGCTGCAAGAGAGTTAAGGAAAACAGAGCTGTTTCCGAACCTGAAAAAAGACCGGAAAAGATAAGTAGAAAAAATATTAAGGCTGCTTTAAAGAATAAATCGACTTCCAATGTGTTGCGATTTCCTTTATATATGGCATAGTTCGCTTAGCCTTTGATCATACATCTTTCCTATGCCGTATTCATTTCGTCTCATAAATTTTTCAACAGAAGGACCTATGATCTGCATTTCAGGATGTTTTTTCTGAACATCAAGAGCAATTCTCATCTCTTTTGTACATCCTGTACTATAAGTTGCATCCTTGCCTACCCATTCCGGCGGAACTTTTTTATCCATAGCCTGAAATGCGTTAACTATATCATCGTAGCTTTGAAAGCGCCATATGTCTATATAGCCGCTCCTTTGTACAATTTCCCACATATACATCAAATCATCCGCATCCATTCCAATTTCAAAGTATTCAGAAGGATTGATTATAAATGTCATTGCAAACTGATCTTTGAGAAAATCAATAAAAACAGACATGATTTTTTTTGCTATCTGTATTTTCCCGGGGATGGAACCTATAATGCCGCTGTAAAAAATGACTGTCCCCCCATTTCTTTTTGCCTCTTCCATCTGGTCGATAATTATCTTTGCTTTTTTCTCAAGATCGCTATGTGAAAACTTAATTACAGATGGATGCTTTGGTTTATAGGAAATTAGAATCGAACCATCCGGACCTCTTGAGATATTGAATATATCCCTGGTAAATTGAAAATGATTTTCAAAAATTCTCCGTTTCTGATCATGGCCTCTTGAAATTATTCCATCTACCTCTCTGAAAATTCTTGAGAAAACTTTTGAAGTAAGAAGAAGATTAAAATTTTCACGTGTTCCGTCTGATATAACTATTATATTTTTATCGCTTCTTAAAATTCCGACAAGTTCGTTTTTCCCTATATTCTTTTCTTCAATAAAAAATGCCCCTTCGAGCTGTTTGCTTAATATCTCATCTTCCTGGGCATCGAAGAAGTCAACTTTGGTATAAAGAGGCCCATCTTTAAAAGCAATAATAACCTTATGCCCCAGCTTTGTAAGATATTTAATTATTGCAAGGTCCACTATAATTTCCCCTGATTCATCAGCAAGCCACAAAATTTTTTTTGTTTGGTCATCCTTACCCTCAATGCCAAGAAAATTCAGCAGAGGTTTAACACCATTTCCGATCATTTGACGATTGAACAGTTCATGAAAATCAACTTCTTTATAAGCTTTTGATTCATCTGATTCCCAAAGAGATTTTTCAACGGACAGAGATAATAATCTTTTGATTTCAACATGCTCAACAAATTCTTTAATTCCCGCAAGAGTTGACGGAGAATTTAAAATAACAGTATTATCCACTTGATTTATCGCTTTTTTAAAAGCCTCTGAGCAAAGAGCCTTACTAACTCTTTTATTACGAATAGCTTTTTCACAGAGAAATGGGTCATCAATAAGGGTTCGATCAAGATAGATCTTAAGCAGGCGTTTTTCTACACGAGAGGGAATCATCATTTCATCTTGCGTTTCGTGTAAAAACTTTATTTTAATAAGGGCTTCAAGGAAGCTTTTATCCCTTTCATCTTCTATTTGGCTATCAATAAGCTCCATAATTCTTTGAAGAACTTTTTTATATTTTTCCTGCAGAAAAGAGGAATCATTTTTGCTCATAATTGCTTCAAACATTCTGTCTGAACAGGGATAATATCTTTCATCATTTTCTGTATATATCATGAAGGTTACCTGCTCCGGTGATGCCACATGGTCTGGATAGGCAAAATAATCCATATGGTTTTCAATAAAGAAAGCTGTATGCCAAGCATCTTTTTCAGGGTTTTCACCAGGCCGGTAAGTAATCTTAACTTGGTTATCGGACTCTATTTTATTTTCCATATATTTTTCTAAATAGTTGTAACTACTCAGGTTGGTTAGGCTGAGTAGTTACCTTCTCTTTTTGATAATGGCTTAAAATTCATATCCCTTCTTTGAGCCTTTGTGTCTTAGTGGCTGAACTTTTACAATTCATGAAATCAAAAAGCTGAGATAGGTCTGTTAATATAATGTCGGCAGAAAGGTTTTTACATTTTGGATCATCTTTTCTCATCTTTAATGATCTTGAGTCTCCTGCAAAAAGCGCTGTTTTAAATCCTGCCATTTTTGCCGGATAAATATCCTTTAACATATCATTTCCAATATATAATACTGAATTTTTCCGGATATTCATGTTGTTAAGCTTTTTTGCTGCAAGCTGAAACAAAAATGTTGACGGCTTTGCATATCCGAATTTATATGAAAAAATAATTAAATCATTATGAAAACCAAGATCTGACATATCTGATCCCAGTAACCACTTAAAAAGATAAGGAGTATAGAACTGTGCGTTTGATATAATTCCTGTCAGAAGCTTTGAATCTTTGCATGCAAAAAGCAGCTCTCTGATATGAGGCATTGGATATACAGGATTGACAAGCATTTCAAATTCAACAGCAAACCTTCTGATAAAATCCAAATCATTATTTTCTAAAATACTCGTCCATATGCGGTCGATTTCAACTTCCGGAAAATCAATGCCTTTTTCACGCATTTCATCATGTTTTTTTTTAATGGCGCTGAACAAATCATCCAGAATAATATGTGGTTTTTTTTTAATGTCATATTTTAACAGCAATTGTTCCAGGCGATGTATATTATGTGATTTTTTTTCAGCAATGCTTATATCGCCTGAACCGCTTATGAACAATGTGCCATAAATATCAAAAAGTATGCATTTTATCTTTCCATCTATCTTTCCGGTTTTTTTTAAAGAAGTTGGTATCGGGTTGAGTGGAGTGATATAATTCGATATAAGATTTTTACTCAACATAATCGTTCCACTTAAGCAGGCTGAATTGTTCGAGATTTATAAACTCTGAAAGCAATATGTTTTTATCAAGCCTCTGATGGACTGGATTATTAATTATTTTTGAATAAATTTTCAGCAGGTTTTTTTTGTAAGTTGTTTTGCTGTAGTTATTCAGAACAGCATTCATGTTGTTTTCTATCAACGCTTTATTGTTTAACAAACTACTTGCAGGACTGGAAAGATATGGATTAAGCTTAATTAGTTTTTTTGTCTCATTTTTACTTGATAATACATGAGAAATTATCTGTTTTTGAAACGGTTCATAAAGCAGTCCAAAATCAATATTGTTATTTCCGGTTATTTTTGTAAAAGATTTTTGTATTTCTTCTTCATTAATTTTGAAGTCAAAGAGAGAACAGTTTTTTAAAATACACGCCTTCCAAACCTCATAAAATTTATCTTTGCCTATCCATTCAAGTGGAATAAGGAGTTTATCATAAAGATGATCAAGTGCAATCCCGTTTTTTTCAAAGTCATGGCATATATCAGGAAGTTTTCTTCCCCGGAGAATTTTTTTTGCTGTCCAGGGCTCAAGAAAAGAAAAACCAAAGCCTTCAGTTATGCTTGTAGTAATAATAAATTTTGCTGAAAGCATCAGCTCTGAAAAATCTTTTTTCAAGCCGGCTTCAAATTCCACATCAAGATTATTTTCTTTAACATATTTTTTCCATCCAGCGTAGCTGATAATATCAGACATACTGTTCGGAGGAAGCGTTATGGTAAGAGTTTCATTGTTCTGGAAGAAAAGAGATAGAAGTATTGCTTCACCGATATTTTTTCTTCTTATAGCGCGTATGGGATATAGAACGTAGTTTCCGGTATCAGATTCCTTTTTGTCAGAAGCAATGGGCTTGATTGTGTTGAATATTTTATGAAGGCCTTGTTTTTTCAGGCCGGCTTTAAGCAATATATTGTAATCCCGTGAGTTGATTACTCCGTAGTGACAATCTGAAACATATTCTTCAGAAAAATATAATAAAGGCCGCCCGTCTTCGGCAAAATCGTGGATTTGTAAAAAAAGCTTTATTCCCCTTTTTTGAAGAGCCTTGAGAATTTTTAAAAAATTTATATTTTTTGCAAGCACGGGATTGTGAACATGGAGAACATCGCATCCATTATTCCATCTTGAAAAAACAGCTTTTATTATGTCATCTGCGACTTCTTCGGGCTTGTATATTTTTTGTGACCGGCTGCCATAACCAAGGCCTGGGATATGCACTAAATCAGCAGGAAAGGATATATCAGGAAGTTCTCCTGATAGTACAAGAACCTCGCATTCTTCTCCGAGGGCTTCTACCTGTTGTTTTAAAACAGTTGTAACTCCGCCTGTCTTCAGGTGATAATGGATAAATGCTATTTTCATTAGGCTAAATTTTATATTATTGCAACCCGTTATAATGACTAAAAAATATTATCATAAAAAACAGTTAAGGGAAAGACCGGTTTTTTTATTTAAATTATCAGAAATCTGAAAACTCAAATATGAGATTAACCAGAGGCAGCGGGCATTTAAATTTAAGAACGTCTGAAACTCGCGCATAAGTGAGCCTAAAGAAAAAAGAGTATTAATATCAGTTAGAAAAATAGAACGTTATGGCTTGAGTTTATCCTTTTAACAAAAATATACAAAAGTGCCTCTTTTTTCTTAATGCTCACTAAGGAACGTGGACGAATTAACTTCCCCAACTATGCATCACAGCTTCAGGCCGCCTTTGTCCGATCTCAAATCCCAAAAATATTGAAATAGCTCGCTATTCCTTCAACTTTTGTGATCTGAGATCAAACAAATTCGACCCAAATCTGTGCGCCTACTTGTGGAAGTTAATTCGTCCACGTTCCTAATACGCTCAAACAGTCAGCCGTTTTAAATTTAAATGCCCGCCACCTCTAATTGTTAATAAGTTACTTTTGAGTTTTCAAATTTCTGATTATGTAAATATTTTCATAATAATTATGTATTATAAACCACAATATAAATATATTTAAGATTATTTTGTTGATTTTAATTCCTGTTGTTAATTGTTAAAAATAGCTTTAATGGGCTGTAGTCAAGCGTTTAAGCTATTCATATAGTTCTTGCAACAAAATCTGGGCATATTATTTGCTTATAGTTAATTTATCAAAGAGCCGGTCCGACAAATAGGTTGACGTCCCGTTTCCGTCAGATTATATGAATCCAGAAACTGGATCTGTTTTAAATTTAATGGAAAATACACATAATGTTAATGCGGTTATTGTAAAACAATGTTGTTGGACCGCCTCTATCTTTTTTATAAAAATAGCCCGAGTTACCCCTTAATATAAATTGATATGCAAAGCATAAAAGCATAAGCGCTTCACTTTGTCCTCGATACCAATACCGTTCGGCACATATTTTGCTTAAATATGTTTTTTCGATGCCACAGGTAACCCATTGAAACTACAGTAAATCATTTCTATAGACAAAAATCTTGATTCATAGTTTAATTATAGCGCAAATTTTTACCTTGGAGGCGCTATGATTGATAAAGTTGAAAAAAATGTTTTTGAAAAAATTCTTGAGCCGGTATCATCCCTCATTGAAGAAGCTCAAAAATCTATGCAAGATGATTCTGAAACCTACACGCTTTCGTTTACAGCTTTCACAACCAATCTGTTATTTGGAATCATCTGTCAGATAAAGAGCATTGGCAAGTTAATTGTTGAGATTAAGACGTCTCGAGTTGCCAAAGAAATAGGACTTTCGGGTGC
>Ga0255390_1002_pt1 | contig 49469 bp, 40 predicted proteins | sample ANMaggSSYBR01H11_FD_182111 | JGI IMG/M metagenome (GOLD analysis project Ga0255390, IMG submission 182111) | Sediment cell enrichment communities from methane seep in Santa Monica Basin, California, United Staets - ANME aggregate JGI... | ecosystem: Environmental > Aquatic > Marine > Cold seeps >... | reverse complement strand
GTTTCAAAAGTCATAACAGGAATCGCCATTACCTGCAACACCATTACCCAGCGATTAAGTAAAACACCGATACAGGCCAGCGATACTGCTGTAAACAGCAACGTAGAATTATTTCGCCCCTTAGGTGTAAGAAGTATCAAAGCCGGCACAATTCCACAGACTACTATCTCAGCTATAAGAATCCAGATTCCATAAAAAGGATTATTGGAATAAAAATCAATTAGATTAAAACCTCTAGCAGGTGCTGTAACCGTAGCCCAGTACCAGGTATCAATAATTTTTGCAATAACGTATGTCCCCATAGTCCAGCCGGATATCTTGGCCAGCAAATCTATAACATTTTGCTTGACCAGCTTCTTTTTTGTAATTTTTTCAGTCAGTCTTGTCACAAATAGTGTAACGCACGGTCCATAGGCTGCTGCCGACCAGGTAAAGAGAAAGAATGTCCACGGCCAGATAAACACCCCTTCTCTGAAAGAAAATGGACGCCCATAAAGAACTGCCGGGGTTCCGCCAAGTGATCCCTGATGGAAAAAGGAAAGAAAAGCACCGGTTGCTGCAAATATTACCATTACCTCGTGCATATTGTGTGCAAGATTATGAAAGAATGGAACTTTATTAATCTGACGGTTTTCAAGAATAAGCGGTATATATTCGATAATAAGAACTGCAAAATAACATGAAAGACAAAATGCCACTTCCGTCAACATAGAGTGGACATTAGCATGCCAGAATATAAACCAGCTCCTCAAGGGCTGTCCAACATCTATTGCAAGAATTAAAAGTGCGGAGCTGTAACATATAAACCCGATAAGAACGGCGCAGTTAATAATATTCTTCAGCTCATCCTTTCCAATAACATATCTTAAAAATCCCGTAAAAAAAGCTCCGCCGCCCAAGGCAATAACCCCAAGGTCAGCCCAGATCCATAATGCAAATCCATAGTAATCATTCATATTTGTCTGATTAAGTCCCTTTAACCAGATAAGCAGCATAGCGTAAACACCCCACAACAGTACGCCACCGACTATAATGATTCCTATAGCAAATTTCCCAAATGAACAGCGTTTAACTCCCTCGGGTATTAATGCTGAATCCATAAGTTATGTACTCCTCAAAATTCGCAGTTAGTAATTCTTTAACAAATTTTTTATCTATTGTTTCTGATTTTATTGGCGATAATTTTTTGCAAAATCTTCATTATTAATATAATTATCACCTGCTTGCCTTACCCATTCACGGCTTGACATATAATAAACTTTGGGATTTGTGCCAAGTCTTTCAAGAAGCCGAAAAACATTGGGATTCCCTGGTCGTCCACCATGCTTATTATCAGGCTTGGCCAGTTGATGCACCTTATGCTCCGGATTGTTCAGATCACCAAATGTAATGGCGCCGGCAGGACACGCCTGAGTACAAGAGGTCTGATATTCATCCTCTTCAAGCACTGTCCGTCCTTCGAGATATGCTTTGTCCATTGCTAATTGATATCTGTGGAAACAAAAACTGCATTTTTCTACAACACCTCTCATTCGAGGTGAAACATTAGGACTAAGATATTTAGTCGATTCCTCCGGCCACACCGGATCCCACCAGTTAAAATAACGTGCATGATACGGGCATGCAACCATACAATATCTGCACCCAAAGCAACGGGTATAAATCTGGCTTACAATCCCGGTCTCATGGTTATAGTCTGTTGCGGTTGCCGGACAAACAGACACACATGGTGCATGTCCATGTTCTCCCTCACAATGCATACATGGTCTAGGAAGATAACAAATTTCAGCTTCAGGATAGGGTTTTCCATTTGTCAGTTTATAGACTCGCATCCATGCAATACTGTCCAGTTTGTTAGATTCATCCTCCTTGAACGGCACATTATTCTCAGCCATACAAGCAACCATGCAGGCTCCGCAACCAGTGCACTCGTCCAGGTTTATGACCATTCCATACTTTTTGGCTTTTTTGTGTTTGCCTTCTTCTTTCATCAAAACCTCATATTCAAGTTATACTTTGGTCAGCCTAGCCCTTATTCCCCAAGCTTCATCAAGACCGGATACCGGATCTTCTGTCGAACCGATGAGTTCGTTAAAATTACATCCCTTACCAGCGAGGTAGTTATCATAGGCGGTATGCCCCAGTCCTCTTGGCAAAGCAACTATACCGGGCATAATTCCTTCATAAAGATGCACCTTAACCTTTGCTTTACCCCTTGGAGTAAGTAAAGAAGCATATCTACCTTCAGTCAGGCCAAGCTCTTTACCTGTCTTTGGATTTATCTCAACACATGAATTTTTACCTTTAAGGACTGTGTCCTCAACTGTCTTTATTGCAAAGGGTGGATCGCCAATATAACCATTTGCAAGTCTGATGGTATCATATGGTATGAGTAAAAGAGGATACGAAATTGCACTGCCTTCAATGCTAACCGGACTAAAGTCGGAAAGTGATTTCATGGCGTCAGGATAAAAATTGAAATCGCCTTCCAATATACATTTGTCACCATTAAATTCGAATCCCTTTTCCACCAAAATATCCCATTTAACGCCTAATGTTTCTTTAAGGCAGGCCTCATAGCTCTCCCATGAAAAAGCATCGGCTATTCCACCTCCCAGTGCTTTTGCTATAAGCATTACAACATCGCCAACATGCTTTGTGTTAAACTGGGGTTTTACCACAGGCCTTGTAAGACCGACAATGGGCTTAGACAACCCGGCCGGCGTGGGTACATCCTCATAGCGTTCCAGGTAAACATGATTAGGCAAAATTAAATCGGCATTACTGGCGGTTTCATCCATGTATGATGAAAAACTTACAATAAACGGTATGTTATCAAATGCATTCTTAATTGCTTTACTGCCTGGCATTGAATACAGAGGATTTGCACCTGAGACAAAAAGTGCCTCAAGAGATCCATCCCCGGAATTAATAACCTCGACCAATCGATTTAACAGAGATTTTGTATGCGGATATTCACTGCCTGCTCCATCTATACGCTCTTTTTGCATACCGTTTTCTGCAATGCTATCCATTTCAGGCTTAGGCCAATTAATATATTCGGTATCGGTTACAGCCCAAACACCACCTTCTTTATTTATATTTCCTACAAGAGCATTTAAAGCATGCACTGCCATAAATTCATTAAGGCTGCCGGGTATGCTTCCCTGGCCTTTGCCGCAAATTGCCAAAGGTTTTGAAGCTCGGGCAAAATTCTTAGCCAATGATACTATGGTGGCGCTGTTTATCCCTGTTATTTTTGATACTTTATCGGTGCCGTACTCGTTTTGGACCAGCTTCTTGAATGAGTCAAAACCGGTTGACTGACTAATTTTTTTGGAATCTAACGAGTTGCTTATGATAATATTCGCAAGACCTAATGCCAAAGCTGCTTCCGTACCAGGATTTATTGGAATCCATTTATCGGATTTTGCCGCTGTATTTGACAGACGAGGTTCAATCTGTACCACTTTTTTCCCATTGGCTTTCCAGGCGCTGTTGGCCTTAAACATACGCACAGGCGAGCCCCATCCATCAATTATCCCGCTACCGAAGCTTAATATAAAATCGGCATTTTCTGCATCAAATCCAACTTGAGCACTTACACCCTGCATAACTTGCAATGTCATTGCGTATGAGTCTTGAATGGAGGGCATAGTCATAAAATTAGGAGAGCCATATGTTGTCAGAAATCTTTTAAAAAGATTAGGGACTGTCCCGTTTTCTGAGTCCACAATTGAGCCAACTGTATGAGATCCGCCGTTTGATCTAATATCAGCAAGTTTTTTTGCAACCTCTGAGATAGCTTCATCCCAGGATATTTTTTCCCACTTTCCTTCGCCTCTTTTCCCCACTCTTTTTAAAGGTGTTTTTACTCGCGTGGGACCATAAAGCAACTGAAGGCCCGATAAACCCATAAGGCATAAACCGCCATCGTTTACCGGATGTCCTTTCATGCCTTCTATCTTAACAACCCGGTCATCAACTTTGCGCACAGTAATACCGCAGCCACCGGGGCAGAGTGTGCAAACTGAATTACTTTGACTGTATTCACCATCCGGCGGAACAGGAGTCCACGGCCAATTTTGCGACCATATAGATGAATCATCCATCAGCTTCCATGGTAATGGTGTAATAGCTGTACCAGCCGCACCACCAATTACAAATGATAAGAAACTTCTTCTGCCTATTTTCATAAATTCTACCCCTTAAAAATGTATGGCTCTTAAGCTAATCGGCTTTAAAGTTTATTTACTTATGGCATACAAAACATGCCTCTTTTACTGTCTTAACTCTTGCTTGATTGCCGGTCTGTTTTTCATAAGGTCGCGGGAGCCAGTTTATCGGCCATGGAAGTGTCTCGACATCTGTTTTGATCTCTTTTGTAGTATGGCATTCAGCGCAATCATCCATCTTCATGCGCTCCCATGTATGTTTCTTTAAACCCGATATATTTTTCCCCCATATGTCCCGGCTGTAACCTGTAATTCTGTTTTCTTCATAAACTCTTGAATGTTCGGATTCGCCAATGTGCCCGTGGCAGGTACCGCAATCCATCTCCCCTTTTTTTGACATGCGCTGCATGTGAAAAGAATACGCAGTCCGGCTGTCTTGCATATACCAGCCATGGAACCTCTCTTCCATTTGCCACATATTCCTCAACAAACTTTATTTCATTAGGATCCTCTCCCTGGGCTTCCTCATGGCAATCGACGCACTGCTCAAGTTTTGGAATCCCGGAGAAACTTCCATCCTCACGAAAGAAATGGCAGCTTTCACATCCCTCTTCAACAGCTTCAACATGAAGTACATGGTTAAAATCTATCGGCTGTTTTTTCTGGGAATAGAGAAGCTTCGGGAATATTATCCATCCAAATACAAGACTTGCAGCAAGTCCTAAAATGAAAAAAAGAATAATTGGTCCAGCAGCCCCATCAGCGGAAACTTCTTTAGCTTTATCATCTTGTGTACTCATGAAAACTCCGTCAAGCTTGGTTGATGTTTGAATGCACTGGTAAAGATGTTAATAGAACAAATAATTCTTAATTCTTTACCTTTAGATTTCATTTTTTGTCAAGTAAAATTGATGGTGTTCGATAAAGTTTTTTCCATCACTGGGCATAACTGTGCAAGCCCGGCAGAAGATTCACACCAAAATAAGTGAAAAGAACGGCCATAAAACCTATAATAGAAACATATGCGATTCTTTTACCATGCCAACCCCGCATCAATCTGGCATGCAATAATGTTGCATAAATAAACCAGGTAATTAAAGACCATGTTTCTTTAGGATCCCACGACCAGTAGCTCCCCCAGGCGGAGTTGGCCCAAACGGCTCCTGTTATTATTCCAATAGACAGAAATAAAAAACCGAATGTTACCATTTGATGTGTCAAATTGTCCAGAAACGTCGGCTTGGGGAAATGTGAAAGCAAATAGCCTTTCCCCTTTTTTATCTCCACACGCCAGAAGATACATCAAGCTTATGCCAAAAGCTATCGCAAAAGCAGCATAACCAAAAAAACATGTCATGACATGAGCAATAAGCCAATTGCTTTTCAACGCAGGAATTAAAGGTTGTATTCGATCATTTACATTGGGAGAAAGGGAAGCATAAGCTATAGAAAGAAACACCAGGGGCATTGCAAATACCCCTATTATTCGATTTTTGTAAGTTCGTTCAATTACAAGATAAATGACCGCTATGGTACAGGAATAAAAGACCAGGGATTCATACATATTAGACAAGGGCGCATGCCCAATCCCAAGCTTATAAGACTCGACCCATCGCATAATAATGCCGGCAGCATTACCCATAGCCCCTAATAAAGCTGTCCACGTTGCCAGCAAGCCCGGAAGCTTTTTTTTGAAGATCCATGCAGCAATATATAATATTGCTGCAAACCCGTAAACAAATGTTACAATCGATAACAAATTTGAACTATCCATAATTTATGTCCTTACATTTGGTGTAGCAGTTTACAGTTCACGGTTGTCGGTTCACAGTTCACAGTTTTTTCAATGAACTATGCAACGATTGAAGCATTCTGGATATTGATTTCAACTTGTGCAATATTTATAAACCTTCTGTTTTTTTCAACCGTGAACCGATAACTGTAAACCGTGAACGGTTACCAATTCTTGAATCAGTTTTTTAATTTTTTTACGCTATAATTTTGCAAGATTCCGTGAAAAGTTTTTTACTCTGGCCTGCATTCCCAATTTGTTCTTATTTGCGGTACCTGCTACCATCACCTTGGTTTTATTACCGTTTTTTACAACTTCAACACATAGCCTCTGATGTGACATGAAAAAAGTAACAAAACACCCAATAATCATTACTACAAATCCTGAATAAACAACCAGAACTCCAGGATCACGTGTCACCTGAAGCCCGGTATAATATCTATTATCGTAATCAGCTACCGAAAAATTCAGATCTCCTTTTCTCATCTTGTCAAAGCCGGCAAAATTCAAAGGCAGCATTATATCAATAGAACTTCCGTCTTTTCCGTTAAGAATTCCTATAAAAGTTTCACCAAGTGCAATACCTTTATAAATAAATGAATTTCTGTGTTCTTTGATAACAAAAGTCCCCGCACCCTCAGGAAGTACAATTGGCATCCCTATCTTTGTTTTTTTCTTATATACCATACCAGTTTCCCGGCTCATGATATTCAGCGTAATTTCATCTGGAGGAAGCATCCCGTAATTTGCCTGGAATAAATTTATTCCCTTATATCGAAGAGGATCATTAACAATAATATCCTTCTGTAAAACAGATCTTCCATCTTCTATAATTGATAAGGTTGAACGAAATTCTTTTGGTGTTCCTGTTTCATAAAAGCTCACGCTGAAATCATCACATCGTATTGCAAAATCTAAATTATGTATTTGTTCGGTCTTTCTTAATCCAATGCTATTTACTGTTTCTCCTTCCTGAATATTGACAAACCCCTCAAATCCAAAGATAGAACCTATCAGTCCGCCGAGCAAAAGTAGAATAACGCTTAGATGTACAGAATAAACCCCCAGGCGAGTCCAACGCCCCTTCTCAGCCAAAACACAGAATCCTTTATCTGTTTGCTCTGTCCTGCAATAACCATATTTTTTAGAAGCAGCATGTTCGTACTTATTTCTCAAGCCTTCAAGTGAACTATTAGATGTGAATTCTTCTTTATTAGACAGTCTTTTGAATTTTGAAACATTAAATGGCGGGATTTTGACAAATACTATCTTCCATGTTGTCGACAACCTGCTGAAAGAACAAACAATAACATTAATAGTCAGCATAAAAAGCAAAAGCTGAAACCACCAGGAATGGTACATATCAAAAATGTTTAAAGCTGAAAAAAAATTATAAAAAAATTCTCCATAATTATGGAAGTAATCCGCAGGGCTTTGATTCTGGGGAATAACTGTTCCGATTATAGAAGTTGCAGCTAATGACAGCAAAAGAAAAACGGTAAGTCTAATAGATGCAAAAAATTTCCATAGTCTGCTGAAAAAATTTGCAGATTCATGCTCTTTCTTCATTATTTATCCTTTTAACCTAAGTTGAGCGATTTTTTGCGAAGAAATGTGCCGAGATCTTGATGCAGTCCTGCCTGGGGCGGGACGAAAACCGGAGGCGTACCTGTGGATATGTCGAGGATTTTTGCAAACCGTTGATGCGCAAGAAATCGGTGCAGATCGAGTCAAAAATCGCTCAATTTAGTTGATCCTTCCCCGGGAATTAAATACTCAAGTTTCGCATCCTTAATTTCTACCGATGCCAAGTGGGTAAAGGACTGAATAAAATTTTCAATCTTTATCCATCAATGTCAAAGGATTTATCATCCTCTATAATTAACGGTTTTTTTGCAATTAAATCATTATCAAGTTCTTCTTCAAAATCATCATCAAGCAGCTCATCAATCTTATTTGATTCTTTTTCTATATCTTTAAGAGGCTCTGGCTTAGTTATTTTCTTTGTTAATAAATCAATATCATCAAACAAAAGCTCAATGGATTGCTTTTTTTCCTTGAACATTAAAATAACCGACTCAGCTATTTCATTAGCATATAAACATGGAAAATATAAATTTTGGGTTCTCAATACAGAAATTAGTGCTTTCTTTCTTTCTTTTATAGCGGATTTAATATCCATAACATCATATTTTTGCTCTCCGAGCAACAATAATGCTTCTTTATCATCTAATTCCGCAAATTCTCTGATTATCAACTCTTTTTGGTCATCGTTGTTCAAAATAAGAAATTTTTGTTTCATGACTTATTCTCCTCAAGCTTTCTGGTATAAGCTAAATTGCTATCTCAAATTTCATTTTTTTTTGGAAATCACAATAAAACAAAGAAGTCAACAAGCTATAGCTAATTATCATCAATAAAAAATATTGACCTGAATTCTGCAAAATGATATTAAATTTTTTTTATGTGGAGGGATGGCCGAGTGGTTTAAGGCGGCGGTCTTGAAAACCGTTGAGTGTCAAAGCTCCGTGGGTTCAAATCCTACTCCCTCCGCCATAGAATATATGGGCAAAAGTGCCTAAAGTGAGCTAAAGTATATTAAAGTGCCTAAAGTTAAGGAATTCTGCCATTTTACATGTTCCTTAAACCAATCAATGCACGGGCAAACTTCTGTAGCTTTGGGTTATCAATTAGCACGCCGAAGGCTTACCATATCTTTAGGCACTTTAGCTCACTTTAATATACTTTAGGCACTTAAACTTATGGAGAGATGGCCGAGCTGGCTGAAGGCGCTCGCCTGCTAAGCGAGTGTGGGGTGAAAGCTCCACCGAGGGTTCGAATCCCTCTCTCTCCGCCAATTTTATAAAAAAAAAAAAGGAGACAGCAATAGCTGTCTCCTTTTTTATTTAGAATACTATTCTGGAATTAATCTATTATTTCATTGTAGTTGCCTCAGCATGACTCTGCATCTTGATCTCGACCTTCTCGGTCAGCCCTTCATAGTATTTGCGCAGAATAACGAGGACCTCATCGCGGCCAAAGTGATCAGGAATATCCGCGCTCTCTGAAAGAGCCTTACGTAGTTTTGTTCCGGAAAGAACCACACGATCTTCCTTGCCATGCGGGCAGGTTCTCAGTGATGCCATACCGTCGCACTTGAAGCAGTAAAATGTCCAGTCGATCTTTAGCGGTTGACACAGAAGTCTTTTCCCAGGATCATCCGGCATGGGAATCTCATCAAAGATATCCTGTGCATCAAACAGACCATAGAAGTCACCAACACCAGCATGATCGCGACCGATAATCATACGATTGACACCGTAGTTCTGACGGAAGGTAGCGTGAAGCAAACCCTCTCTAGGACCGGCATAACGCATGTCAAGGGGATATCCGCCCTGAAGGATATGATCTTTAACAAAGTAACCATCAATAAGGGCCTTGATACATTCGATGCGGACTTCAGCCGGGATATCGCCAGGTTTCAAAGATCCAACCAGGGAGTGAATAAACACACCGTCACATACTTCGCAGGCAATCTTGGCCAGGAACTCATGAGACCGGTGCATAGGGTTCCTAAGCTGAAGTGCAGCTACCTTGCTCCAGCCTCTTTCGTCAAAATGAGCGCGTGATTGAGCTGGGGTCATATAGGTTCCAGGAAACCTTTCCGGGAAATCACCTTCACTCAATACCTTAACAGGACCGGCCAGGTTATAATCTTTCTGATTCATAACCATGATAACGCCGGGATGATCTTCAGGAGCAATTTTCCAGAAGTTATCGCCTTCGGATTCTTCACCTTTGCCCTTGTAAACTTTTTCGCATTCCCATTTTTTATCAGCCTCTGTCATCTCATATTTTTCGGTGACATTCATTGTGGCCATGATCTCTCCAGAATCATTCTGAAGGGCAATCTCATCACCGGCGTGGATGCTGTCGGCATCTTCTTTAGAAACAGACAAAGTTACAGGTACGGGCCAGAATGTGCCGTCGGTCAGCAAAAAATTTTCGCAAACACCCTTCCAGTCAGCCTTGGGCATAAAACCGTTTAACGGGCTGAATCCGCCGATACCCATCATAATAAGATCGCCGTTCTCACGACCTGAAATAGGAATGGTTTTCAATGTTTTTGCCTTTTCCTTTTCTGCTTCCAGATCTTTTCCATGCAGTAAGCAACAAACTAACCCTTTTCCTCCATGTGGTGGTACTAAATTCGACATAGGTTTTCTCTCCTTCTCAATATTATTATATTAATTAGTAACAAAGCCTTCATTCTTACTACACTTTTGAACAGATATTTAAAGTGTGGAAAGAACATTGTCAAGACAAAAGTTATGAACACTTAAGCCTTAAAAAAACTATATATTTATCTGTTTGCATACTCTGCATACGCCATAGCAACTGTCCTGTAAACTATATGGGCCAGCTTTGAAAATGGCAGGAATGCGAACAGGTTGAATACAAATACAAGATGTATAAAATACATAAAATATGAAAGGTTGGCAGCACCTGCAAGCCTGGTCATTTCTGTAAGCATTCCAGTCAAACCAAGACCAAGAACGAGTCCCAAAAGGTACCAGTCTTTATAACTGGTTGACTGAGTGGTTTTGGCTAACCGGTTTTTTATCATCAGGATACTACCGATAACCAGAGCTATACCACTAACATTGGCAAGCCATTTAACAGGGTTTAATTGTGAATAAGGACCATGTATCTGGAAAACGTACAATACAACAAAGAAAATATTTGTTACAATAAAAAGTCCTATAAATGCATAAAATACCATAAGATGTGCTGTAGCACGGTCTTTGTTTTCACCGCACTCTGTAAACTTGCTGTGTTTTAATATTGTGGGTAAAATGCGAACCAGTGCCTGAAGAAAACCACCAAGCTCCAATCTGCTTTTATCTGTCTTCCCTTCACGCACCGCACTCTCATGCATGTCTTTTATAAATCTGTTAAGTCCCATAGCAAAGATAGCTATGACCCATACAGTAAGCGGTACAAAAATCAGATCAACCAGCCATGAGGAAAAGAAATGAGAATGTACGATCTCTTCTCCGCCAGGACTAAAATTCATTAAGCCTGTTATATAGCCCAGAACCACAAAAATAACTACCGGGATAAGCAAAAGAACAGGCAGTTTCCCTGGATCATTAACTGCTTTAGCCAGCCACTTCGGAACTGCATACTCAGAAATAGCATAAGAACGAATAGCTCCCAACACATCACCTGGATTTGCACCGCGAGGACATTGTGTTGAACAGTCTCCACACTGATGACAAAGCCATATGTCCAGGTTGCTTACAAGTTTATCCTTTAGGCCCCATTGTGCAGCTATCATCTCTTTTCTTGGAAAAGGTTTATTATCCGGAGAAATAGGACAAACTACAGAACAGGTAGCGCACTGGAAGCATTTTTTCACATCACCGCCCCCAAGCCTGACAATTTCTTTAACAAAATTAACATCAGGCTCAACCAGGTACTTATCAGCCATATTAATACCTCCTATTGACTACTGATTATTTGAAACCTTTGCATAACGCCCCATTTTGCCCAATTTCATCGTCAGACTCAAATTTTAAGCCTCGAAATACTCAATGTATTCCTGCATTTAAAATTTTCGCCTTCCTTGAACTTGAACAAAATTGTGCATTTTTCAAAGGTCTCTATTGAAGACAGGCTATGTTTTAATAGCCCGCCTTCAATTGAATTGCCAAATTATTTAGAATCCTTTGAACGGGTTCGGACCAAGCTCCACAATCATCTTCACAAAGTTATCAATCATCTCCGGCAGCTTGTCATATTCATCAATTGCAATATCGAACTGAGTCACCCTCTCTTTTTCAAGTGCCAGGGCTTCCAGAGCATCACCTATTTTTTCCATCCTGATGGACGCAAGTTCACTCCCTTTAACAAAGTGGCACTGATAATCATCACCATGCTTGCAACCAAGCAGGAAAGCTCCGTCCATACCCTGGGCGAGTGCATCTTTAATCCAGATCACATTCACAGACCCAAGACATCTAACCGGAATAAAACGAACCTGTGAAGAATAAGCTAATCTGTTCATGCCGGCTATATCTAGGGCTGGGTATGCATCATTTTCACAGACCAGACCGAGAATCCTGAAGGGCGGTTCCTCGTAATCATCTTCTGACGGAACCCCAATTGCTTTCACCATCGAACCAATGCTGTCAACATTGTAATCAGCAAATCCTATAATACGCTCCGGGCATGCACCCATGCAGGTACCGCAACGTCTGCACCTTGTCGGATTCGGTTTTGGCGTTCCTGTTTCATCGTCGTCAAGCGCGCCGAACGGACATTCTTCTGTACAGCGCTTGCACTGTGTACATCTCTGGAAGAAAAAGTCAGGAAATGTCATATCACCCGACCTTGGATGTACTGAAACACCTCTGTTAACTGATTCAATGCACTGAATAGCTTTAAGAGCAGCGCCTGCAGCATCTTCAACTGTCTCTTCAATCGTCAAGCTTCGGCGAACACCGCCGGCAGCATAAATGCCTGTTCTCTGGGTTTCATATGGAAAGCATATGAAATTAGAGTCACAATATCCGTCAAACAGGTCTATTTCACGGAAACCAGGCCCTTGCCTGTATGCCAAATTTACCACTGGATCATCAGCAGTAGCCGGAATCATACCTGTTGCCAGCACGACCATATCAGCATTAAGCTGAATCTTCTCGCCAAGAAGGGTATTATCAGCCTCAACAGCAATCCCAGCGCCGCTTTGAGCTACACCGACAACATCACCCTTGGTCAAAAAGATTCCCGGTTCCTGCTGTATGCTCTTGTAAAAATTTTCCCACAGGCCAGGTGTCCTCATATGCTGGTAAATGATCTGTGCCTTACCATCCTCCGGATAATCATCACACACATACTTTGCCTGTTTTAAAGCCACCAGGCTTGTAACTGAACCGGTAAAGTCAAAGTCGCTGTCATCACCCTTCCCGGGACCCTGAATAAACACGACGGATTTGGCTTCCTTTCCATCCGACGGCCTTACAATCTTGCCTTTTGCAGCGATCTCCTCAAACTGATGGTTGGTTACGACATCGACAATTTTGCCAAGGCCCAGATATCCAAGCTCATCGCCTTCAGGAGTATATGGCCGCCAGCCTGCGGCAAGTACTACTGCTCCGAATTTCTCGCCGTTTGGATCGATTTGTAAAATATCAAGCTTACCCTTGTTGTATTCCTGGTAAAGTTCAAACTGTTTTTCCACATCAAACTCTTTACCGCTCTCGTCAACCTTCATCTCCTCAGGCAGAGGAAAAGGAACGTCAAATTCAATTATTTCTCCGGGTTTCTTCAATGTCACTACAAACTCACCCGGCTGGCCGGCAATACGGGCAACCATCGTCTTGGTCTTAATAGTAATATTAGAATTGGCCTCAGCCTCTTTGATTTTTTCTTCAATTATCGGGGGTATCAGGCCGTCATACGGGTTTGCCACAGGAAGCTGTTGGCGTAGCTTGGCTGCGTAACCTCCAAGGGAAGCTTCTTTTTCAACTATGGTTACCTCATAGCCAGCCTTTGCAGCATCCAGGGCCGCAGATATACCGGCAACTCCGCCGCCGATAACAAGGATTTTCCTTGTAAAAGTCTCAACCTGATAGGGCTCCGGCAGATCTATTTTTTCTACCTTAACCATTCCCATCTTAAGGTAATCTTCAGCCAACATCTGAAGGCTGTCAAAATGTATGCCGTCTTCTTTCTGTTCCTCTGTTACCACCGGATACTTTGACCTGGGGTGTGACCAGACCACCTGTTCCCTGAGATTAACTCTGTCAACTATACAGCCGTCAAACTTGAATACATCATAATTGACTCTGCGTGAACAACCCGCAATAACTATTGTGTTAACACCTTCATCTGCTATATCTTTTTTTATAAGCTCGACGCCTTCCTTTCCACAGAGAAAGGAATGCGTTTTTACGGGAACTCCCTCCTCTTCAGGCACGCCACACAAACCCTTTATATCAAGTGCATCCCCGATTCCACAACCTGTGCAGATATATACACTGTGTTTTTTATCCATGTATAAAACCTCCTACCTCTTCACCATGGTTTGAATAGCCTTAAGGGCCATACCGGTAGCATTCTGATTTGATGTTACGACATCAGCCGGCTTGTTGGCACATCCTGCAGCAAACATACCACCTTTATCAAAATCATTAATAATAAAGCCATCCTCGCTGTATTGCAGGTCATCAGTCGGAAGCTTAGCATCTGCTGTTGCCGGCTGCATACCGGTAGCCAGAACAACCATTTCCACGTCTTGCTTTATCTTTTCTCCAGTCACAGCATTCTCTGCAACCACGGTGATATTTTTGGAGCCCGGATCTTCACTGACTTCTGCCACCTTGCCTTTGATGAAAATGACATTTTCATCTTCTTTTATCTTCTTGTAAAACTTTTCATATTTCAAACCCGGAGTCCTTATATCTATATAAAAGATATAGATCTTTGCCTCGGGAAACCGTTCCCTGACATATGTAACCTGTTTTAAAGAAGCCATGCAGCATATATAAGAACAATAAGGGAGATGATTCTCATCTCTTGATCCTGCGCACTGAACAAAAGCAATGCTCTCAGGCTCCTTATTGTCTGACGGCCTGAGAATTTTTCCTTTGGTAGGCCCATTTGGAGCTGCAAGTCTTTCCATCATCATATTGGTTATTATGTTGTCATATTTTCCAAATCCGAGATTATCTATCTTGGCAGCGTCATATGGAACCCACCCTGTAGCCCAGACAATGGCCCCAACTTTCAGGTTTATTGTCTTTGCTCCCATGTTGAGATCAATTGCGCTGTATTTGCATGCTTCAATACATTTACCGCATTCCGCGCCCTTGCATACAGACGAATCTATCGCATAACGCATGGGAAAAGACATCTCATTGGGTCTGTATATGGCCTTTGTTTTGTCCATATTGAAATTGAACTCGTTATTCCTGTCAACAGAACATACCCCAACGCACTCATCGCAAGCTACACAATTTTCATTAACAAATCTTGGATTCAATTTTATTGAAACATCATAGCTGCCTGATGCTCCATCAACCTTTTCTACTTCCGCCAGTGTAAAGACTTTTATTCTTGGATTGTCCTTTATCCTCCTGAAATTGATCTCAAGTCCACAGGAAGGAGGACAGAGCTTTGGAAAATACTGGTTCAACTGTGCAACTCTTCCGCCCAAGTAAGGATTTTTTTCAACTATAAATACCTCGTACCCAACTTCGGCAGCTTCAAGAGCAGTAGTTAACCCGCTTATCCCTCCTCCAACAACTAAAATGCTTCCGCTAGCAGGAGCTGCTTTCTCTTCTGTCATGCTATCCCTCCATGCTTTTAATTTTTTCTATCTGGTTAAAAACTAATAGTTATCTGCATTAGCTCAATTAGTTTGATTGGTTTGATTTGATTTGATTGGTCAACAAGTAAATCCAATCAAACCAATCAAACCAATTGAACACATCAAAAACCTCCAGGCATCTTGCGATGCCTGGAGGCGGGTTTTATATACGACTATTATTCAGCCGATCTGCTATGCATCAGGAATGATCTTGACGTAGTCTTTCTTGATCATCTCCCAGGTCTTGGCTTTTACATCATACTTTGAGTTAACAAAGCAGAACCAGTTTTCATCATCCTGGCCAGGATAATCAGCCTGATAGTAGAATCCAGGATAACGTGTTTCTTTACGGAACTGGATGTGACGCAGATGTGCCTCAACAGTCCAGATACGATGATCAATCTCCCAGCATCTCATCAGTTCATGGACATCACCGGCTGCCAGTTTCTCACAGTCTTCACGCATCGTCTGAAGAAGATCCATTACTATTTCAAGCGATTTGCTGCTGGTCTGATAAAATGTGGCAGTTCCAGCACCATACTCGTTGGTGGCTTTCATCAGACGGAGCGCCATGCCTGAAGGCTTGACATAATTGGGGTTAATTGTTTCGTCTGTTGTCAGTGCGCAGTTATCCAGATAAGTTCTGACCGGTTTGTAAATCAGATCCACCAGTTCCTGAGTTGACTGAGCAAGGGTCGGAGTAAAGTCTGCGTTATCACGGACAAGTCTTGCCATGGATTTAGCGCATATACGTCCTTCCGCATGAGCGCCGGATGAAAACTTATGGCCGGAAGCCCCCACACCATCACCGGAACTAAACAGACCGTTAACTGTGGTCATGCGGTTATATACTTTGCCTTTATAATCCCACTTGTATGAATCAGGTACCCAGTCAAAATTAGGTCCTGACACCCAGATACCGCAACAGCCTGAATGTGATCCAAGCAGATAGGGCTCCGTAGGCATAATCTCGGAATTCTTCTTTTCAGGTTCGCAGTTCTGAGCACACCACAGATTTGCCTGTCCGCATGTCATATCAAGAAAATCTTCCCATGCCTCTGACTCAAGATGCTTTAGCTCTTTCTTGCTCATGGTTTCGCCGATAGCGGCAAGTGCAGTAACGGTATCCATCATGATGGGACCGCGACCCTCTTTCATCTCAAACAGCATCAGGTGGTTACGCAGGCAGGTAGGTGTAATAGCGGCAGTTCCATAAGGAGCATATTTCTCAAGCTCTGCCTTGGCGGCATCGCTTCCTGCAAAGGCTTCTCCAAGACCATTCAGAGCTTTGGCCTTGAACAAAAGGAACCATGCGCCAACAGGTCCATAACCATCTTTAAAACGTGCCGGGGTGAAACGGTTTTCCATCATGGTAAGCTCGGCACCAACCTTCATAGCCATGGTATATGTGGAGCCTGCATTCCAAACAGGATACCATGCACGACCCATACCTTCACCAATGGAACGTGGCTGATAAATGTTAACTGCGCCGCCGCATGCTACCATCATGGTTTTGCACTTAATAATATAGACTTTGTTTTCACGTACGGAAAAACCTACTGCGCCGGCAATACGGTTTTCTTCATTAGCATCAAGAAGAAGCTCAACTATAAAACAACGCTCAATAATATTTTCTTCCCCAAGTGCAAGTTTTGCAGCTTCAGCAACGATTCTCTTGTAAGATTCGCCGTTAATCATGATCTGCCATTTACCTGTACGAACGGGTGTAGCACCGGATTTCAATGTTCCCATTTTCAGGCCTGCTTTACCGTCCAGGTTTTTTCCATCTTCTGTTTTCTTCCACATCGGAAGACCCCATTCCTCAAACAGATGGACTGAATCATCAATGTGGTTGGCGAGGTCAAAAATAAGGTCTTCACGAACTATACCCATAAGGTCGTTGCGGACCATACGGACATAGTCTTCCGGCTTATTGTCACCAATATATGTATTAATAGCTGAAAGGCCCTGTGCAACAGCCCCACTGCGCTCCATCGATGCTTTGTCGCAAAGCAGAACCGACGCATCTGTCCATTTTTTAACCTCGAAAGCAGTACCGGTGGCAGCCATACCACCGCCTACGATCAAAATATCAACTTCTCGTTCATCTACTTCCGGATCCCTTACGGCCTTAATCTCACCCAAAGGTTTATTTGGTAATCCCATATTTTATCCTCCTTAAAAAATATATTTGCGAATTATTCACTTAATAGATCTTGACAAACTTCAGTCCGCTTAAGTCGCAGGAGTTGCGATTGTGTGACCATCAGCCTCTTCTGTGGAAAGCAGTTCGCTGTCAAGGTCTTTCCCTTTGAGGTCCGGATAAGCATTGGCGGCCCCTTCGGGTGTTGTCCGGATAGGGAATTTAAAACGTTTGACAAGACCATTTCTGAACTTGCAGGTCCACATAACATCCTCTGTACCGAGCATCGGCATAACACTGCTTCCAAGAGGAACAAAATCAGAATAGCCTCTTACTTCAATTGCCTGCGTAGGACAAATCTTTACACAAGAGAAACATTCCCAGCACTGATTGGGCTCCTGGTTGTACGCCTTCATTTCGTTGGGATCCAGGACCATAAGGTCGTTAGGACAAATGTACATACAGGCGGTTTTATCCCCACCCTTACAGCCGTCACATTTTTCCGTAATTACATAACTTGGCATTAATATACCTCCTAATTTTGCTTTGTAAGTATTTTAGTTGCTCAACAACCATTAATTTTCCTTACCATTATAAATTTAAGCTCTTTGCACCTCCCTTCATAACTATGGCCTAAAAAAGACAGTTTTTTAGCCACCTTAAATTTTTATTTCATAAAAAAAATCAATCCTCATTTATGCAAAACAAAAGCAGCCTGCTCAAAACACAGACCAACAAATGTTTATAAATATCATTTAAAAACAATAAGATAGCTTATATACAAATAGATTTATTTAATACCATTCATGTTTATGGATGTCAAGAACTTTTGGCTGAACAAATATCAAAATGTATTCAATAACTAAATATGGATAACACAATACGATTTGACACCATATGTAGTATTATATATGTTATCAGGCTCTATTAATCTGAAGTTAATTCAGTTGGTCTTTTGGCAATTTATTGTTGACATAATAGAAAAAAATGCTACCTCTTTCAAAAAACTATGGGCTTGCTCAAAAATCGGTTCGCAAAAAATGGCGCTCAGATTTGGGTTTGATGCGAAAATGTGAACTTATTTTTGAGGGAGCCCTGCAACAGAGGAATAAATTTATGAATGAAAACTTTGTGCCCCTATCATTAAACGATAATTTTAGATTTAAATGCTCAGAAAGTGTGCCGTGTTTCAATGAATGCTGCAGAGACCTCAACCAGTTTTTAACTCCTTACGACATATTGCGGCTCAAAAACAACCTCGGCATACCTTCCGATCTTTTTCTGGAACGCTATGCCTCCCAACACACAGGCCCTGAATCAGGGCTTCCTGTTATTACCCTTAAACCCGATTATACCTCTGAATTAAAATGTCCATTTGTTTCCAATTCCGGTTGCACTGTGTACAAGGACCGCCCCTCATCATGCCGCACCTACCCTCTTGTCCGAGTTTTAACACGTTCCAGAGATACAGGCCTGAATACCGAACAATACCTATTGGTTAAAGAGTCTCACTGCCTGGGATTTAAGCAGGGACAAGTCAATACAATCCAGAATTGGATAAAAGAACAAGGGATCGAAATTTATAACAGGATGAATGACATGTTGATGGAAATCATCAGCTTTAAGAACCGTTTTATGCCCGGTCAATTATCTATTAAAACAGAACGATTTTTTCATATGGCATGTTATGATCTGGATACGTTCAGGTATCATATATTTGACAAAGGCATACTGGATGACCTTGATCTTGATTCAGAAACACTAGATAATGTAAAAAATGACGATGTCGAACTTTTAAAACTGGGCATTAAGAGTATAAAAATTAAAATTTTTGGCAGAAAATAAAGTCAAATTACCACCCACAGAGGTGGTACGCCTTCGGCGTGCTTTAGATTTTCAGAACTTGGTTGTCAAATTACCACCACCAGAGGTGGTGGCTTGTTTTAATTGTCCTGGAAGGTACCCTGTTTTTAGTGCCTAAAGTGAGCTAAAGTGCCTAAAATGCCTAAAGTTAAGGAATGCGCTTAGGGCGCTGCCAATTTTAAATCTATAAGTGATTAAAATTAGTCTGCATAATCTTGGCCAGGGTTAAAAAATTCATTCATCTTTTATAGGTTCGTTTATGCCGCCACCCTAACAGCGAAAAGGAGTTTGCAAAGCCCAGTAGCTTTGAGTTATCAATCAGCATGCCGAAGGCATACCACAACTTTAGGCACTTTAATATACTTTAGGCATTTTAGGCACTTAGGTCTAACTAATTCCTATAACGGTAGAACCTTCTTATGGTACCACTACCAGAGGTAGTGGTTTAGGCCGATTAATAAATTCAGATAGAAACAAAGTGAGCAAGGTTGTATGGTGAAAAAAATTAAAATTGGCAGCGCCGAAGGCGCATTCCTTAACTTTAGGCACTTTAATATACTTTAGCTCACTTTAGGCACTTATGTCCGCACCGAAGGTGCGCTAATTTAAACACAGGTTTTACCCCATGAAGATTAAAAATAAAGTAGCTTTGGTTCTTGGAGCCATCAAGGGCATAGGTAAAGGTATAGGACTTGCCCTTGCGAACGAGGGGGTTAAAGTTGCCTTAAATTATTTTGACTGGGAAGAAAGTATTGATGAATTGAAAAAGGATTTTGCTGAAACAGATGTTGAACACCTTATTATAAAGACAAACCTGCTTGAGACTGAAAAAATCCAGGGAATGGTAAGAAAAGTTATTGATCGCTTCGGCCGCCTTGACATTCTTATAAATAACATAGAACGCGGAGGCTGGCCAGTAGTACATGGTAAGTATATGCAAGAGCAGTGGGATCTTGAAATGGCTACGACTCTTCGGGCCAAATGGTGGGTTTTTGATTCAGCTCTCCCCTATCTCAAAGCTTCAGAAAATGGTATAGTTATAAACTTTTCCTCTATTGCCGGTATTACCGGCAGGTCAGGGCCTGCAAGCCTTATTTTTAATGATGGATATGCAGCGGCAAACAGGGGAATATCCCTCCTCACAGAAACATGGGCACGTATTGGGGCGCCTCAAGTCCGTGTAAATGAAATAATGCTGGGAATTTTTGAAACCAGACATGGTGAAAAAACAAGAGGGTGGGAGCTGCTAAGCAAAACGCAGCAGAAATCGCTAATTAATCACACACTGCTTGAACGAACAGGGACTATTGAGGATGCAGTTAATGCCGTTCTATTTGTTGTTAAGGATGCACCGTTTATGACTGGAAGTATAATTAAGCTTGATGGAGGCTATACTCTTGGCGGAGAAACAGTTCAACCAATGCCAGAGGGAATTGTATAAAGGTTCACGGTTCACGGTTAAAATACTTCAGTCGTTGCATAATTCATTGAAACCGACAACCGTGAACCGTTATCTTTTTCTTATGGATTTAGTCTTAATACCCCAAAGGAAATATTTTACCCATTCAAAACCCAGCTTCATCAATTCCACATCATCTTTTTTTACTTTTTTTAAAATTTCATATTTTATTTTGTATCTTTTCAAGAAGCTGCTGTTAAACAAAAAATCGCGGAAAAGGTCTATGTTATATGTAGCCATAAAGGCCATTTTCCCTTTTGAGCCGGTTGAGCCTTCCCTGCCCCATGGATCAGCCTGAAACAAACTTTTTAACTCAGACCATTTGACAGTCATTTTGTTATATATTATTGCATTCTGGTCCTTTGCCCATGATTCTGTCGTCCACTGTTCGCTTTCATACTGCCCAAGACAAAAGCCAGGAGGTCTAAAAAAATGAATCAGATTTGTTTTTTTTGTTTTAGCGTCATTAATAACGCCCTGTTCTATAGGAAACGTACGGCAGGCATCAGGACGGTCAGGATAAACCAGGCAGCCTGATTCGCTTAAAAAAGGGCATGTCCTTTCTTCATTCTGTGACATGCGAAGCAGTACTTCAGGGAAAAAGCTGGAATCACGCATAATGATATCTGAATGTCTGTCAATAAACTTATCCGAAGTGATCCCAAGTCTATTCTTTAGCCTTATGACATCATATGGATATAAAAAAAGGTTGAGATTCCGGCAGCATTTATTAAAACAAGAAAGTTCCGGGTGGCATTGAAATGAAAAAGCATCATTTCTTTCGAGCCTTTTGCCGGCTATCTTATCAAGAGCATCTATATCTAAATTTATCATAACTCGTAACTACCCTGTTATCCTGTCGGACTCTTTTTCAAAAGGCTAAATTGCTACGCAATTATCAACATTCTTGACTTATAAACGTAAATATATTATTTAGTTGGGAATTTGTGCGCCCGTAGCTCAGGGGATAGAGCGCCAGCCTCCGGAGCTGGAAGCCGCTGGTTCAAATCCAGCCGGGCGTACCAAAAAATCAATAAGGATGGACCCTGAGACCTTTGAAAAATGCTCAATTTTGTTCAAGTTCAAGGTCTCACCCCGCCTTTCAGGGCGCGATCATCTGTGGCAAATTAATCTTGTTATATCCGTCCGCAAGGCTGGTATTGACATGCACGACACCCTTGTTCAGATCCTTGAGGGGATAGTCATCGGTAACCACAGGGAGGTTGTCAGCGGCATCCTGGTCCTTCAGCACGGTTCCTGCCGGAACATAGTGTCCATCTGCGACACTGACCCCCATGATAATGCATCCGGGTTCGATCACACAGTTTTTTCCTACCTTCCCTTTAAAGACGAGCGTTTTCATGCCGACAAACGTATCATCCCCAACACATGCAGGGCCGTGAATCTGAACCTGATGAGCCAGAGAGACTCTTTTGCCTACGTAAACCGCGAACTTTTTTCCCTCAACTTCAACCTGGTTTTTTTCAATCGGATGGCCATTGTGCTCTGTTACAAGTGCATGGATGATCACCCCTTCCTGCACGTTCGCTTCGTCTCCAACAAAGATCGGCTGTCCCTCATCGCCCCGCACCGATGCAAAAGGCGAAACCATAACACGCTTGCCAACCGAAACACGTCCGATAACTGTCGCAACGGGGTGAATGCAGGCCGATGGATCGATTTCAGGCATATATTGGTTTTGACAAAAATCAGTAATTACACTTTGATGTATCATGTTGTTTCTCCCATAATATATTAATTGTAATAAGTTCAGCGCTCAGGGCATAAGCGTTTTTAGCACATCCTTCTTTCCCACGATTCCTACCAGCTTCCCTTCATCCACCACAGGAAGGGTATGGAAATTCTTACCCACCATCAAGGCGGCCACATCTTCAACACTTGTCTCGGGCCGAACGGTGACAGGATTTGGAGTCATGGCATGGGCAGCGGTCGTAGCCGCTATCTTCTGAGCCTCTCTTTCAAGCTGCTTTATAGAAGTTAACGGAACAAACCCATCAAGAATAGTAAAAAAGGAGGGGACGGGAAGCTTTTTTTGCTGCGCGATCAGGTCACTCTGACAAAGGATCCCCACCAGACTTCCCATTTCATCCACCACAGGGACGCCATTGATACCTTTTTTCAAAATGAGCTTTGTGGCTTGAGCGATTTCCGCATCAGGCAAAACAGTGATCAGATCTTCTGTCATGATATCTTTTACTTTAAGCATAGGAACACCTTACTAAATTGAGCGATTTTTTAGTTTAAAGACTTAAGTTCCCATTGTCCATGATGCCAGGTATCTTTTCTGTTCAGCAGTCAGACTATCTATAGCAATTCCCATTGCCCCCAGTTTTTCTCTTGCAATTTCCATATCTATTTTTTCAGGTACCGGATAAACATCTTTTTCAAAAGGTTTTTTACTTTTTACCATGTATTCTATACTTAATGCCTGGTTGGCAAAGCTCATATCCATAACACTTGAGGGATGCCCTTCGGCAGCAGCAAGATTTATAAGCCTGCCCTCGCCAAGAACATTTACTATTCTGCCATTTTCAAGAGTATGTTCATCCACAAAAGGCCTTATTGTTCTTAAAGACTTTGTAATGCTCTTTAATCCTTCGAGATCAAGCTCAACATTAAAATGTCCGGAATTTGCTATAATAGCGCCATTTTTCATAATGTTAAAGTGGCTTTTTCTTATAACATTTATATTGCCGGTAACAGTACAGAAAATATCGCCGATCCTTGCTGCCTTACTGATCGGCATCACGCTAAAACCATCCATTACTGCTTCAAGAGCGGCAGTGGGATCAACTTCGGTTATAATAACATTTGCGCCCATTCCTTTTGCCCGCATCGCAAGGCCTTTTCCACACCATCCATAGCCACAAATAACGAAATTCGTACCGGCAATCAGGCGGTTTGTTGCGCGTATGATTCCATCCAGGGTGCTCTGGCCTGTGCCATAACGATTATCAAAAAAATGCTTTGTTTTTGCATCGTTCACTGCAATAATAGGATATTTCAGGACTCCGTCTGCAGCCATGCTTTTAAGCCGAATAATTCCGGTTGTGGTTTCCTCGGTGCCCCCCTTCACCTTGTCCAAAATCTCAGACCTTTCTGAGTGAATAGTAGAAACAAGGTCGGCGCCATCATCCATTGTGTACTGGGGTCCGGCATCAAGTACTGAATTAATGTGACTGTAATATGTCTTATTATCCTCACCCTTGATGGCGAAAACAGAAATTTTGTCATTCTTTACAAGAGATGCCGCTACATCATCCTGTGTGCTTAGAGGGTTTGAAGCGCAAAGAAAAACACTGGCGCCCCCTGCTTTTAAAGTTTTCATAAGAGATGCTGTTTCAGTTGTTACATGAAGACAGGCAGCAAGAGTTAAGCCTTTTAATGGTTTTTCCTTTGCAAACCTTTCCTTTATGCGGTTCAGAACAGGCATGCTCTGGTTAGCCCATTCAATTCGAAGAGCGCCTTGCTTTGCAAGCTTAATATCCTTAATATCATAATTCATTATATCTTATTATCTCCTTTATAGCCCTTATAGTCCTGCTTTTTCTCTAATAATATCTTTCATGTTTGTTTTTTCCCAGGTAAATTCCGGCTCAGTCCGGCCGAAGTGGCCATATGCCGAGGTATTCTTATATATCGGCCGCAAAAGATCAAGATATTCAATTATTGCTGCAGGCCTTAAATCAAAAACCTCTTTAATTATTTCTTTAACTCTGGATTTGGGTACAACTCCCGTGCCCATAAGATCTACCATAACAGAAACCGGCTCCGCCACTCCTATGGCATATGCTATCTGCACCTCACATTTTTTTGATAGACCGGCTGCAACAACATTTTTTGCAATATGCCTGCCCATGTAAGATGCGCTGCGATCAACCTTGGAAGGATCCTTTCCTGAAAAGCATCCGCCGCCATGGCTGCCCTGACCGCCATAAGTATCAACAATGATTTTTCTGCCCGTAAGACCACAGTCTCCCATGGGACCGCCAACTACAAACTTGCCTGTAGCATTTATAAAATAATTGGTATCCCCATCTCTCATTTCTTTGGGTATAACCTTTTTTATTACTTCTTCTATGATGGCTTCTCTCAGTTCTTCATATTCTATGTCTGGTTTGTGCTGTGCGGCTATCACCACGGCATCAACACGTTTTGGCGAACCATTTTCATATTCGATTGTAACCTGGGATTTCCCGTCAGGCCGGAGAAAATCAAGAGAACCGTTCTTTCTAAGCTTTGATAAACGACGGCATAGCTTATGAGCATATATTATGGACATCGGCATTAATTCAGGAGTTTCATCGGTTGCAAACCCAAACATAAGCCCTTGATCTCCTGCGCCCTGGTCCTTGAACAAGCCCTCACCTATATTTACACCCTGAGCGATATCGGGCGATTGATGGTCTATGCTGGTAATTACCGAGCATGTTTGCCAGTCAAATCCCATCTTGGAAGAATGGTATCCTATATCACGAATTGTTTCCCGAACAATCTGAGGTATATCAACATAACATTCAGTTGTAATTTCACCTGCGATAAATGCCAGACCTGTTGTTACAAGAGTTTCACATGCAACCCTGCAATTTTTATCTTTCTCAATAATGGCATCAAGAATAGAATCTGATATTCGGTCGGCAACCTTGTCAGGATGCCCTTCAGTAACAGATTCTGAAGTAAAAAAGAATTGTTCTTTGCTCATAAATGTCTCCTTTTTAAATCTGGAAATATTCGTATCAGTGCAATATTACTAATTTTTTCTATGGGTTAAGAATAGTGTTGTCTATAAGACGCGTTTTTCCTACCTTGACGGCAAGAGCCATTAAAGCCTGCCTGTCTATTTTTTTAATATCAATAAGTGTTTTGGGGTCGCATATAGCAATATAGTCAATTTCGGTATTTGTCCCGGACTTTATTATTTCCGAAGCTGAATCAATAATTTTTTCCGAATCATTTATACCGCTACTTAGAAGAGCTTGAGCCTTTTGCAGCGATTTGTAAAGGCATAGTGCTGAATTTCTCTGCCCGGAAGTCAGATAAACGTTTCTTGAACTCATGGCAAGACCGTCATGCTCCCTGAGCGTTTCAGCTCCAATTATTTCAATATCGAAATTCAGATCACAAACCATCTGCCGGATTATAACTAGCTGCTGATAATCTTTCTGGCCGAAAATGGCAAAATGAGGTTTAACAATATTAAATAATTTCGTTACAACAGTTACGACTCCTGAAAAAAATATTGGCCTTGAAATGCCGCAAAGATGATTTGGAAGTTCTTTAAGATTTACATATGTCTGATAATCATTTGAATATAATTCCTTATCATCTGGAGTAAACACTACATCCGCACCATTTTTTCGGGCAAGATCAAGATCTCTTTGAAGATCTCTGGGATAATTCTCAAAATCTTCTCCAGGAGCAAATTGAACCGGATTTACAAAAATACTCACTACAAGGCTATCTCCGATCTCTCGACCTTTTCTTATAAGAGAAAGATGTCCTTCATGGAGATATCCCATGGTTGGAACAAACGCAATTGTCTTATCAAGACGACGCATGCGGTCGGAGTATTCCTGCATCTTTTTTACTGTAGTAATTACTTCGATAATCTACGCCTCAAAAAGCTTGCTTTGTGTTTTGTTCTGCCATGGAGATCGAATAAACGAAGGAAGATGATAAGGGGTTTGTTTGAATTTATTGGCGGGGACGACGAGACTTGAACTCGCGACCTCCGGCTTGACAGGCCGGCGCTCTAACCAAAGCTGAGCTACGCCCCCAAAATATAAGTTCGTCGTTATGCCTGCCAAAATCTTTATAACTTATATGGTAGGCGGAACAGGGCTTGAACCTGTGACCCTCGGCTTGTAAGGCCGATGCTCTCCCAACTGAGCTACCCGCCCAAACGCTTTTAACATAACTGACCTTATGAAAGCTTTGAACATTTTTCAAAGATTCCCTTATATCTTTTTTAAAAAAGGTATTTAGTACTAATTAATTAACGCGATGTCAAGATTAAATAATAGCTGCGCCATGCTCGATATTTTTTGGCTCCTGCATCATTTCAAAAGAAATATCATCTTTCTTAAAAAGTGTATCTCCCTCATTAAGGACCAGAGAATAAGACAAAACATCATCCATATGATCCGCCATAACAATGTCTATCTGCTTTAATATTATAGAGGGTATTTCCTTTATATCTTTTTCGTTTTCTTTGGGAATAATTACTTTTTTAATTCCCCCTCTATGGGCAGCCAGAATTTTTTCTTTTAATCCCCCAATGGTGAGTATTCTTCCACGTAGAGTGATCTCTCCGGTCATGGCAATATCCCGGTAAACAGGCCTTTTCGTCAGGGCTGAGACTATGGATGTGCATAGAGAAATGCCTGCAGAAGGGCCGTCCTTTGGTATGGCTCCTTCAGGAACATGTATATGAATATCATACTTCTTGTAAAACTCGTTATCAATCATAAGTCTATCGGCGCGTGAGCGGACATAGCTTACGGCAGCCTGGGCGGATTCTTTCATTACATCTCCCAGTTTGCCGGTCATGATAAGCTCACCCTTACCAGGCATAATCAAAGTTTCAATACAAAGCAGCTCACCCCCCACCTGTGTCCAGGCAAGTCCTGTAACGATACCTATCTGATCCTTTTCCTCCACCTGACCATGCCTGAAACGAGGCGGCCCCAAGTATTTTTGCAAAGATTTTTCTGTTATGTTAAATGTATTTTTATCTCTATTTTTTACAACCTTACGTGAAAGCTTGCGGCATATGGAAGCAATCTCACGCTCTAAATTCCTTACACCGGCTTCACGAGTGTAAAGCCGTATAATTGAATAAATTGAGTTTTTCGAAAACCCTATATTCTTACCTTCAAGCCCGTTCATACTTATTTGTTTAGTTATAAGAAAATTCTTGGCTATATGATATTTTTCAAATTCAGTATAGCCTGGCAGGCGTATAATTTCCATCCTGTCCTGAAGAGGAAGAGGTATATCCGGCAAGGTATTTGCGGTTGTGATAAAAAGAATATCTGTAAGATCATAGTCCACATCTAAGTAATGATCATTAAAGCTGAAATTCTGTTCCGGATCAAGTACCTCAAGAAGAGCGGCTGAAGGGTCGCCACGAAAATCCATACTCATTTTATCTACTTCATCGAGACAGAATACCGGATTATTTACGCCGACTTTTTTCAGGGACTGGATGATTTTACCGGGCATTGCGCCTATATAAGTACGCCTGTGTCCGCGAATTTCCGCTTCATCCCTGACGCCTCCCAGTGAAAGACGAACAAATTTTCTTCCTGTAGCTCTTGCAACAGATTTGGCAAGCGAAGTCTTCCCAACACCAGGAGGGCCGACAAAACAAAGTATAGGACCGCGTACCTTTTTGACAAGTGCCTGGACCGCAAGATATTCAAGTATACGTTCCTTTGGTTTCTCAAGACCGTAATGATCTTCATTTAGAATTTTTTCGGCTTCATCAAGATTATTACGCACCCTGCTGCGGTCAAACCAGGGAAGACTTATCATCCATTCAATATAGTTTCGAACAACAGTTGCTTCAGCCGACATTGGAGTCATCATCTTGAGTTTTCTGAATTCTTGTCTTGCCTTAGCTGCCGCCTCCTTAGACATTCTCTTCCGTTTGATCTGCTTTTCAAGTTCTTTTAGTTCAGCTCCTGGGTCTTCTTCAGCTCCCATCTCCTTTCTTATGGCCCGCATCTGCTCATTCAAATAATAACTCTTCTGAGTTTTCTCCATCTGCTCCTTTACGCTTGATTTTATCCTCTTATCCATATTAAAAATATCAATCTCCATTTTTATCAGGCCAAGAAGGATAGAAAGCCGCTTGCCGGGAGAAAAAATTTCCAGAAGATGCTGTTTATCATCGATTTTGAATGAAAAATGAGCAGCTACGGTATCTGCCAACTGAGATGGATTGGATATGGCGGAGATATTGCCCACAAGTTCTTTAGAAATATTTTTTGACAGATTGACATATTCTTCAAAGCTTTCAATAACAGCCCTGCTAAGCGCAACACCTTCTGCAACTGAAATTTCCGTCTCAACTACCAGCTCAACATCCGCGCTGAAAAAGTCATTATCCTGAATAAAGCGCTTTATACGTCCCCTTGACTTTCCCTCAACAAGAGCCTTTACCGTGCCGTCAGGAAGCTTAAGCAGTTGAAGCACTTTCCCAAAAACACCAATAGAATTAATATCCTTCTCCCGGGGATTATCAATACCTACCTTTTTCTGTGAGGCAAGAAAAATATTCTTGTCTTTATTCATTGCATCGGCAAGCGCATTTATAGATTTTGTCCGTCCAACAAAAAGAGGAGCCACCATATGAGGAAAAACCACGATATCTCTTAAAGGTAAAAGCGGGAGCTTTTGTTTTGGCTGTTCCTGCATGTGTTCCTTTAAAATTTTTGGTAAATTTATCATTTTTAATATTTTTTTTGGTTAAACCTAAGTTGAGCGATTTTTTGCGAGGAAATGTGCCAAGGTCTTGATGCAGCAAGGTTTGCGAAAATCGGAGACATACCAATGGATATGTCGAGACTTTTCGCAAGCCCTTGATGCGCAAGAGATTGGTGCAGATCGAGTAAAAAATCGCTCAACTTAGGTTAAATTATTAGTTAGCGTTCACGGAACATTGAAATTAGAAATTTGGCCTTCATGCTTTCGTACTGTTCTCCCCAATTTCAAGTTTCAAGCCGTGAACGGTTACAATTATTATTAATACTGACCACTAATCTACGCCTGTTTCTTTGTCTGCTCATACAACAGGATCGGAGCTTCCTTATTCAGCACAACATCTTCACCTATCACGCATTCCTTTACATTTTCGATAGAAGGAATTTCAAACATAATATCTAACATACAGTTCTCCAGTATTGAGCGAAGTCCTCTTGCACCTGATTTTCGTTTCGAGGACTCCTTGGCAATAGCCGCAATAGCGCTGTCTGTAAATCTCAGGTTTACTCCTTCAAACTCAAAAAGTTTTTTGAACTGCTTGATCAAAGCATTCTTTGGTTCTTTAAGTATTCTGATCAGCGCAACATCATTTAATTCATCAAGTGTAGCAATTACCGGCAAACGACCGACAAATTCCGGAATAAGACCAAATTTTACAAGGTCATCAGGTTGAACCATTCTAAGGATATCTCCAATACTTTTTTCTTTCTGCTTGAGAATTTCTGCGCCAAAACCCATAACTTTTGAGCCGAGCCGACGCTTGATTATCTGTTCAAGGCCGGTAAAGGTTCCACCGCAAATAAAAAGTATGTTGGAAGTATCAACCTTTACAAAATCCTGCTGAGGATGCTTTCTGCCCCCCTTAGGCGGAACACTTGCAGTGGTCCCCTCCACAATCTTTAATAATGCCTGCTGAACTCCTTCTCCTGAGACATCACGTGTAATAGAAGGATTGTCGGACTTTTGTGCAATCTTGTCAATTTCATCAATATAAACGATTCCCCGCTTGGCCTTCTCAACATCGTAATCGGCATTTTGGAGTAATGAAAGGATAATATTTTCAACATCTTCACCGACATATCCTGCTTCCGTAAGGCTTGTGGCATCTGCTATTGTAAAAGGAACATTAAGAAATCTGGCGAGTGTCTGTGCAAGCAAAGTCTTTCCGCAGCCGGTAGGCCCTATCAGAAGAATATTGCTTTTCTGGATTTCTATATCTCCTGTTCCAACCGAAGAATCCAGCCTTTTATAATGATTGTAAACAGCAACGGAAAGAACCTTTTTTGCAGTATCCTGTTCAATCACATAATCATCAAGCATTGCTGTAATTTCTTTTGGAGCTAAGATCTGCTCTGTTTCTCCTGTGGCTTTTTCGCTTTCCTCATCAATAATTTCGCTGCAAAGCTGAATGCACTCATCGCATATATATACTGCCGGTCCGGCAATCAGCTTGGTAACTTCCTTCTGATTTTTGCCGCAAAATGAACAGAAAAGATTATCGTTCATGTCCCCTTTTTTTGCCATTTTACGCCTCCACTTTTTCTAAATGGTCAAAGTCATCCCTGTTAATGATTACGTGATCTATGAGCCCGTATTCCTTTGCCTCATCACCTGCCATGAAGAAATCCCGATCAGTATCAACCTGTATTTGTTCAAGTTCCTTGCCTGTATGAAATGCTAATATTTTATTCAGGGTTTCCTTCATGCGAAGGATTTCTTTGGCCTGGATTGCAATATCCGAGGCCTGCCCCTGAAACCCCCCCATAGGCTGGTGGATTAAAATTCTCGAGTTAGGCAGGGAATAACGCTTTCCTTTTGTACCGGCAGTAAGTAAAAGCGCACCCATACTGGCAGCCTGCCCCACACATACTGTTGCAATATCAGGTTTAATGTACTGCATGGTATCATATACAGCCAAACCGGCCGTAACTAATCCACCGGGGGAGTTTATATAAAAATTTATATCCTTATCAGGATCTTCTGATTCAAGAAAAAGGAGCTGCGCAATTAAAAGATTTGCGATCTCATCATTCATAGGTGATCCAAGAAAAATTATTCTGTCCTTGAGCAGCCTGGAGTATATATCATAGGCACGCTCTCCTCTGCTGCTTTGTTCAATTACCATGGGTATTAATGGCAAAACTATTCTCCTTTAGTGTTTTTTGATTCCAATTCAGGTTCCACAATTTCCTGGCTGCTGTTTTCAATAATAAGCTTTAAAGCTTTTTTTTCAAGCAGAGAAGTTTTTAAAAATTCAATATTGCTATCTTTCTGCTTGTAAAAATTTTTTATTTCTTCAACAGGTTTGTTAAAGGCTTTGGCCATATCCTTATAACCGTTTTCCAGATCTTCGTCAGAAAGGGTTAGATTTTCCTGCTTAACTATTTTTTTTAGGATCAGACGACGTCTTACCTGTTTTTCAGCGGTATCCCGATATTTTTCAGCAAGATCTTCTTTTGTCAGACTGCGCTCTTCCAAGGACGAGCCATGGTATGTAAGAGTCCTCTCAACTTCTTCAATTATGCCCCCAAGCTCAAAATCAATCAAAGAATCAGGCACCTCAAAGTTTACTTTCTCAAACAATGCAGTGAAAACCTGCTCTTGTACTTCCTGCTCGGATCTCTTTTCATAACCTTTTATTAAATTGTTCCTTATTTCATCCTTCAACTGTTTCAATGTTTCATATTGACCAAGATCTTTTGCAAACTCATCATCAATTGCAGGGAGCACAACTTCCCTTATTCCATTTAGTTTTACATTAAATGTTACTTCAAGGCCGGCAACTTTATTATTAAAATAATCTTCAGGAAAATGCACCTTAACTTCTCTGGTTTCACCAGCGCTCATACCAATTAGTTGTTCATCAAACTCTTTTAAAATAGGACCATCACCTATTTTTAATGTAAAATTCTCGGTTTTCTGAGTTTCCGCGAATGGCTTGCCGTCTTTAAATCCTTCATAATCTACAAGGACAAAATCTCCCTCCCGCGCCGGACGATCTTCTTCGAGAGTTTTTTGTTGAGCCAGGTTTTTCTGAAGCATTTTAAGCTGTGCATCCATTTCTTCAGCACTAACCTTGTAAAGATTTTTCTTAAGAGTTAATCCCTTGAACTCAACAGTTTCAATTTCAGGCTCTATCTCAACAGTAGCATCATATTTGTATGGTCCCTTTCCATCCGCGATAGGAGGCTCAACCTCAGGTCTTCCAACGATGTTCAGCTCTGCCTCCTTGAGAGCATCTATAAGGGATTTCTGAATTAATTTTGAAGAAACATCGGCATTAACATCCTTTTTATATAACCTTTCCAAAACCGTCCTAGGAGTCTTTCCCGGCCGGAAACCCTTTACCTTGGCATTTTTCTTCAAGTCCTTATAAGCCTTGTCCAGCTCACCGACAACAACCTTTTGAGGGATTTCAATATGCAGTACCTTTTTAACGGTACTCAGATCTTCAACTGTAACTTGCATAATTTTCCTTTCCAATAAATTTAATTTTGACTGGTGCGAGAGGGGAGAGTTGAACTCCCAATCTGTTACCAGAGCTGGATCCTAAGTCCAGTGCGTCTACCAATTCCGCCACTCTCGCATTTTTTAACCTAAGTTGAGCGATTTTTTGCGAAGAAATGTGCCAAGATCTTGATGCAGCAAGGTTTGCGAAAAGCGTAGGCATACCAATGGATATGTCGAGACTTTTCGCAAGTCCTTGATGCGCAAGAGATTGGTGCAGGTCGAGTAAAAAATCGCTCAACTTAGGTTTTATATTTGACATTACGCTTAATAATATTAAACTAACGTACTCAAGTTTACCGCCTATAACGCCTATAGTATTGATAGGAATTAAGGGAACGGAATTTGAATAACATAATTTATGAAAAATAATATTAAACAGCATTTGTGTCAAGTAAAATTGGAAAAATAGCTTTTATGTCGGTATATTGCAACATGTTTTCAACTTATCGTTATATTGCGATATTAATGTCATTTGCCCTGCTAATTATGGCCGACACAGCAGAAGTAATGGCAAAAAAGACAAGTTATAATAACGAAAAAATTATTATATTAGATCCCGGCCATGGAGGACATGATAAAGGCGTTCAGGGTATGAATGGGACTTATGAAAAAACACTAAGTTTAAAACTCGCCGATATTATTGCAAAAGAACTTAAAGATAAATACAGGGTCTTTCTCACGAGAACAGATGACTACTGGCTTGATATCCCCGGCAGAATTGATACAGCCAACCATCTAAAAGCAGATCTTTTTATCAGCATACACTTCGGTGGAAGCTTTTTACACAAAGCAAGCGGCATATGTATTTATTACTATAAAAAAATATCTGGCGCAAATATTTTTGAAAGAGCGACATTAAAAGCAATCAAAAGCAATAATATCCAGACCCAGTGGCATAATATCCAAAACAGGCACAAAACAACAAGTCATTTTTTAGCTGAATCAGTGAAAAATCGCATTAATGAACATATAGGATTTGCAAAATGCAAGGTCCAAGGCGCACCTGTCATAGTGCTATCCGGCGCAGATATGCCGGCAGTACTTATAGAAGCCGGTTACATAAGCAACCCTGCCGACGAAAAAGAGCTGAAGGACGAAAAAGTTTTATCTAATTTTGCTAAAAGTATAAGCAAGGGAATAGAAGATTTTTTCAAAACACCCAAATAGTGTCAAGTCAAGCTTGTAATGTCGTATAGAGTGAGATATAATTTTGGCTCAACCGGAACTGGTGTGACACTGAACCCCGTCAACCGGAATCAGTGTGGTCAATAAAATCAACTTGTTACACAAACCATTATTAAGATATCAATATCTTAACGATGGTATTAAGAGTAAAAAATGGTACTTTTTTGATTTTGGCATAACCACCTGTAAAACAACGAAAAAATGGCAAAAAGAGGGTCAATTTACCACACCAGTTCCGGTTGAGCCATAATTTTACAGCAAAGGATGCCCGGATAAAATTGTCGCGTCTTTATCCGACATTAGAGAGTTGACATGACCCTACTTTGGTTTGCCCCTATATTTCTGCCATACCCTTTTAATTCCCATTTTTCTTTATTACATCCTAAAATGTTACTTTAAACAATTATTTCTTCAATTTTCCGAGCAATTTCATTTGGAATTACAGACCGTCATGTTTTACCTTGACATTAACCTGTCTGTTTCCTATAAAACTTTTCTCTATGAACATTCTGCTGATTGAAATAAATCCTTTTGTGCAGGAAACAACACCTATCTCACTGGGATATATTGCGTCTTTCCTCAAATCCAAAGGCTTTTGTGTAAAAATATTGACTATCGGACAGAACACCTCCTTATCCAGTTCAGCTTTCCAAGAGCTTATCAGCACCTTTAAACCTTCCCTGGTTGGGTTTTCCGCCTACCAGAGAATTATGTTATATATAACAGGACTTGCCAAATTCATAAAATCGATTGACAATAACATTAAGATAGCTATTGGCGGCCCTCAGGCAACCTTCATGCCTTCGGCAGCTTTTGCAGAGCTACCTGATGTGGATTATATATGCCGATCTCCTGGCGAGCTTACGTTGCTGGGAATTGCGCGAGCTATTGAAAATGGAACGCCCTTTTTGAATTTTTCCGGCGCTAGTTACAAAGATGACAATAATGCTGTTTTTGATACACCGGAACTTGAAGGCTACACAGATTTAGATCGTTATCCCTCAGCATATCTGAGTGACGTTTTTGATTACTCACGCATGAGGGAGGCAATTATGCTGACATCCCGCGGTTGTCCGCACCACTGCATATACTGTTACACCCCCAATGCCTTCAAACACAAAATAAGCTTTCATTCCGTTGAAAGAGTTGTTGAAGAAATTAGATGGATAAGAAAAAAAGGTGTAAACAGATTTTGGTTTGCTGATCCTAATATTTCTTATAGGCCGTCACGGCTTATAGAAATTCTTGATAATATCTTAAAAGAAAGTCTTGAACCCGAAATATGGTTGCAAACTCGTGCGGATCTTGTAACCCCGGAATTGCTGAAAAAGATGAAAAGAGCAGGTGTAAGGACGATTGCCTTTGGACTTGAGTCTGCTTCAGAACGTGTTCTGTCAAGGCTTGGTAAGAATATAACTACTGAAAAGGTAGCAGATGCAATTAGACTTGCACAGAACCATGATATAGAAGTTGAACTTTTCACCATATACGGCCTTCCTTATGAAACCTTTGAGGATGCGATGAAAACCCTGGAGTTTGTGAAGAAAAACAAGGTCAAGATAATGGGCAATACAAACTCCCAGCAATTGCAAATTTATTTTGGCACACATATGGCTCGACACTATGAGGACTACAATATCCGTCCGTTGAACAACAACCGTCCAGCCTATCTGTCTATTGGATCTCACTACGAAACCGATCACATGGGCCGACGTGAGTTACACAAAATTCAACAAATGTGGCAAGCCAATTCCCTGGATGGTGGGAAACGAATTGTGTCGTGAACGGAACAACAAAACAATGATCAAGCCTGCCTTTAAAAAAATATATGTAATACTTGACGAACAGGATCAAGGAAATCTTGAATGGATTTTGCAGACGTTATCGTTCCTCTATTCACATCTTAACCTGACATCAAATATTTATCTTGTTTCGGAAAATCTTTCTGACAGCATGCCCCAGGTGGAACGTATCCAGAAAAATATCAACAAGTTTCTCAGCGAGCACCTCTTTGCCAGACTTTATGTTCATATTGTCCATCCTGCCCCACCATCAGACATGGATAACATACGGCTATGTTACAAATATCTGAAACAGTCGACTGACAAATTTGACCAGGAAGGCTACAGGCACCAGGAACTGCCAAGACTCATATTGCTGCCGGTTTTTGTTCCTGATGACCAGGTCAGGCCCAGCCAACTTATAGACCTGCTTGATGAGCTAAAAAAGTCTTTTTTGTTGCCCAGTCTTTATCTGAACAAAGGCACTTTAAATCTGGCAGAGGATGAAAAGCTTCTGTCTTTGACGGACAAGGTTTACTACGGCATCGGAAATTCCAAAAAAATGACAGACGTGGTTTGCAATCTATTTCGCCAGGATATTCTTGATGATTCATTGGACAAGATAGAAATTAACGACTTATCTATGACAGGGCCTTGGCCTGATTCCCTGATTATCTCAGCTCAAGATTGTAATGTTTACAGTTGCATGGAAGCATTTCTCAAAAATGAAAGTCCGGCAAAAATTTATGAAACGCACAGCCAGAAAGAATTTTTGGCCGATTATTATCAACAAGATAAGTCGAAAAGGGACTGCCTTGGATGCAGAGAACAGGTAATTGGTTCTTCTGTAGGGTTGCCGATGTCGCCTTCAACGAACCAACAGACAGGAGCATTGCTCTATCATCTTGGAATGTTGCGCCAAGAGTCAGGAGACGATTTTCAGGCCGTAAAAAACTTTAAGCAATCCCTGAATCTTTCTCCAATTGAAGAAACCGATTCTGTTTATTTCCGACTTGGCCTTGGATATACAAAAATCGGACAGTACGATCAGGCTCTTAAAGCGTTTGAAAGTGTTGAGATAGCATATCAGGGTCAGTACTTTTTCCATTTTTATAAAGGGCTTTGTTATTTTGAAACAGGAGACTATGTAACAGCCCTTGAGGAATTTTCAAAGGCCTTGCAATCCAAGCCTCAACATGATGACCGGATCAGGATTTTGATTTATACAGGAACATGCTTCAATAACCTTGGGAAGTATGAACAGGCCATAGATGAATTGGAAAGAGCCAGGGAAACGGAAAACAATGTGAAAGAAATTTATAATACTCTCGGGTTTTCATATTTTATGATTAAAGACTATGACAAGTCTATTGAAAACCTTAAAATGGCTGTTGAAATCGATCCTTTTTCTGCTATTGATTATGCCAGTCTTGGTTCAAATTACCGAGAAAAAGGAGACCTTAACATGGCAATCGGGATGTATCAAAAAGCCCTGGCTTTGGATCCTGGTATGACATCAGTAAGGGAAAATCTTGAAAGGCTGAATAAGAATCTATAATTAGTGTCTGGACGAAAACTCAAAGCACCTGAAATTATAGTCAGTTGGATGCTATTCTCAAATCGAAGATTTTTAGCAGTTAGCTTTTAGCAATTAGCCTTTAGCTAACTGCTAAGAGCTAACTGCTAATGGCTATCAGTCTTATATTTTGAGCAACTGTTAACTGTAAACCGTTAACTGTAAACCGTTAACCGTGAAAGGAGTGCATCGGCAATGAAATGGTTTCTCTATCTTATCAGTTTTAGTTGTATTGCGTCAGGTTCATGTTTGATTCTTTATACTATACAATACAGAGATCTGCTTAAAAATGTGCTGACTAAAAGTTATGAAAAAATTATTGCAGCTTCAGCAATTACAATAGGTCTTCTGCTCATTATTTCCGCATTTCAGGCGCAAGGCTTCTGGTTTATACTATTTCTTGGAATTATTGCTATCTGCAAGGGGGTTTTTGTTATTTTTAACCCAAAAAAATCTTTTGATAATATCAGGAACTGGTATTTAAATACAGCCTCGGACCAAACTTACAGGCTGTTTGGAATAATTTTAATAGTAATTGGAACAGTGATGATAACCTGGATTTGACAAAGCTATCCTTTTACTAACATAGTAGAAGGGTCAAGAAGCAATTCAGGATAATTACAAGCTTCAAGTCCTCCTTTTAGCGCTTTAACATGAATTTCTTTTCCTTCGGGTTGAAGCTGAATAATAATATCAAAAAGATCAGCCAGGTGCAAAAGAGAAGCCGGCATACCATCCGGACCAGGTTCATCATGGCGGTGCGTCCTTACTGTAAACCAGACATGCATAGAACTGTTTTCAGCAAGTTTTTTTAATTCTGTTAAAGATTTTTTTATGTCTTTATCAAATGGAAGGCCATCAATAAGAATTACCTGCGGTAAAAAAATTTTCTGCTCTATCAGATCGGTTAGCCTTTCCTCAAGTTTTGGTACGCTAAAACCATCTACCTTAAATGTCATTATAAGCCGGTGAGACACTATGGTCTCCCATAACTGCTCTATCTGACTAATATTATATTGATCTGCAATATTTCGGAACACCTCTTCATACCACAGGCACACTTTTTTTACTGAATCATCCAAACTTATATGAAGAACATTTTTGCTTCTCAGAAGACTATCCATGGCCAACTGCACAAGTATCGCTGTTTTGCCTAAACCAGCTCGCGCCAGCACAGCACCAAACCCTCCCGGCTGAAGAATATTCTCTGTTTTATGGCCCATAAGCCTTAGAGGATTACGGAAGATTAACTCCTTTTTTAACATATTGAAATTCCTTTCTTTGTAACAGTCCACGGTTATCGGTTGTCGGTTTACAGTTAACGGTCTTATATTTTGATCAACCGTGAACCGTGAACCAATACTAAATTGCTATGCAACATTCTTCTTTTCTTCTGCTGCCTTTTTTGCCAGCTCTTCGGCAACCGAATTGGGAACCTTTTTATATGTACAAAATTCCATGGTAAACTGAGCTTTGCCTTGAGTTAACGATCTCAATACCGTGGAATAACCAAACATCTCCGCAAGTGGAACCTGAGCCTCGATAACACACATGTAACCTTCGTCCTGAGAAGCAAGAATTATTCCCCGCCTCTGGTTAAGAGAACCCATAGCGGCGCCTTGATATTCTGTAGGTGTCTCAACCACGACTTTCATTATAGGCTCATGAATAACCGGTTTGGCCTTTGCATAACCTTCCAGAAACGCTCCACGGGCAGCCGCCTGGAATGCCATCTCTGACGAATCAACAGAATGAGATTGTCCGTCATTGATAACAATTTTTAAACCGGTAACTGGAAATTCCATTTTAGGTCCTTTTGCAAGACACTTTCTGAATCCCTTTTCACATGCAGAAATAAACTGTGTTGGAATTGATCCACCGGTAATTTTGTTTTCAAATATAAATTCTTCTTCAATAACCGGCTCCATATAACCAGCTACACGGCCAAACTGCCCGGCGCCACCTGTCTGTTTTTTATGTGTATAGTTGAATTCAGCCAGTCTCGTAATAGTTTCTCTATAAGATACGGTAGGAGTACCGGTTGTAACTTCTGCGTTGTACTCGCGACGCATCCTTTCAATATATACATCAAGGTGCAGCTCTCCCATTCCTGAAATAATTGTATCGCCTGTCTCCTCACTTACATATGTTATAAAGGTCGGATCTTCCTTGGAAAAACGGTTCAGGGCTTTAGACATATTGATTTCAGCCGTACTATCTTTAGGAATAATGGCAAGCGAAATAACCGGTTCGGGTATAAACATGGATGTCATGGTAAGATTAATATCTTTAGACACAAAAGTATCGCCTGAAGCACAATCAATACCAAAAAGAGCCCCTATATATCCTGCCGAGATTTTTCCAATATCCTCCATCTGGTTTGCATGCATGCGAGCAACTCTGCCGACTTTTACCTTTTTTCCGGTCCTGATATTAAAAATTGTATCTCCCTTTGCAAGCGTTCCCTGATAAACACGCACATAGGTAAGCTGCCCGTACTGTCCTTCTTCTATCTTAAAAGCATAAGCAACTAACGGTTTTTGTGGATCATTGGAAAGAATTACTTCAGCCTCATTATTACTCAGATCAAGGGCATGATTTTCTATCTCTGATGGACATGGCAAAAGACTTGTTAGTGCATCAAGAATCGGCTGAACACCCTTGTTTTTATAGGCTGATCCTATAAAAACGGGAGTTATTTCGCGGGCAATTGTACCTGTTCGCACAGCAGAAATAAGGAGTTGATCCGTAATTTTATCTTCAAGAGCTGCCTCCATGAGCTCGTCTGAAAACATGGAAGCAACATCAATCAGTTCTTCACGCTTTCCAACGGCTTCCGGCAAAAGGCTTTCGGGAATATCTTCAACACGAATATTTTCTCCATTTATACCATCAAAATAAACAACCTTCATAGAAACCAGGTCAACCACACCTTCAAAATCCGCTTCAAGCCCTACTGGAATCTGCATGGCAACCGCATTGTGCCCAAGCTTGTTCTTGAGCTGTTCGATTACACGGGAAGGGTTGGCTCCGCTCCTGTCACATTTATTGATAAAGGCCAGACAAGGCACTTTATACCGCTTCATCTGCTGATCAACAGTAATGGACTGTGACTGAACACCGCCCACAGAGCACAGAACAAGTATTGCACCGTCAAGGACTTTTAAAGCTCTTTCTACCTCTATTGTAAAATCAACATGCCCCGGGGTATCAATGATATTGATCTCATGGTCCTGCCATTCACAATATGTTGCCGCTGAAGCTATAGTTATACCGCGCTCCTTTTCAAGCTCCATGGAATCCATTGTTGCGCCAATACCATCTTTCCCTTTCACGTCATGTATTGCATGTATGCGTTTGGAGTAAAAGAGAATCCTTTCGGTAAGCGTGGTCTTACCTGAATCAATGTGTGCGCTTATGCCTATGTTTCTAACTTTGTGAGAAGTCTTTTCCATAATGTTTTTACCCTGAATTTATAATATTACAAAAACTGAAAATAAAAAATCCCGCATTGGAAATTATACCATATGGGGATCTGCTATATTATTAACTACGATTTCAGAATTAGAAAACAGAATTTACATCATCTCAATCCAATCCTCCATGGTTAATAAGGAACGTGGACGAAATAACTTCCCCAACTATACATCACAGCTTCAGGCCGCCTTTGTCCGATCTCAGATCACAAAAATATTGAAATAGCTCGCTATTCCTTCAACTTTTGTGATCTGAGATCGAACAAATTCGACCCAAATCTGTGCGCCTACTTGAGGAAGTTAATTCGTCCACGTTCCTAAGAGACATAGTTTCAAGAACCAGCCTCAAAGTAATAAACCGATTATCTATAGTCATCTATGGCTTACCGCCATCACAAAAAATATGATTTATTTATTATAAAAATAAGTTTGTCAAGAATTTTTTTTGAATTTTTTAAACCGTTAAGAAAACTGAACTTGCAACATAACGCCCCCTTTGTTGTGTTGGGGTTCGCATTATTTCTCCTCTTCTTCAATCAAAGTTCCACCCTCCTCAATAACCTGGATAGTACGCTTCCTCGGCAAAACCCTTATCAGCATTTCCTTTTTATCACCGGCTGCCAGCTCGATTTCAAAGGTATTTTTTTCAAGGTAGTGATATTCAGGCAAATTGTCAGCATACACGACAAGAGACCATTGCCCAGGTCGCACGTCGTCAAAACTAAACCGACCTTTCCTGTCAGTAAGCACGCGCCATATCTCTAACTCGCTTTTGAACTCCAAAAGGACATTCGCCAGGCCATACTCTTCAACAATGTCCGTTTCAGTGTCTTTGGGAATAGCCCTGTCCTTACCCTTATGAACTGCGTATTCTTTTTGCAGATAATCTTCTTTTGCAAATCCATAGACCATGACCTTGCCCATAAGATCGGCACTTTTTGTTATCCCTATTTCAATTGAAGTCTCTTTTCCGCCCTCAATATCCACTTTAAGAGGGGTTTTTTCCACGGGAATCTGCTCAAGACCGATGCTTGCGCTGTCGATGTTTAGGTAGAATGCCCCTGGTTTCAGGGCAGGGAAGGTAAATTCGCCGTTGCTATCCGTTACCGCGGTGGCGCCACTCAGGCGGAGGATGGCATTTTGAATCGGTTGACCGGTCTCTTGATCACGGACAGACCCCTCAAGCATACCGATACTTCTTTTCCTACCAACGGGCAGGCCGAACGGAACGGTAAACTCAACAACAAAAGCGGTTTCATCCTCCTGATCAGAATTCCTGCTATACATGGCATGACGACCGCGAGCAGAGACCCTGATCTTATTGGAGAATAGATAACTCAAAGCCAAATCAAGGTTATGCCGATCTCCGGAATCAGTCCCTATGCAATCATATTTTTCAAGTTTGAGATTGACGTTTGCCCTTTTACCTATCTTGAAAGAGCCGGTCAGGCCTGTGTTTATGGTGACCCTGTCTTCGTCCTCAGGATTCCCACGCCTGCTGTAGCGCACATAACCCCCATAAGTTTGATTACGAGTCGGCATAAAATAGGCAGTGCCTTCATATATTCCCACATCAACTGTTTGGTCATTCAGCCTGTCCTTTGTTTTTCCCAATTCGGCAGAGACATTAAAAAAGAGCTTTTTGAAACTCTGTCCTACCCGGCCCCTGAAAGTCAGCTCCCTGTAATCGAAATCCGGCTCCGGGAAACGGTCTTCACGAGTACGATATCGTGACTCAATTGAAATGGTTGTTCCTGTCTTAAATATGTAGTTCAGTCCTAACAAACCAAACCTTTCTATCGCGGCCGATTCAATCGAAGCATCCATATCAAGATTATTCTTCTCCTGGCGGAGGGTGGTATTCAGGGTGAAATGCTTTCTTATGGGAAAAAAGAAATTGCCTGAGATATACTCCTTGTCCTGATAATAGCCTGGAAAATCGGGTTCTGCGTAGATGTATTCCAAACGATAAGATCCGCCCCACTCAGGAGAGCCGTAAAGGTTGAGCCAGTATGCGTTGTCATTCCTGTTACCATCTTTCCCGTATGCTGCTTCAAATTCAATGTTCGTATTTTCAAAAGGCTCAAGTTTCCCTTGCAGACTTGCAATTTGAGCATCTTCTATATCGCTTTTTTTTTTGAACAGATTGAGACCAATTCTGTACCTGTCGCGAAACAGATAATCAAAATGAAGGGCTGTCTCTTTCTTTTCCGGATCAAGCCACCTTGTTTTCATATGATAGCCCCTAAATCCAAAACCGCCTAAGACCAGCCCAGCCTCAGCCCCCCTGCCGTCACGACTCTGCTCGGTTAGGCGTGAAAGAGAGTAATAATTATCGCCCAGAAGAACGTCAGCATCCTCGTCCCGGTACCCGGCAAAATACCTATCACGCTGCCCAAACATTGAAACCTCTTCAATGGTGTCAGGCCCCCTGAACAGGAATTCAATCTCATCTTCCCCATCTTCGCTCAGTTTTCCTCTCCCTGAGAATTCACCCTGAAATACGGTCTTTTTCTCTTCATTCTTCTGGCCTGCTGACCTGAAGGTTATCTTTGCAGGAATTTTATGAAAACGATCCACCTCTCCCGTTATCTTAGGGATAATGTTTACAGCGCACCTTGCCTGGCCTCTCATTTTTTCATCCTCAACGGACTGGACCGTCAACTTGAGGTGATGCTTAAAACCCTTTCTGAGCTTTTCATCGGTTTTTACGGTCACTTTGACGGTCTTTGATTCTCCCGGGGCGAGCGTTATTTTGTCAGGAACAACAGTGTACGGCAGGTCCTGACCGCTTTGGACATTAATTACGACCCTGTTTTCTGCATTGCTGGCATTAATCACTGAAAAGATGGCTTCGTAAGGCTCCCCGGCGATAACGCTTTCCGGGGCTTGCAGAAATTCGGCCTGCAGCTTTGTGACAGGGAGAACCTTCACAAAGATCCTCGCAAAGTCACTGATGGAGGGATATTTGACCAAGCTGACCCGACAGATTATCTCATATTTGCCGGCTAAGACTGTCTGGGGGATAAAAAAGCTGACCAGCCTTATTTCGGTACTATTTGGAGCAAGGCGGAAGGGAAATGAGGGTATGATAAGTTTCCATCCCTCAGGAAGTTTTACATGTGATATGAATTCCAGCACTTCATCTGAGGTATTGGTTACTTCAAAAGTGGTGGTTACAACGTTTTTTGGCTCAGTTTCAAATAATTCCTGCCCGCTTATCCTGACCTGTACACCTCTCTGCCGGGCCTCAAGCGTGCCGGCAATAAATAAGAAATGAGAAATAATCAGCAGGATAAAGAGATTTCTCTTCAATCTTGGCATCTATTCGAACTTAAGGGTATAGGTAGCCCCAAACAGATCATCACCGCCGCAGTCCGCTACAACCAGGGCCTTGTATTTGCCTTTGGGCACCTGGCTCAGGTCAATCCTGAACCTGACGGAAGTAGTGGGATAAACACCTATCTTTGCACCTTCAAACTTGCCAATAGACTTCCCTTTTTCATCATAAAGCTCGGCCCATAAAGCCGGCCTGAGCAATCTTTCCCCTATGTTTTCTATATCAACCTGTAAAATTCTTCCTTTATCTTCTTTCAAAAGCCTTGTTTTTAAGAATTTAAGTTTGCGGGCGCCGGTATCACCAATCTGCGTTATCATCTGGGCGCCATAACGTATGACCTGGCTTACGCCAAAGGTGATTTTATCTTTCTCCTGCCTGGCCGCCTCGGGCGAACTTGAAGAAATACCCTCAATCATAATCATGCTCCAGTAAGTTCCGGTTAGAGTCTTATCATCGGGGACTTCAAGGGTATAGTTGACTTGCGATGTGCCTTTGGGTAGAATTGTAAGGCGATGCGGGCTAAAGGTTATCCAGTCGGCGTTGGACCGGGGGTCCTTCCCGAGTTCACCATAGATATTTCTTCCGTCACAAAAAAAAAGGTAATCGGTCTGGTAGATTTTTACCTCTTGAGGATCTTCTCCCGTGTTCCTGAGCTGGATGATCCCTTGGTAGGTTTCCCCTACCTGAGCTTCCTTTTCATATGTCAGGCCGCTTGTAACAGATACCCCGGCCACGGATACACAGGGCATGATCAAACAAAAAAACAAGCCCATGAGCATTATTCCTGTTTTGGTTTTCATAAAAGTCCTCCTTATTGGATGTCAACGACTGTGTAGTAGAGCACTGTGGAATAGGAAGATGGGGGAATTTGAATAGAAGGCCCGGTCAGTCTCAACTGCACATTTATGCCTTTCACCTTCCCGGAACCGGAAAAAAACGGAGTATTGATATCTGTTACCTCTTGATAAGAAGTCCCACCGCTGACTCTTCCACCTTTGCCATCAGAGGTTCTCATGACATATGGATGAAGGTTGTCGTTCCAGTTATTATCGACCTTCCGTATATCAATGCGCCAGGCATCATTTATTCCCTTTGTACCTCTGATATCGATCGATACCTGCCCTGAAACGCTGGTGTAAGTGCTTTTTAGATCGCTCCCAGCTCCTGACAATAAGTCCTTTTTGTCAATTGTTTCAGACCAGTTGCCGGTCACTTTAATTTTAATATATCTATCGGCGTGGGCTGTTTGGGGTACAAAAAACAGAGGAGCCAAAAAAAATATGATGAAGATTTTGATTAAAAATCTCATTTTATTGCTTTTTCTCCGGCAGGCCGTGGATCTCTCAATCTGAAAGGGTAAAGGTAACGGTCCTTGTGTCGGTGGAAAGCATACCAGCCTGTACCGTAGCGCTCAGCTTGTAAGTTATTGTCGGGTTGCTGTCAGCCACATGGCTTATGCCTGTCACAACGTTGGACGCTGAGGTGGTAAGGGTTACGTAACCCTGGCTTATGCCGCTGCCTGACGGGGCGGTAACACCTACCTTGAGCGTAACGTGTGCCGGCATGGCCGTGTCAATGATAGCCGTAATCCTCTTATTGGTGCCGTTTGTGGTTATGGCGCATGTGGATGAACTGTCTGTGGCCTCCTGAGGCTGTTCACCTGCAACTGCCGAGGCAACGGTCAAAATAGGAGACCCTGTCACTTCAATCTCATTGATGGCCTGAAAATCGAAGGTCATGAGATGGGTGCCGACGTCCGCTCCCAGGGCCGTCCTGTTTAATGCAAGGGCAAGCGCTGCTGCCAGCAAAAGGAATTTCAGTCGCTTCATCTGTTTTCCTTCTCCTCTTTTTTGGGTAATGGTAGATATTTGATTCTAACGGATTGAGGCACTAAATCAAGTGTTTTTTAGGCACTTACACTTTCGTGAGCACGGCTACCAACGTAAGGCGGGACAGCCCGCCAGCCAGTAGGGGCGGGTTTGAAACCCGCCTCTACTCTTGATTGCGGAATTGCTATAGGGACAAAATGGCGGAAAGTGTCCCACTTTATGTTGGTAGCCCGTGAGCACAGAGGAGAAAACCAGAGATGTCTAAAAAGCGGGCATAAAAAAGGCGGGCCTGTAAAAGACCCGCCTTTTTTCTAAATCTTAACCTCAATTAAGAGTCTGCAATGGTAAGGGTGACTGTCTTGCTGTCTGAAACCATACCGGCAGCTACCTTGGCACTGAGCCTGTAGGTTATGGTTTTACCAGATTCAGCTATTGAATCTATTCCCTTTACGACATCCACCGAATCAGTGGCATTAGAAATATCTACATCTCCTAAACTGGTTGCACCTTTTGGAGCATCAAGATTAATCTTAAGTGTAACGCCATCTGGCATAGGAGTATTGATGCTTGCCGTAATCTTTTTGTTATCAATACCGGCAGTTGACGTTATTGAATATGTAGTTGAAGCATCCGACACCTCCTCCGGCTCAGAACCCGCGATAGCTGCAGAAACAAACATCGTAGCCGGGTCTCCGGATACTGAAATAGCATTAACCGCACCCACCACATAACTTACTGTCTGAATAGCTTTATCCCCTGCCATTACCGGCCCTGCGATAAAAAGCATGCTCAGGGCTATCACCATTGCCATCAATCTTAATAAAGTCTTTTTCATTTTTTTCTCCTTTTTATGTTAGGTGGATTATCCTAAATATATTGACACCTTAAATAGCTCATTTAATTTATAGTATCGGAGGTGTCAAGCAATAAAAAAAGAAAAATCTATTCAAAAGAATTTAAAGAGGAAGCCATCCGCCTTGAAAAGAAGATGGCCTTACCTGCATCCAGGTGGAACGAGACCCTGGAATCGGCCATGGAACTGTATAAAAATTGATTCCTCTCAATCCTCTACTTCTTTTTCTTGAAAAAGGTCTTGATGATTTTACGCGGTTTTTTGTAGGCACCGAAGTTTATATCCGTGATCTGTTCTTTGGATTTCAGATCAGACCGCTGGATTTGGTGAAGAAGGTAAGTCGGATCATTTTTGAAAATCAAGGGGAAGAGGAAGGCTTTTGCGGACATTTCCTCCCGGGAAACGAAATTTGATATCAGCCGTGACTTTCTCGTTCGGAAATTTATGGGCAAGCGGCCAGAATCCTTGAAAATAACGCCTGCCATTCGGTAATATCAACCCGCTTCCGCTTTCAAGATGAACTCGATCAATTACCTTACCCTGCTCATTACGTAAGGTGATCGAACCTTTTACCTTGATATGTGTAGTGCCGGTATTCTCAACCATAATTCTCATTGAAAGTGGATTTTCAGTAGAATAAGGCCCCGGGTTAACTTCGGCAGATATGATACGTCCTCGGTGAGATCCTGTTCGGGTAATTTCGCCGATAAAAAGAGTAGCCACCTGTGCTCCAAGCACAACACCACCGGTACGTCGTTTCTGTTCTTTTACAGTCTCAGGCCTTGCATAAAAAACAACCGCAAAATACCCGCCGCCAAGCTTGCCGCGCGGTACATTTGCGATAGCTCGAACAGTATGCCCTTCTCCGGGCTCAACCTTAAAGGATGTGGAATCCAATTTTACATATTGGGCCCAATGATGAGTTTCTCCGTCCGACAAAACGAGCTGCGATGCGCCGTTTGGATCCAACACAAAATCACTCACAGACATACGAATTTCAAGCGCTGATGTTCCCTGATTGTATAAAGAAAGAGGAAACATTTTCACAGCGCCCTGAACCGCATCAAACTCAATAACTGAAGGGGATACTGTAAAATTCACTGTTCCGGCTTTTGCACAGTAATCCGTAAAAAAAAGAAATATCGGGATAACAAACAGGAAAAGAGCTTGCGATTTGATGGTGGTTATCTTTATGTGATTATAAAAATGCATTTTATGGAATATCGGAAGTAATAAAGCTAAAATTTGCACTATATTTGCCGGACTTATCATGCATGGTTGTATGGAGACAAAATAAAAGTGCCAGTTCTTTGAGCTCGCTTCCCTCTTGCTGTTGAAGCAATGCAATATCTTCTATAAAAAACTGGTCAGAACCACCATTTATGGAAACTGATAGTTTTTCAACAGGGATAATGCGCTTGCCTCCTTCTGATTTTAAATTTTCCACATGTATTTTTACGATTTTTGTCGGGTCGTTTGTTCTAAGTTTTACAAGCAAAGCAAAAGGAAGTAAAATTATTTTTTCGTTCTTTTTCACACTTTGCGTAGTTCTGTTTTTTGCAAAAGCAATATATCTCGGATCAGTATCCGGCAGTTTTTCCCATTCTATATGAACATTTGATTTTATTTTTGCTTTTACCGTAAGACGAACCAGTGGGTCATCCTCTGCGTACGCCGGCAGAACAACGAGTAACGTCAAAATAGAGACTATTATCAAGCTTCGTAATATATTCATTATGGACTGGAAAGAAATGAGAATATAATATCGCCCCGATACGTGCCTGGAAGGTCTTCCCATTCAGTAGTCAGACGAAAATTAAGAGTGAAAGCGGTGGGCGGTTTTGCTGCATCCCCTTCAATGAGCAAACGGTTTTGGCCCAAATCTTTAAAATCATTTTCATCATTTATAGAAAAGGCAAGTCTTGATGAAGGAAGCGAAGAGGCTTTGTCGGATTCAGGAATCAATTCGTTTGCCTTTGCATGAACACTCCATTTTGATTGATTGCTTCCCACTGTAATCGAAACGCTTTGATTGGCATCATAATCGCCCGGTTCACCTTTAACATCGAATGTAATTTCATTTACAGACAGTTTTACACTTGTATATGGAGCGACGACAGCCGTAACGGAAAGCCTGGCCCCTTCTTTCCACTCGCTATAGTCTTCGGCAACGGCAAGAGGCTCCAACAAAAAAAGTCCGATTATTATCAAAATAGAAATAAAGATTTTGCGCTTCATTGTGACCTCACTCTAAGGAGCATTGTAAATCATAAATCTAAAAGTTCCTTCATAACGACCCGGACGATCTTCACGTTTAGATTCAAATGCTAATTCTATTGTCGCAACCTTTCGGTTTGGTCCTGGGCCGCCTTTGGCCACCTCGAATGGTTTGTTTAACCGGTGCCATGTCAATGAATCGTCCGGCGATAATTGTCTCACATAAACACGGGTTGTATTTATTTGTTCGGTACCACCTTCCCTTGTTAAAGGTTCTGTTATGCAATAAAGATGCCATTGCTTGCTGTTTGAGGCCACAAAAATCTGAATTTCCTCAACAATTGGAGCCTTCATGTCAGAAGGCATGAGATCAAATTTTGCCGGAT
>Ga0255390_1001_pt1 | contig 58056 bp, 52 predicted proteins | sample ANMaggSSYBR01H11_FD_182111 | JGI IMG/M metagenome (GOLD analysis project Ga0255390, IMG submission 182111) | Sediment cell enrichment communities from methane seep in Santa Monica Basin, California, United Staets - ANME aggregate JGI... | ecosystem: Environmental > Aquatic > Marine > Cold seeps >... | reverse complement strand
TATCCGCAGCCTCTTTGTTGCATAAGGCTAAAATGTTGCATAAAAATGAGTTTGATATTATTAGTCCGGTAGAATGACAATTTTTTCAAAAAATAACTATAACTGTCGTTTCATTGTATTTGTTGAAAGTAATGGAAAATATTGAAGCTTTAGCCGAAATTCTGAAAAAGTATAATGAAGCTTACAGAAAGGGAAAGCCGCTTGTAAGCGATCTCGAATACGACAGGCTTTTAGAAAAGCTGCGGAAACTATCCCCATATCACCCTTTTCTTCTTTCAGTAGAACCTGAAAAATTCGATGCCAAAAAAGAAGTAAGACATCCTGTGCCAATGCTTTCAACTGAAAAAACATACACAAAGGATGGTCTTGAAAAATTTATTGCCAGGGTTGATAAAGCAGCTAATGAGATAGGTATTGTCGATATTTCGTTCAGCGTAACGCCAAAACTGGACGGCCTTGCCGGAAGAGATGACGGAACAATGCTTGCCACCAGAGGAAATGGTGAAGCAGGATACGATATCAGCAATTCTTTTAACAAGGGCATAATTCCTGATGGAGGCAGAGGACTTGGCCTTGGTGAATTGGTAATTGTCATGTCCTATTTTGAAGAACACCTGTCTGATGAGTTTGAGCATCCTAGAAATATGGTTGTCGGGATAATTAGTTCTGATACTTTAAACGAATTTGCAAAAAAAGCCCTTCAAGACAATATGGTGCAGTTTGTACCATATTCCGTTCTTCCAAAATGGACCGGCAGCGCTGGGGAACTTTTGGAAAACATAGAGCAAATCACAAAAGATCTTACAGCGAAAACAGATTACCCTATAGATGGAATGGTTGACGAGGTTACCAATGAAGATATAAAAAACCACATGGGAGCTACAGCTCACCACTACAGATGGCAAATAGCCATAAAGACAAAGGGTGAAACAGCTATAACCGCCGTTGAGGGCATTAAATGGCAGGTGGGAAGAACGGGAAATATTACCCCTGTATTGAAAATCAGGCCTGTTTATCTTTCAGGAGCTACAATCCGGAACGTCACAGCTCATCACGCAGGTCTTATACAAAAAAAACATATAGGCGTCGGCGCGGAAATTGAAGTTATTAGAAGCGGCGAAGTAATTCCAAAGCTTGAAAAAGTTATTGCAAAATCAGATAAAATTATAATACCCGAAAAATGTCCTTCATGCGGGACAAAACTCGAATGGAATAATGATTTTCTAAAATGCAATAATAGTTCATGCAAAGCTCAAATAGAACAAAGCATCAGCCACTGGTTTAAAACTCTTGGCAACGCGGACTGGTTTGGAATAAAAACAATCCAGAAGCTTGTTAAAAATGGTTATGATTGCCTTGAAAAAATATACGCTATGAGTGAAAATGATTTTAAAAGTATAGGTTTTGGCCCCGGTCAATCAAAAAATCTTGCAGCAGCCATTAATATAAGTAAAAACAAACCGGTTGAAGATTGGCGGTTTCTATCGGCATTTGGAATATCTGATCTCGGAAAGGGAGACAGCAGAAAACTGCTTTCTCATATGAAGATTGAAGAACTCATAGATGCAAAAGCGGAAGACATTAAAAAAATACCTAATTTTGGCCCAATTACAAGCAGTTCGGTCGAAGAGGGCATAAAAAAAATTAAAGATACAATATATCACATGCTTTCAATTGGTTTTAATCTCGAAAGGACACCACTTGCAAAAGAACAAATTAATATAGATAGCGCAATTGCCGGAAAACATGTTGTATTTACCGGCAAAATGGATTACGGAAGCAGAGAAGAAATGCAGGAAGATGCGAGAAGGCTCGGCGCAGTGGTTCAAACCTCGATAAGCAGCAAAACTGATTATCTGATCTGTGGGGAAAAGGTTGGGTCAAGCAAAATTGAAAAAGCAAAAAAAATGGGTGTAATAATTATATCCGAAGAAAAATATAATAAATTGATTGGGTTTTAAAACAAATTTTAAGACCCTTGATGCATATAGAAAGGAAATAAATTATGGCCATTACTAAAGCTAATATTGTTGAGACAATCTGTGTTGCAAATGGATTTTCAAAAAAACAATCTATTGAAACGCTTGAAACTCTGTTGGAAATCATTAAGCAAGCACTTGAATCCGGCGAGGATGTTTTGGTCAGCGGGTTTGGAAAATTCTGCATAAGAAATAAAAAGGAACGAAAGGGCAGAAATCCTGCAACCGGAGAAGAAATGATGCTTAGACCGAGAAAGGTTGTAACTTTCAGATGTTCCAACAAATTAAAGGATAAGATTAACGCAAAATAATCTTGTAAAACTGCTGATATGCAAACCGGATTAGAAGAAATTAAAGCAGGAGATAAGTATCCTGGCTGGGAAAAGCCTTTTGAAAACTCATTAATGGGCATAATGGACGGTGAGATTCAACTTCTGGTTTCATTACCTTATCCCAGAGAAATAGATATTGAAGATTTTAAGAATTTGACAGCATATGGAATCTACAATGAAAAATACCCGCTTACAATCTGGCGGTTTGGTAAAAACTTTTTGCTCCCGACTCCTTACAATCCTGAGTTTGAAAAGCAGTTCAGGCCAAATGATGTGGAAAAATTCATTTGTCAAAAGAACAGAATTATGACCAGAATTCTGATTGATCAAAATGGAATTATCAGGGTAATAAGTTTGGCTGAACTTAAAAGTGGTTTTATTGAAGACCTGCAAAAGGCATGGAGTAATTCAAAAACAGACTGGGGCGGATACAACGAATGGTTAAACCGAATCTTCCGCAAGAATACATATAAAATATGGGAAAAGGTCAAAAAATACTAATTTATGATTGAGGAAGTAAAATTTCTGTGTATCTGGCCAAAAAAATAATCAAAAAAATACCTCATTACATCATCAGGGAATCTTACCGGGACGGAAAATATTTTAGAAGTCGAGACTTATTTGATCTTGGGGCCAATCCTGCAAAATATATTATTTACCCTGGAGGGAATGCTTACTATATTGACGAAAAAGTAGAAAACAGGCTGAACTCTCTTCGCGTGAAGCCCGACTTTGATGAACTCGATAATATATTCTGGCGCTTTCTGAAGCCGGAAATAAAGCATGTTCTTGAAATGTTTAGTCAAAGAGCCGGACGCACGCAAAGAAAAAAAAGCGTAAAAGAAAAAAGGGAAAATGCTCAGTTTCATCTGTTCGATAAAAGAAGAATTCATTTTTTAAGGTTCGGTAATATGGACCAGGGAAGAATTGGACGTATATCGCCTAAACTTTTCCAGGTGCTTCTCAATAAATCAAGAGACGAGATCGAGCAGTATTTTCTGGAATCGGAAGATATTCTCGATCCCTATGAATTAAAGTCATACGTTTATGTAATATTTGATCTACAGAGATTTTCTTCAAAGTTGACCGCAAAGACAATGCCTCAAGCTCTGGATCAAAAAAAAGTTGATGAGTATTTTATTGAAGAGATATGCAGCCTGAACAAAGACAGGTCTTTCTGGGCCGGAATGACAACCGGGCCGGAGTTAAATGAATATTTGATTCGATATATTATCATGTTTTTTGATAACGAATACGGTCAAAGCTATTTCTTACACGATCACATAAAGAACTTTATTGACGGCAAAAGGTTTTATGCTCCACCCCCTAACAAAAGTTCAGTAACCTTAGATGAAGCGATAACAATATTCGATATAAAAAAAGACAAACTTAAGAAAATGAGTCGCCGCGGCTTAACGGCATTATACAGGCATATGGCTAAAAAACACCACCCCGATAAAGGGGGAGAGCATGATAAATTTATTAAATTAACTCAAGCATATAAGGAATTATTAAAAAGCAAAAATGCGTAACCCGTTATTTATACCTCGAAAGGCCACAAATTGCTCTTTTTCGCTGGCCATGAACACCAATAGCCTGCTATTCCGCACCTTCGCGCCTCTTGCTCTTGATGCTCATATTAAACCCCCCAATGCCACCTGACAAACTGCAATTTAGATCAGCGTGCAAGAATGCCATGTAGAAAGGGGAAACATTGTGGGGAGAGAGAGGGCAAGTTTTGATTGTTTATAATTGATTGCCTTGACTTTGTTTTTATAAACGCAAAACTTGCGCTCTCTATTGCATAGGGCTTAGATATTTTGAAGGCATGCGTCTTAAAATAAGTTAAGGCCCAATGGGTCAATAAAAAACATGCTAATTATTTCTGATCATCGCCACCCTTTTCTGCTTCTTTCGCCTCTCCTGGTTCTTCTTCATCGCCTTCGGTGATTTCGGTTTCGGGATCATCGGTGGTGAGTTCTTCCGAAACAGTCGGAGCAACATCTTCTGAGCCAGGCGCCAATTCCGGAATTACTTCCTGAACTTCTTCAATTGCTTTTGGTCCGTTACCTGAAGCAAAAGCAATGCCGCCAATAAATACAAAAGAAAGTGCGATACAAATAATCATAACTTTTTTCAACATAATAATAATACTACCTCCCTTTTAAATAAGTTTGTTTTTCCAATATGAAATTTGATTATATTCATATATAAGCAACATATGTGCCAAAAAAGCTAACTTGTTGGAATGTTGGTCATTCAATAAATTCACAATGGATTCGTGATTTTTTCGGTTACGAATCTTGCACACCTGGTTACGTTTTTGCACATTACGCCCCACCTTTTTTGACTTTGGTTAAGATAAGGTTTACTTTAATTAAACGTAAACAAAATTAAGGAACATTGAATCATCTTAACTTTATGGAGGAATTATAATGAAATGCCCGGGACAGGACATAAGGTACTGGAAACCAGGGGCTGTTTTTGATGTTAAATGCCCTAAGTGCGGCAAAGATGTTGAATTTTTCAAGGATGACACAACACGAAAATGCCGCAATTGCGGGCATAAGTTTATAAATCCTAAACTGGACTTTGGCTGTGCCGCTTACTGCCAGTATGCAGCGCAGTGCGTAGGCGACCTTCCCGAAGAATACAAGACCCAGAGGGAAGATACGCTTAAGGAGCGGATCGCAGTTGAAATGAAAAAATATTTCAAGAAGGATTTTAAACGAATCGGTCATGCCATGCAACTAGCGCGCTATGCCGAAAAAATCGGAAAGAACGAAGGCGGCGACCTGGCTGTAATTCTGGCTGCCGCATATCTGCATGATATTGGAATTCATGAAGCAGCACGGGCAAAGGAGAGCGCTACGGCTGAAAACCATGAAAAAACAGGGCCGTCTGTTGCAAGATCTATAATGACAGAGCTTGGGGCAAAAAAAGAGCTGATTGACGAGGTATGCGATATCACAGGCCATCACCATCATCCCGGACCTGATTCAAGCCTGAATTTCAATATAGTTCATGACGCAGATCTTATCGTCAATCTTGAGGAAAAACAGAAAGAGAACCCTATGAATAATAAAGACCTTGCTGAATTTATTGGAAAAACTTTTTTAACCGAAAGCGGGCGAAAAGAAGCAGGGGATGTCTTTGGATAAAAGGGTTATAGTATTTTATAACTATAACCCTTAAATTTTTCTGGCGTCCCCAAAGAAACTCCTCATTTACCCGTCTTGTTATATTCGCATTAAAAAGTATTGTAAATATTACGAATTCTATCCGACCAAGAGACATAGAAAGCCCACCGATATGCTGAAATCAGCAAGTCATAGCCACAATCTCACATAATAATATTAAAGCCAAAAACAACTTAAAATAATTTTTCAGGATTTGAGACAAATATAAGACTTTTGGAAGAGAGTGTCTATGCTACCCAAGCAAAGTGTTTTACACTTGCCCATTCAGCACCGCTTCAATCTTTAACATAGTATAATAGTATAGTAATTACAGTATAATATAAATTACAGTTTTTTGTAAGTTGTTGACAACCAGCGGCACAGAAATGTAATTTACAACGCCATTATATCCAGAACAAAAGCAGGTGTAATTGTTCAGAAAATACCTACTTACTATACTCTACACAAGAAACGTTCCTTATATCGCATTACAGAGCGTCTGAATAGTAGAATATAGATTGGTATTGACATAATATAGTAAAAGTATATTATTTAACATCATCATTAAAATAACAAAAAAAGCATATATGAAAAAGAAACCCTACCCAACTGTAATAAAGCGTACATCTAAACTTCCAACAAAAGCAGAACTAAAAAGGATGATGGATAAGGTTGAAGCATTATCGGTACAAAATAAGGCTGATAAACATTCATTAGATGAGGATAAACCTATGGCAAAGAAAAAAGTGAAAACAGCAGAGAAAAAGGCAAGAGCGACAAAAAAGTCTATAACACCAGAAGATATAGCCAGGATGATAGAGCAGTGGGATAATAAGACTACTGGTGAATGGGCAGATGAATTTGGTGTTTCATATCAGACAGTATTAAAGATGGCAGAGGTTATTCGTAAAGAGGATGCTGCATTATGTCCGCCGAAGCCGAAAAAAGCAAGAACAAGAGCAGATATTGCCAAGGCAGGAATAGCATTGTATAAGAAGAAGCAGAGTAAAAAGTAGTATTAAATTTTACTTGTTTTTCCTTGGCAGGACTGTATGGACGGTCAGGACGGTGTTTTTATGATTTGTATTTAAAAAAAACTATGATATTGAGCGTTTTTTCCACTAATCATTGTTATGGAGTCAATAAATTACATTAAAAAGGAAATGGCATGAACATACAACCGAATAACCAAACAGTCGAAAACTGCTTAAAACAAAGAACATATTATATTGATTTTTACCAAAGAGAATATGTTTGGAGCAAAAATATTGTAAATATATTACTCGATGACATATTTTTTACATTTGAATTAGCATATGAAGAACAAAAAGGGAAAGATATAAGTCCAGAAGTATTAGCAAAATATAATTGGTATTACCTTAATATTTATATCACAAATAGTATTGATGGAAAAGAATATATTGTTGATGGACAGCAACGACTTACCACATTAACTTTAATCGCAATTAAATTGCTTCACTTATCCCAACAGGACAATGATTTTTATAAAAATTTATTAGATACCTTAAAAGATTGCATTTATGGGAACGATAAATTTAAGGGAAATATATTTTGGATAGATAATGAGAAAAGAAAAAGGATAATGCAACATTTAATTGCCAATGAAGAGTTCACCGAAGATTTTGACAATGTTACAGAAGAAAATATTTATAATAGATTTAAGGATGTTGCAAAAATCATTGATGATAAAAAAATGTCAAGAGAAAAACTACATGCTTTCATTATGTATTTCTTGGAAAGGTTAGTTCTTGTTGAACTTAAAATCGAAAAAGATGATACGCCTATGGTTTTTGAAGTAATTAACGATAGAGGGGTTGTTCTTAAACCATTTGAGATTTTAAAAGGAAAATTAGTCGGGGCACTTGACAAAGACGACACAGAAAAATACAGCAAATTATGGGAAGACTCTATCAATAAATTAAGAGGAATTGAAGATGATTTTTTTATTGATTATCTAAAAGGAAAATTTATTTACAAAAGAAATGCAGATATTGAAAAATCAATTAATAATCAATATCATAGATATATTTTTGAGACGAATGATATTGCAAACAATTTAAAATTGAGAAGAAAAGACGAGCACCACATTAAGAATATTAAAAAGTTTATTGAAGATGATTTAACCTATCATGCGGAATTATATTCACGAATAAGAAAAAATAAATTTATATTTTTAAGTTACAATAAGGACATTAATGACTTGTCAGGACAATACCAAAATATTCTTGCCGCTTGTCTCGTAAATGACAAAGAAGAACAAGTTAAAATTGAAACCATTGCACAAGAAATAGATAGACTTTATATGCTCTTGCGTTTAAATGGAATATATAATAGTAATAACTATCAAGAAATATCATACCAACTAAATAATGATTTGCAAAATAGACAACACAATGAATACAGACAGATTTTTAATGAAATATTAACGACAAGAATTAAAGAAGCCAGAAACTTATCTGAAATCAGCTCATTGCTTGACTATGACAGATTTAAAACAAGAGGTTATGATAATATTGATAGAAGACCTTTGCGATACTTTTTTGCAAGAGTAGAAAAGTATATTTGTGATAATATAGGAGAAGAAATTAAAAATAACGTTCATTATATTTCCACAAAAACAGGACATAAAACAGGCTATCACATTGAACATATATTTTCAAGAAATGAAGAAAACAAAAAATTCTTTCAGAAAGAAGAAGAATTCGAGAATCAAAGAAATAAATTAGGAGCGCTTTTATTGCTCTTCAATATGGATAATATTATTTCTAATAATGAAAAATATTATAACGGAAAAAGACAAACTTATAGCAATGGGTTGGTTTGGGGAAGAACACTTATTGATACCTTTTACCATAAAACCAATGCAAAATTCCTTGAATTTAACCAAAAATTTGAAAGTATAAGCAAAATAAAATTTATTCAAGTTGAAGAATATAACGCTGATATATTAGAGCATAGAAGTAAATTATTATATGCAATAGTAAAACAAATATGGGATATAAATTTAAAATAATTCCATAACCATACCATGCATACGGACGGTGATGGGCACGTTATTCCAACACCTTAACATCATTTTCCTCCCACTTCGCTTCCAATCTATAATCCTTCCGAGGTTTCCGTACATACGGAAACTCTTATCCTGGCACATCCTCTTTCATTCGCTGTGCTCAAATCAAGCAAACCTCAGACTGCCTGTTTACTTAAAGGGTAAATTTCTTGGCAGAGTAGTATAATAGTACTGTATAATCATCGACTTATCCACCATCCATCGTTCAATTAGTGTCAACTGCGAAAAGGAAAATCTCGATAAAGCAGGACTCCGCCTTACAATTTAAGTAGTTCAGGACTCCGTTCAATTACTGATAAAATGGGATGCTGTATTATTAAATTTAGACGATATACTCTACTAATTTATTACTACCATTATTACTTCTCACTTATCTTCCACAAATACCTTTCAGGAGCCACCAGATGTCCATATTCGGGCTTTTATAGTTTTAGGCAAGCCAAAGTATTAATCGCAGAAATATAACCATTTATTCGATTTCTCCTACCGACTCAGATTCCGCCAATATATTTCCAGCAGTTTAATTGCCCTTCCAATTTCCATCATGGTGCTAAATCTTCAAAACTCCAAATTTTGTGACATAGCCTACCGTAGTATGAGCACAGGGATGTCTTCATTCTAAACAATTATACCCCCCCTTCATTATATCAAGCGTGTTTAGCAAAGGAGGATTGTCGTGAACGTCCTATTGCATGTTGTTATCAAGGATTATGCAAACTTTAAGATGAGATAGACTGAAACAAGTAATTTATATCATTAACGAAAAGCCATTTTGCCCCCGCAGGCAGATGGCTTTTTTTGTTTTGGAAAAGAGGTGAAAAAAAATGGCTTACACACCAGAACTTACTTACCAACATAGTTGCACATTAAGGCGTATTGCATGGGCTCTGGAAATGCCTATGACCAAGGCAATGGAGAAGGTCTTTGAATATCTTCCTAATATTCTCGATAAAAAACTGGTTTGTGAAGCGTGTAAGGACAAGACGAAATGCTTAGATTGTCTATTTTCCTCAAACCCATAGCAGAAGGTTATTTAAAAAATAAGAAAGGAGATAATTATGAATACAAGAGTTCAAGAAACATTAAACAAAATTCTGGATTGTTTCAAAAGCGGAGATATCCCTGAAACAGTTATTTATTCTATGTTTCCGTTTTCAGACGCGCCATCAGCAAAATGGAGTCTGCTAAACAGAATGTTAATGTTTATCTCAGGGACAATGGACGCAAGGGGCTACAAACAGTGGCAGCAGGTGGAAAGATATGTAAAGAAAGGCTCAAAGTGTCTATACATTCTGGTTCCCTACATCAATAAAGTTGAAGACAACGGTGAGGAAAAGCGGGCTCTAATAGGTTTTGGGACAAAGGCTGTTTTTCGTGTTGAGGATACAGAAGGAGAACCTTTGGGATACGAACGGATTGAATTGCCACGCTTCCCGCTAATCGAAAGAGCAAAATCCTGGAGAATAAATATAAAGGCTGTATCTGGCAATTACAAATATTTCGGTAGTTATTCCACAGACAGGAAAGAGATTTCGCTTGCAACAAAGGAAGAATGCGTATTTTTCCACGAGTTGGCTCATTGCGCACATGATATTTTGAAAGGCGGATTGATAAATGGTCAAAACCCTTTACAGGAAATCGTAGCAGAGTTGGCAAGTCAAACCCTTTGTCAATTAGTTGGAAAGAGCGGCGAAAAACACCTTGGCAATAGTTATCGCTATATTTCTCGATATGCAGAAAAAATCAACTTATCCCCATTGTCAGCCTCTGCCAAGGTGCTTAATGAAGTGGAGCAAGTGTTGAACCTTATCTTAAATGGCAGAAACAATGAAAAACAAACAATATTAGATTTAGCAGCATAAACTATAAAGGAGGCAACTATGTGTGATGGCTTTGATGGATTGGATTGGGAAGATTGGATGATTATCGGGCCTTTGTCAGAGGATATAGCCGAGGAAAAACGGGAGAGGGAACGTATAGAACGTGATATGTTCGGGGAGGATGAAGATGTTTCGGATGAAATGGATATTTTACCTTAAAAGTAAAAGATGATATACACAAAAACAAAAAGCCTATTAGGAGGAGTTATGGCAGGTCTGATTTCAGGACATGATTTGATGAAGCGCTTTGGAATAAGTCCTTATGAACTTTTACATCGGTTCATAAAAAAGGGACTTATAGTCTATAACGAAAACGGCGAGGAAGTGTCGCCACAGGAAACATATAGTCAAGCAGAAGACCATCAGCCCCCAAGCGAAAAAATTATGAACTGGAAAACCTTTGAATTATCAGGTTCTGATGCAGAGGCACAAAAGATGCTTTCCGACTTGGATAATCTGTATTTCGATGAAGGAAATGTTCAAGGGATTGAAGATGCCTTTCATCTCGCTGGCGGGGAAAAATCTAAAATCAAATCATGTGGTCCGAAAAAAGCCAGAAAACATCACACAGATAAAGATAGATTGAGGGCACGGGCAAAAGCATTGGAATTATGGGCAGCGGAGAAATATAAGGATTATACAGTTCCAGAACTTATAGATACACAAGAAATGCTAAACGCAACCCTGAAACCAAATGGCACATCCAATTACAGCGAAAGAATCGTTAAAGATTGGATAAAAGACCTCAATCCCAATGAGCCCCTGTCAGGTGCTCCCAAAAAACGAAATACCAAATAGACTAAACCACAAGTCATCTTCCCCAAAAGAAGCTGCTGTTTACTCTACCATTCTGTAAAAAGCTACTTTTTATTCAATCTAATCATAAAAAAGCCACTCCTTTCTAATTCCCTACATTCAAACATCCACAAGAACAACTCACCATAGATGCCTATAAAAGCTGCTTTTTAGAGAAAACGACATATTTACTAATGATAATAAATGCTTATATTGTAATGAGGCGAGAGAAATATTATATCTTTGCCTGGTAATAAAATACAAATTAAGGAGAAGAAATATTATCTTTATACCGAGATACCCAATACATACAGATTTATCCTATAAAGATGGCTTTGTATTATCAAATAAAGCAGAAGATTTACATAATCAAAGAAGTTGGCTTCAAAATGCTCTGGCAATGGATGTCTATAACTCAACTTCAAATAGTATTAGAACCCTTGTAAACGCTTTATTTGATGAGATTGTGGCCAAGACAGGTCTAAAAATTAAATCACTAAAAAGAGTAAAGCAGGCTCTTAAAGCAGTTCTAATCAATCTGTGGCTCGCAAATTTATTAGGGATGCCTGTCAGATATTCACGAGATAAAAGCGCTTACTCACATAATCGAAGATATGGAAAACTATATTTTAAATACCATACATTACTTCCTGTTATCGATGCGCTATTTTCATTAGGCTACATTGAGGAAAAAAAGGGCAGGTCATATTATGAAGATAAAAAAAAGGGATACCAAACAAGAATTTGGCCGACACCAGCGCTTATTGGATTATTCATAGACTACCAACTAATTCTACCAAATTTTTTCCAAAAACCAGAAGCAGAAGAATTGATAATAAAAAAAGATAAAAGCAAAAAGTTGGTGGGATACAGGGAAGATAAAAACACTCACCAAATGCGTGAAGATTTAGAATACTATAATGAATTTGTAAAAGAACATCACATAACGGTAAATTTACAAAGTAAAGTTTCAATAAACTATGATTTTCTAATAAACTTATTCAAAAATATCATAACCAATAGAATAACAATAGAACAAGTATTATATGGGAATAATCAAATAGTGATACACAGTAGAATACCTCAACACATATTAAAGAGATATACCGATACAGTCAACAGTAACCCGCCTATTAACAAACCCACCATTACCCAGGAGTTTCCGTGTAAACCACCTATTGATAATCGTTTACATAGAATTTATTTTTATGCTAAATTGAGGTTCATTGACTTTCTGGTTTCATTAAATCGGAAACTGCATGGGAAAAGAAAAAAGAATGATAAGCGTTTTTTAGAATTATTTCCTCTGGAAAAGATTGGGATAGAACATTTACAATTCATACTAAACCAAGAATATTTATACAGAGTTTTTAACAGGAATTCTTTTCAATATGGTGGCAGAGCATATGGGGCAATCCATCAGAATTTACCGAAGCATATGAGACCATTTATTCATATAAACGGAGAGAAGACAGTTGAAATAGATTATTCCGCATTTCATATCCTTATGCTGTATAACCAGGAAGGCATAGACTATCAGGATGACCCTTACCTTGTATGTGGCGGACCTGAAATGAGAGACATCTATAAATCAGTTGGATTGATTTCGATAAATGCTGAAAACGACAGGTCCGCTTATGGAGCCATTAAAGACAAGTTGGTAGACAATCGTATTCCTTTACCGAATATTGATAAACCTTTGGTGAGCCTGATTAAAACTTTCAGGGATGCTCATAAGCCCATTGAGCAATACTTGTTTTCTGGCATAGGCTTAACACTTCAAAACATAGATAGTCATATTATGAATGCTATTTTGAAGAGCCTTATGGATAAAGGAATTTTAGGTCTATCAGTTTATGACAGCGTTATTGTTGCCGAACAACATGAAGCAGTCACAAAGGAGGTGATGACAAAGGAATATAAAAAGATAATGGGTTTCAATCCCAGGTTTTAGCACCAGACGCAACGCTACGAGCACCATCTCTTTAAACTGGCGGGGTTTAATTTTTACCCCATTATTACAGATGCTCCTAATTACTTGGAAGCATCGACACGCTCGATAGGACAATCGTGAGGTTGTTGGTATCGGGCAAATGGAAACAAAAAAACGATATGAAATAAAGGTATTAGAGAGCCTAATTCCTGAACAGGCAGAGACAGCAGATTTATGCTATTTTGAAGATTTAGACGCGCATATTCAAGAAATCATAATAGATTTGTTAGCATCAATCATTGAAAATAATCAACAGGAGGAATAAATAAATGAAGAATGTAGCGATTTATGTAAGGTCGAGCAAAGACCTACATAATGTCTCTTGTAAAGCACAGGAGGAGCAAATCAGAAAGTTGATTAAGAAAAAAGGTGAGCAGGTCTATCGTGTTTTTTGCGATAAAGCCCTATCATCCACTCGTGATATTAGACCTGAATTCGACGAAATGTTAGGTTTGGCTATGACCAAGCAATCCCCATTTTCAAAGATTTACTGTCTTGATACATCGAGATTTGGCAGAGACCAGCATCAAACACAGAGTTATTTGTGGGCATTACGGAAAAAACACGGGATAGAGATAATTTTTATTAATATGCCGCAGACCAATACTTATCTTGACCCTGTATTTGAAACTATTATGTCAGCCTTTGACGAACTTCATTCGCAACAAAGCAAGGTCAAAGGTGTTGCCGGTATGAAACAAAATGTAAAAAGTGGCTATCGTGCTGGTGGAAAGGCACCATACGGGTATCGATTGAAAGAAATAGAAGTTGGAAAACATCGCACTGGTAATCCAATTACCAAAACCATACTGGAACCTGACCCGGATACAGCCCAAATTGCCAAAGAATACTTTGAGAGACGAGCCAAATATGAAAGCAGGAAATCTATCCTTGAAGATTTTTATAGCCGAGGAATTCCTTCACCAAGCGGTAATAGTCATTGGGCAATACCAAGTGCCAAGTCGATTGAGGATAATATAGAAGTTTATTTGGGTCATACGGTCTTTAACCGACTAAATGAAAGAATTAAGGAAAAGGGAAAGGCCAACGGTTATTTACACGGTAAAAAATATAAACCAAAGGAAGAATGGGTAATTAAAAAGAATACCCACGAACCTCTGATTACCAAGGATATCGCCAGTATTATTCGTGAAATGAAAGAAAAACGGGTAAGGGAAGCCCCAAGTACCGCTAAAAAGATTTATGCCTTATCTGGAATAATGAAGTGCTTTGAATGTGGTACTAACTATGTTGGTGATAGAGGCATATACCGCTGTAATTCAAGAACGAAGACCGGTGATAAGTGCCCTAATAACGACATATCACAGAATACGGCAGAAGACGCGATTTTCACATTTGTGAGCCAGAAAATTCTGAATTTCAAGAATGTCAAAGATGTAATTGACCGTGTAAAGAAGCGGTTCCAGAATGGTAAGTCCGACATCCAGCCCTTGGAGAAAAACTTGGCTAAAATTGAAAAGCGACAGCAAAAATATATGGACTTGTATAGTATGGGACTGGTTGAGATTGAGTCCATAGAGCCAAAATTGGCTTCAATTAAAGACCAGAAAAAGGCTATTACCGAGGAAATAGAAAATCAGAAAGCATCCCAAGGGGTATTTGAGGTCTCGGACGACGACATCAGAATTGTAATTGATAATTTTTCGGAGGAAGTAAGCCACGCTGACCCTAAAACAAGAAAGAGAGCCATTCAAGCCCTCTTTCAAGAAGTTCGTATCTTTCCCAAGGAAGGTGAACCCTGGGAAAGAATATTAGAAATCAAGGGTAGTTGCCTACCCATAACACGGTTATCTGTGGCGTCCCCAAGGGGATTTGAACCCCTGTTGCCGGCGTGAAAGGCCGGTGTCCTGGACCAGGCTAGACGATGGGGACGTAAGTAAAAACGGCTACTTAAAGTGGGCCGTGCGCGGCTCGAACGCGCGACTCTCTGCTTAAAAGGCAGATACTCTACCAACTGAGTTAACGGCCCTTAAAAAAATATAATTCTTAAATATAAATTCCAACTTTGTCAACAAATTTATTTACGCCAGAACTCCGGAACCAGAAAAATTATAATCGTATATATTTCAAGCCTTCCTAACAGCATGCACCATATCAGCAGCCACTTGCCCAGATAGGGCATCTGAGCGTAGTTCAAGGCCGGTCCCACGTTTGCAAAACCCGGGCCCACGTTTCCTATTGTAGCTGCAACAGCGCTAAATGATGTTACAAAATCCACTCCCATGCCTGCCAGAACCACGGAACATAGAACAAATAGCCCCATGTAGAGCCCAAGGAATCCAAGAACGCTTCTTGTAACATCTTCCGGAACTACTTTTCCACCGATTTTGATATGGGTAACAGAGCGGGGATGAATCATGGAAAAAAGCTCTTTGTAGCAATATTTAAAATAAAGCATAACGCGTAGAAATTTCATTCCCCCGCCAGTCGAACCCGCTGATGCTCCCATAAACATACACAAAAGCAGTATCAGCTTGGACATGGCAGGCCATTGATCGAAATCGGCTGTAGCATAGCCTGTAGTCGTAATAATTGAGACTACCTGAAAAGCGCCATAGCGAAGCGCCTGGCATATATTTTCGTATACAGCGCCGTGAATATTAAAAGTAACAATTGCAATCAGCAAAATAATGGTGCCCAGGAAGAAGCGGCACTCTGAATCTTTCCAGAAAGCAAGTGTTTTCCCCCTTAGCATCTGATAATGAAGTGAAAAATTTATTCCAGCGAGAAGCATAAATATAATGATTACAGAATCAAAATATACGCTGTCAAAATGGGCTATAGAGGCATTCTTAGTTGAAAATCCGCCGGTCGGCATTGTTGTAAAGGTATGGCACAGGGCATCATAAAAGCTCATGCCTCCTATCAGAAGAAGGATTGCCCCTAATAAAGAAATCAAAACATAAACTTTCCAGAGGAGCAAGGCTGTATCTTTAATGCGCGGCCTTAGCTTGTCGGGTGTGGGACTTGGAACTTCCGCTTTATAAAGCTGCATGCCTCCAACGCCGAGAAAGGGGAGTATGGCAATGGATAAAACTATTATTCCCATTCCGCCAAGCCACTGAATAAAACTGCGCCAAAAAAGAAGGCCTTTTGATACGGCTTCAATATTTGTTAATACCGATGCTCCAGTGGTTGTGACCCCTGACACTGATTCGAAAAATGCATCCACAAAAGTAATAAATTCGCCGCCCAGATAAAACGGAAGTGCACCGAAAATTCCAATAGTTATCCATCCGATGGATACGATCGCCATCCCTTCACGCTGAGTTATTATCTCTACTCTTGAGCCTCTAAAACACAAGTGCAGCAGCAGACCTGCAAAGGTCGTAATGCCAATGGACTTTAAGAAAGGAATAACGCTTTGATCCTTATAATAAAAAGCAACTGCTATGGGAAATAACATGGTAAGGCCAAAAAAAAGGGTTAATATCCCAACGACATTCAGGATATAACGCCAGCGCATTTAGAAATACTCCAGTTTTACAGTAAGGATTTTTTCTATTTTTGGTATAGCCTGCCTTGTAGCAAATATTATGATTCTGTCATCAGGCTCAATGATACTGTCGCCGGAAGGAATAACTATATTATCATTTCGAATTATACTTGTTACAAGTGCTCCCTTTGGAAATGATATGTTTTTTAGAGGTTTCCCTACGATTTCTGACGTTTCAAGAGCAACTGCCTCCATGAATTCGGCTTGCTCTCCTTTAATTGATATAGACGAAAGCACCTTGCCGCGTCTTATGTGCTGCAAAATTGTATTTATAGCAGAAAGCCGCGGGCTGACTACCTGCTCGATTCCGACCATTGACATAAGTGAAAAATAGCTGAATTTACTAATTTTTGTTATTGTTTTTCGTGCTCCCATCCTTTTGGCAAGCAAAGAAGCTAAAATGTTTATTTCTTCATCATTTGTAAGCGTAATGACAAAATCCGTTTCCTGAACATTTTCTTCTTTAAGCAGCCCCTGATCAGAACCGTCTCCATGAAGAACTACGACCTTGTTCAACTTTTCTGCAAGTTTGGCGCATCTATCAGGATTTTTTTCAATTATTTTTGTATAGACATGCTTATCATCAAGCAAAACGGCCAGCCTTGATCCTATTCGGCCTCCTCCAACAATCAAAACCCTTTTAACGGGCTCTGCATGTTTATCGAATATTGTAAGGGTATCCAGGATCTTGTCCTCTTCACTGATAAAATATACCAGATCTCCAGGCATAAGCCTGTCGTCGCCGCTTGGGATTATAAGTTCTTCATCCCTTATAACCGCGGCAATAAGAGGGCCTTGTTTGCCAAGAAGTGCAGGAATTTCATCAAGGCGTGAACCTGCCAGCCGCGCTTCCTTGTCTAAATTTATACCTATAAATTTGACACGGCCGTTTGCAAAGTTTCCAACATCAACCGCCCCGGGCATGTTCATAAGCCTGTCGATTGTTTTCACAACCTCGATTTCAGGGTTGATTAAAGTGTCTATATGAGGGGCATGATCTCGAAAAATGGCATGGTATTTATCAAAGTCGGCATTTCGTATGCGCGCCAGTTTTTTTGTATATGGCGAAATGATATTTGCCACCAGGCATGCCACCAGATTTGTTTCGTCGCTGTTTGTTACGGCAAGAAGTATCTCTGCTTCTTTTATTCCCGCCTCTTCAAGTGATACAGGACTGCTGCCGGATCCTGTTATAACCTGAACGTCTATATTATCGGAAATACGACGAATAGCGTCACCATCCTTATCAATCACCACAACGTCTTTATTTTCATGTGACAACCGGCTTGCTACGTGAAAGCCAACCTCTCCTGCCCCGACAATTACAACTTTCAAATAGTTTACTCCTTTGATTATTTTTCACGGTCATTCTGCAATAGTCAATAATCAATAGTCAATCAAAAGACTTTTGACAATATATTTATTATGTATATCAAACACCGGCTATGATAAAATTGTAACACTTTAGCTTTTTGACAATATATCACACCTGAAGCTCACGCACAGCCGGTTTGTTTCATAAGGCTAAAATTGAAGAACTCGATTCTGGATTTGACAAGGTCACCGCTAAACTTTAGCAAAATATGATTTATCCTAATTTAGTTTATATAGATTTTCAGATAATTAGGAACGTGGACGAAATAACTTCCCCAACTATGCATCATAGCTTCAGGCCACCTTAGCCCGATCTCAAATCACAAAAATATCAAAATAGCCTGCTATTCCATCAACTTTTGTGATTTGAGATCAAACAAATTTGACCCAAATCTATGCGCCTACTTGGGGAAATTATTTCGTCCACGTTCCTTATCATGGTTGCAATCGGAAAAAAACAACTTATATTTTTAGATTATTCCTTCAAGACACGGAAATGCCAAAAAGGTAAAAAATAAAAGGAGATAAAAATAATGACTGATTGTTTTGATGTTACTCTTTACAGTGGCGGGCATAAGGGAGCCGAGGCCGAGTTCGGAAAGCTTGCAGAGCACTGGGGGATTCAGGAGGTTAACTTTTCGTTCGAGGGACACAATATCGAACGTACCAGAGGTGTCCGGGTGCTGAGCCTGGAAGAACTTGACAAGGGGGATGTCAGCATGGAAATAGTCTCCGCCCGCATGGCACGGAATTATTCAAAGGCTGAAAAAATACGAAAGGTCATACAGTCTATTTTTCACATGGTCAACAATGGCTACCACATGATAGCGGTCGGATGGATACAGCCGGATGACACCGTCAAAGGAGGAACCGGTTGGGGCGTTGAGCTTGCAAAGCTCTTTAACCGTCCACTCAACGTATATGACCAGGAACGTAAAACATGGTTCTCATGGAAGGATAACAAATGGGTTGCTGAAACGCCCGTTATCATCGACAAAACATTTGTCGGAACAGGAACCCGAAATCTTAGCGACGAAGGCCGCAAAGCAATTCACGAACTTTTCGAAAACTCCTTTGGACCCGCAAAAAAGAATTAACCCTTTTCGAGACTTTCAAGCGCTTCCCAGCGAAGGTAGGCTGCTTTGATTTCATCTTCCACTTCAGTGAGATGTGCCTGGACATTTGCGATCTCTTCTTTTTCCTTTTTGTAAAACATGGGATCAGACATGATCGCATACAGTTCCTTTTGCTCAGCTTCAAAGGTTTCGATCTTAAGGGGCAGCTCTTTAAGTTCCCGCTTTTCCTTAAATCCGAGCTTGCGCTCCTTCGGGCGACTGGTTTCAGGCCCGTGTTTATTGCAAGACTTTTTTGCCGGCAAACGCTCCTGTTTGGGTTGCGGTCTTTGAATCAGCCAGTCATCGTAACCACCAGCATATTCGTTCACCTGGCCTTGACCCTCAAAGACCAGTGTGCTTGTAACCACATTGTTCAAAAAAGCCCGATCATGGCTTACAAGTAAAAGTGTTCCCTGGGACTCAAAAAGAAGTTTCTCTAAAAGTTCCAGGGTTTCCGCATCAAGGTCGTTGGTGGGCTCATCCAGCACAAGAACATTGGCCGGCCTTGTAAAAAGCTTTGCCAGAAGCAGTCTGTTTTTTTCTCCCCCGGAAAGAACATGCACCGGCGTACGGCATCTCTCCGGAGAGAAGAGAAAATCCTGAAGATAATTTATCACATGGCGCTTTTGGCCATTAAAAATGATAAAATCGTTGCCTTCGCCGATATTATCTCGGACAGTTTTGTTTATATCCAGTTGCGCCCTGAGCTGGTCAAAATAGGCCACATGAAGATGGGTGCCGTGGCGGACACGCCCTTCATGCGGAGAAATTTCTTTTAAAAGGATTTTTAACAGAGTTGTCTTGCCAACGCCGTTGGGGCCGATAATACCTACCTTGTCCCCGCGCATGATTACAGTGGCAAAATCCCGGATAATAGGGGTTTCGCCATACAGGAAACTGATATTCTTTGCTTCGATAACGAGCTTTCCGGTCCTTTCCGCTTCCTGAACCTGTATTCTGACACTACCGCTTTGCCTGCGGCGCGTCCGAAAAGTTGCCCGCATCTTTTTCAGGGCTCTGACACGCCCTTCATTTCTGCTTCGGCGGGCCTTGATACCCTGCCTGATCCAGGTTTCCTCCTTTGAAAGTTTTTTGTCAAAAACCTTGTTCCGGCTTTCTTCGGCTTCAAGAGCAGCATCTCTTCGTTCCAAATAGGTTCCATAGCCACAGTTATAGGAAACAAGGCTGCCCCGATCCAGCTCTATGATCCGGTTGGCGATCTTTTTCAGAAAAGCGCGGTCATGGGTGATAAAGAGCAGGGTTGTTACGTTGCGCAGAATAAATTCCTCCATCCATATGATGGAGTCAATGTCAAGATGGTTGGTCGGCTCGTCCAGCAGAAGAATGTCCGGCTGCCTGGCAAGGGCACGGGCAAAAAGCGTACGTCGTATCATGCCCGCTGAAAGGTCTGCGAATTTTTTTTCAGTGTCGAGCCGGGTCCTGGACAGAACGCTTTCGACCTGCCTTAAAAATTCCCATCCGTTATCGGAGTTCAACCTGCTTTGCAGTTCATCCCGCCTTTTTACAAGTCCTGGGGTATTTACAGTCTCAAGCTGTCTGCTGATTCTGTTGTGCTCGGCCAGCGCCCTGCCCTTTGGCCCCAGACCTTCGGCAACCACATCAAAAATCGTGCCGTCGAATCCCGCAGGCACATCCTGCTCCAGCGCAGCCACGGTAGCTCCCTGCTGACGCCAGACATCACCGCTGTCAGGAAAAATTTCGTAGGCCAAAAGCTTCAGCAGGGTGGACTTGCCCACACCGTTGCGACCCAGCAGGCAGACACGTTCCCCTTTTGCAATCTGAAATGTTACCTTTTCAAGCAGAAGTGGATCACCAAATCCCCAGCACACCTCCCGCATACCGATCAGCGCCATGAATCAATCTCCCCGGTCAGACGCTCATTGCACTGGTCATTTTTCAACACAATGTCAACCTCAACTACGGGCGTTATATCCTGCAGGGTTATGCCCTGCATCAGTTAACCTCCCGTGTCTTAAAAAACTCTATCTCCGGCCACTCTTCCATGCAGTAGTTGAGCTGCCATTCACTGGTTGTCAGAAAGGAGAGGCAGCCTTCAGCATCTCTTGCCATGTTGGCTATTTTTTTTTCTCAAATTCAACCATTTTTTTGCGATCATCACACCTGACCCAGCGTGCCACATTAAAATTCACAGGTTCATATATGGCATCCACACCATATTCCGCCTTGAGACGGGCCATAGTCACATCAAACTGGAGGACACCAACCGCCCCCAAAATATAGTCTCTTCCTGTAACAGGGATAAAAACCTGGATAGCCCCTTCCTCTGCAAGCTGGTTCAATCCTTTCTGAAGGTGCTTGGCCTTTAACGGATTCTTCAGACGCACACGCCTGAAATGCTCAGGTGCAAAATTGGGAATCCCGCTGAATTTCAAAGGTTCTTTTTCGGTAAATGTATCGCCGATTTTTATGGTTCCGTGGTTATGGATACCAATAATATCTCCTGGAAATGCCTCCTCCACATTCTCCCTGTCCTGTGCCATGAAGATTGTCGCATTAGCAAAAGTTACCTCTTTTCCAATTCTGTGGTGGACAACTCTCATTCCTCTTTTAAATTTTCCTGAACAGATCCTGACAAACGCAATCCTGTCCCTGTGAGCAGGGTCCATATTGGCCTGTATTTTAAAAGCAAAGCCTGAAAACTCTTTTTCGTATGGCGAAACCTCACGCGAAACAGCCGGTCGCACACCCGGATGGGGGGCCAGTTCCACAAATGCATCCAGCATCTCTTTAACACCGAAATTATTAATGGCGCTTCCGAAAAAGACCGGCGTCTGACTTCCTTTTAAAAAATGTTGGCGCTCAAACGGATCGACGGCGCCTTCAAGCAACGCGATGTCTTCACGCAATTCATCAGCCTGCTCCTTTAAAAGTTCATCCAGAGCAGGATCAGACAGATCATTAATAACGATCCCTTCCTGCCCAAGAGTTTTTCTGCCTGGATCAAAAATATGCAGTTGTCTGTGAAAGAGATTATATACACCTTTAAAGCGGTTACCCATACCAATAGGCCAGGAAAGCGGCGTACATTCGATCTGCAGTTTATTCTCGATGTCATCAAGGATATCAAGAGTCGCCATGCCTTCACGATCAAGCTTGTTTATGAATGTAATGATCGGGGTGTTGCGCATCCTGCATACCTCCATGAGCTTTTCGGTCTGAGGTTCCACCCCCTTTGCGTTGTCAATAACCATCAAAGCGCTGTCAACGGCAGTCAACACCCTGTATGTATCTTCTGAAAAGTCCTGGTGGCCCGGTGTGTCAAGCAGATTAATCTCAAAATCCCTGTAGTTAAACTTCATGACAGAAGTTGTAACTGAAATACCTCTTTCCTTTTCAATCGACATCCAGTCGCTGGTAGCATGTCTGGCAGCTTTCCTTGCCTTAACAGCCCCGGCCTGCTGGATCGCCCCGCCAAAAAGGAGAAGCTTTTCCGTCAGCGTGGTTTTGCCTGCATCAGGATGGCTTATAATTCCGAATGTTCGTCTCCGGTTAATCTCTTTTTTATTAAAACTATCCATAAATTTTTCTTTATTTACTCCCTTTATATCCTGTCTTTTAATTTTAAAATCTCGCAAGCTGTTCAAGCGCTCTGTCATACCCGCTGATAACATTTTCCCACAAAAAGGACGTCATTTTCTTTGCCAGCCTGCTCTGAATTTCTTCATATCGCTTATAATCTGAAATTATCAGTAAAAGTTTTTCAATAAGATCCTGTCTGTTTTTATACAGGAAGTGTTCATGAAACTCTTCAGGAAGTATTTCCGGATATGAAAGCCTGTCAGGCAAAAGTGGCACACATCCCATCAGCATTGCTTCTATCACGGAAATGCCGAAATTCTCCTGTATTGCAGTGCTTATAACAATTGCACCCCGTTTAAGCCATTTTTCATACTCCTCCCTTAAAGGCACATATCCGAACTGAAGTATTCTCTCCTTAAACTTCTTTTCCGCTTCTTTAAACCCTTCAGGGATCTTGCCAAAATTCTCTCCCATAAGAGCCAAATTAAAATCAAGCCCCATGTTGTCTATCTCTTCAATAGCGCTGAAAAACATTTCACAGTTCTTGTCAAAGCCCCATCTGTGGTTCCAAATAATAAGAGGAGGATTTGTCTGTTTTTCAGCATCAACATCCCTGTCAAACGGTACAATTATACCAGGATAAAGCACCTCTGCTTTTTCACGTATTTTATCTGCAATTCCTTTTGGCTTATAGTCACTCCCCCTTTTCAGAAACTCAGGCACGGCATTTAAAAAAGCATCCTTATGCATTTTTGAATTAAATACAACCATGTCAGCCACAAGCGCAGCAGTAATGTTTATTATCCCCAACTGAAACGCTCCTTTGTCTCCAGGCGGCTGCGGATAAGTCAACTGGTTTTCATGAAAATATGCCAGAACAGGCGGGCACCGTGAACCAACAAGCGCCTTAAAATCAGCCAGGTTGAAAAGATCGGTCACAATAATACCATCATATTTTTCAAGCCGCGGGATGTTATCTACAAGATGAAGCGCAGCGCCAAGCATACGCCAGCGCCAGTTTTCGCCAGGCATGGTTATAATATCAATATTATGCGAGGAATGTGCAGATAGTCCGTTTACAAAAAGTGAATGCGAACCTATACAAAATGTTTCTATAAAAAGATAATTCAGAACCGTTCACCGTAATTTTAAAATAAAACCATTGAAAAATGTTTAATCTTGCCTGCCCTGTTAAATCTAAGCCACAAACATCATCCCATGTGCAGCTAATTTTACAGAATTGTCGCTATAGTTTTCGGTGATATCATTTTTTAAGCCCAAACCTGGCACAACAATATGCGAAACTTGGGTTTTTTCATATCAAAAATCTAAGGCTTTTAGTCACAGAAACCTTTAAGTGACTTGCCTTCCAGCCATCTTTTAACGAATTTTTTTGTTACGATTATATTAATTTTTGCCTTTTCTGAAGACTTATTCAGAAGCTCCATTATCTCATGCACTTTACCCTCGTTTCCAATAAGTGCATAAATCTTAATACTTCGGTTAAAAAAGTTTACTGCGGGTTCGTATTTATCCTGATTGTAATAAACTGTCCCAATTGCAGCCAGATCATCTGCAATTCCTTTGATAAATCCTGAAGATTTATCGGCAGATAGAGCTTTTTTAAAATATTCAACAGCATTTTCAGAGCGCTTTGTTTCAAACATAAGTTTGCCTAAGGCAAAGTTAATTGCCGCGATTTCTGAAAAGTTTACAGGTTCAACCTTATTAAGAGCTTTTTTTAATATATCTTCAGCGCTTTTGAATTTTTCCTCTCTGACAAGCAGAATCCCCCTGTTTTTAAGCAATGTTACAGAAAGCTTTTTGTTATTTTTCGCCAGGTTTTCTGCGAGGCTTAAAGCATTAGATGCTTCTTCAAGCCTGCCGCCTTCTATTAATGCGGCAGTTTTGTTTGAAAGAGACTGAACAGCACCTTCAATGTCGTTAATATATAAAAATATACGACAGGATTCATCAAAAAATTGTGTGGCGGAAAAAATGCGGCCAGTTGTTCTGTAAACATTGCCTATGTTGTTCATACTCATGGCAACACCACTTAAATCGTCGGAAAAGACAAACAGCTCATGTGCTTTTAAGAAGTGTTCCAGTGATCGCTCGTAACATCCTTTTTTATACAGATACGTCCCCTTTTTTATTTCTTTAATACCTGAAATAGTTGTATCGAATTTTTTTACTACATTATTACCGGTACATGCAAATAGCATTGATATGAATAGCGACATAATAATTATAACACATCTTTTCATATTGAATTTACCTGGTGTAATACTTGCTCTATGATTAAATAATTTGTAAGCCTTCACGGAACGGTATTTCTAAGGAACGTGGACGAATTAACTTCCTCAAGTAGGGGCACAGATTTGGGTCGAATTTGTTCGATCTCAGATCACAAAAGTTGAAGGAATAGCGAGCTATTTCAATATTTTTGTGCTTTGAGACCGGACAAAGGCGGCCTGAAGCTGTGATTTATAGTTGGGGAAGTTATTTCGTCCACGTTCCTAAGCTAAAATCAGTAAGAGTTTAACGAACTGCTGCGGACCAGTTCATTTTATACTATCACGGAATATGAAAGTCAAAACCAAACAGTATCGCCCTATTAAAGGGCGGGCGCTCGACCAGGAATAATGGTTGCGTAAAAAAGTTATTTGCAAGGCAAAAAATGTCAAATTTTTGACAAAATGTGAAAAAAAATTTCCATAATATGCACTATTTTCAAGATAAACTCGATGTTTTTTGTTAAACTGATTCTGTCTCCTTCCTTGATAACGATTTAGTTCTTTTAAATTAGGTGGTTATGCTATGCCAGAGCAGTTTTGGCTCGGTTTTTGCTTTCCCATATAACTAATGAAAAAAACTGCCGAACATTCATCCTTTCAGAATACAGCATGGAGGCTTAGTTTTGGTTATGTATAAGAACATCGGTTTCGTTTCAACACGTTTTGCCGGTACAGACGGTGTCTCTTTAGAATCAAGCAAGTGGGCGGAAGTTTTTGAAAAAAATGGACACCGCTGTTTCTGGTTTGCCGGAGAACTGGATAGGGAGCCTGAAAAGAGCTACTTAGTAGCCGAAGCTCATTTTCATCATGCACAAAACATATGGATCAATGAACGGATTTTGGGAAAAAGAAAGAGAGAACCTTGTTTAACCGAATTGATTCACGCTTTAAGATCCATGTTGAAATCCCATCTCCATAATTTCATTGAGCAGTTCAATATTGATCTTTTGATTGCCGAAAATGCTCTCACCATTCCGATGCATATTCCACTAGGGCTGGCATTGACCGAAACCATTGTGGAAACACAGATTCCTGCTATTGCCCACCATCATGATTTCCACTGGGAAAGGATACGTTTTTCAGTAAATGCGGTAAGCGATTACATTCGCATGGCATTCCCTCCCAACTCGCCTAATATAGAACACGTGGTTATTAATTCTGTTGCCAGGGAAGAGCTGGCGCTGCGCACAGGTATTTCTGCAACCATCATTCCAAATGTTCTGGATTTTCAAAATCCACCCGTAGTTGATAAAAAATGTAGCAAAGAATTCCGAAAATCCATTGGTTTAAAACCCGACGACATAGTATTTTTGCAACCTACCCGCATTATAAAAAGAAAAGGCATTGAACATGCTATTGAGCTTGTTAAAAAACTTAAAGAAGTCGGAGGTAAGCTGGTTATATCTCATGAAGCAGGAGACGAAGGCTTTGAATATGCAGAATGGCTTAAAGATCTTGCTCTGGAACATAGTGTCGATCTTCACCTGGTAAATATTCGCGTTGCTGATCCCTGGAACAATAATTCAAAATCTGATAGATATTCTCTTTGGGATATTTACCCACATGCTGATTTCGTTACTTATCCCAGCCTTAATGAGGGATTCGGAAATGCTTTTCTTGAAACCATCTACTTTAAAAAACCCATGATGATCAATCGTTATGCCATTTTTGTTAGAGATATCGAACCACTGGGTTTTGATATAGTCTCTATGGACGGATTTCTCACCAAAAAGACTATTCAACGCGTAAAGGAAGTTCTCAAGTCGTCTGAACGAAAAGAAAAAATGGTGAATCATAATTACAAGATAGCCGCTCGTCACTATTCCTATTCCGTGCTTCAAAAGCGGCTCGACTTTATTATGATAAATTTCTTCGGCGAGCCACAGCTCTGCAACAGAATGGAATCCACGCAACACCCAGCCCATTTGAAAATAGTTCCACATCCTTCATCGCATACTAATTTCGACCATTCTATTAAGGGTTTTAAGCAAAGCGCAATTTAGTTTTACACCTAAGTTGAGCGATTTTTTGCGAAGATATGTGCTGAAATCTTGATGCATAAGGATTTGCAAAAACCACTGGCATACCCGTGGATATGTCGAGGATTTTTGCGAAGCCTTTATGCGCAAGAGATCGGCGCAGATTGAGTAAAAAACCGCTCAATTTAGGTTACAGTTTACTGCTAACTATTATTGTGCTATCAGGTAGCCGTTCACGGCTTGAAACTTGAAATTGGAAAATAGAAATTTGGGAGAGATGAAACTCTGTCCAAAATTAAATGCGTTTATCAACAGTACAAAAGCATGAAGGCCAAATTTCTAATTTCTAATTTCTAATTTCAAAGTTCCGTAAACGGCTACGCTATCAGTCACTTGTGTTCGACAGTGGTAAATTCAGAAAAGCTGGGATTTATTCGGAGATAAACCTTGAGGGTAATATTGATTGCAGCAAGCACACTGTGCGGAAGAATAAGCCCTGCCAAGTTCGGTAGCCACGAAGATCTATTGCATCTCAGAAATATGCGTCTCGAAACTGATGCAAGTATAATAGGCGCTGGAACTTTAAGAGAAGAAAATCCTGAAATAAAAGGGCCTGAGGGAACGGATTTAAAGAGTCGAATCAGGGCCATTGTCAGCGGTTCCGGTCATATACCAATAGAGGGGAAACTTATATTCAACCAGAGCAATCCTCCAATAATCTTTACAAGTCATTCTGCCGCTCAAAAACTTTCTAAAAAAGTGGGAAGTCTCGCAGAGGTGGTCGCAATCCCATCGGGGCCTTATGGCTTATCAATTGTTGCCTTATTAAGAGAACTTGAAAAGCGTGGTGCGTTATCTGTGTTAGTTGAGGGTGGAGGGAAACTCAATTATTCAAGTATTGCAGAGGGTGTTGTTGATGAGATTGTTGTTACTATAACTCCAAATATATCTGGTAATAGAAACTCCGCATTACTTGTTGATGGACCAGTTGATTCAAACTTACCTTTAGTTAATCTAGAACTTTTATCCAGCAGAGTCGGCAAATCAGGGGAAATATTTGCAAGATACAGGGTGAGGAAAAATACATCATGATTAAACAAGACCTTGCCATTCTTTTTTCCGGAGGGACTGATTCGCTTTCTCTTTATACTCTATCTGCAGTTAGAAAACATCCTGATATTCCTTCTCCACGTGTGATACACCTGCTTTGCATGCTTAATGGCATGACTCGGTTCCCGATATTTACAATAAATAGATTTAAAATGGCTGAGAAAATATTAAAGTCACAAGTACCTTCAAATGAGCCCTTGACGGAGTCTAATTTTGTAGAACTTGATATGGGAAGGCTTTTTCAGGAGTTATGGCTCGATAAGTATGAAGAGCTTATGCCTAAGTATAACAGTAAAAATCTTGTATGTGTTGCCTGCAAACTGGCAATGCATGCTCGTGCAATTATATATTGCGTAGAATATTGTATTCCTCTCCTTCTTGCAGGTTATGCGAAAAAACAATCATATTTTCCTGAACAGGGCAAAGCATTTATGACAAGGATTTCTTCTTTTTCAGAATCGTTTGGCATAATAACCCGCTTCCCGGTTTATAATGATTTTGATGAGGAAATGATTACAAAACATTTTCTTGAAGACCACGGTCTCCCTTCAACTGGTGGAGGGGAGAGAAAATGCCTTTTTTCACAAACCCGGACAACTGCAACTGAAAAGGAGATAGGAATTTATTTAGATGATATGATCCCTATTGTGAATAAATATATTCAGAGCAGGCTTGAAGGGAGATTAAAGGACTCTGCCAAGTGTTTCCATTCTGAAATGACATGATAAGCTGCATAATTCCAACCAGAGACAGATGTAACCTGTTAAAAAAAGCTATTGATAGTGTTATAGATCAAGATTGCGATAAGATTGAGATAGTAGTTGTTGATGACGGATCGATTGATAATACTTTTGAACTGGTTAAAAAAGCCTATCCTTTTGTTAAGATTGTAAAGACTGAGGGACTTGGTCCGGGACCTGCAAGGAATGCCGGTGTTGAGGCAGCGTCATGGGATAAACTTATGTTTCTTGATTCAGATGACGAATGGCTGCCAGGTCATGCCAATACCTTATCAATGTTAATTGATAAAGGATTTGAAGTAGCATATGGCGTTACCAGAACAGTAGATCAGGTTAACGGCGGTGAGTTCATGATTCCGGAAAACGTTACAGGAGGTTATTATGACTGTTTCTATGATCTTTCCAGATGGTGTTCCATGGTTCCTTCTTCAGTAGCAGTAACAAGAAAAGCTTTTGAAGAAGCAGGGGGATTTGATTCTCATATGCTAGGTGAGGATTGGGCTTTTTTTCTAAAGGTAAGCAGTATGTTTCCATTTGCTTTTACACAGCGAGTTATAACTATAAGGCACTTACATGAAGGAAGCCTATGCTGTAAAAATGAAATTTATAGAAAGATTCTTAATACGCTTGAAATTATCAGGGAGGTTTTAGCTTCAATTGAACGATTTGATTCCAATAATTTTGAGTTTATTGACCGTGCAAAACAAATTGTGATTAAAGAGGGTAAACAATGGAAGACTTTTCAGGAGTTTTACGTGGCTCTAAAAAATCAGGGGATGGTATAGAGACTTTAATCCCTGACTCAGAACACAGACGTGTGCTTAAAACATGCATAGATATTCCAGAGCAGAAACCTTCTTTCTCTCTGCCGATAAATGATGTCGGTATATGCAGAAAGACAGTATGGATAAATTTGCCTCAGGGTAAAATACCGTTTGAGACAGAAGTTAAGGTAGATTTGCCTTCTTCGATTCGAGGAATTCATATGTCAAGAATTGAGAAGGCAATAACGGAGCTTTATAATAAAAATTTTGTTGATATTGCAGAGTACGCAGAAAATCTTGTTAAATCTGTTCAAAGTGGACAGAAATGTTCAAAGGCTTTTGTAAAACTTTCCGGCAGGATTCCAATGGTTCAAAAGGCGCCGGCGACACGCTTAAGCTCGATGGATTCTGTACAGATTTGTGCAATTGCAGAGCTTATGAAAAAAAAGAAATCTGTTTGTAAAATTTTGACGGGTGCAGGATTAACTCATATTACTGCATGCCCTTGTACCCAGGCATACAACCGTGTTCTTTCAGGACAAAAAGAAGGGATGCCATTGCCGACACATACTCAGAGATCGATAACCTGGCTTACAATTGAAAGAGATAGAGCCAGGCCTACTTATGAGGAACTTATATTATGCCTTAAATCATCACTTCATTCAACATATGACCTGTTGAAACGTCCCGATGAAGCTGAACTTGTCCTTTTGGCTCATAATGCACCACAGTTTGTCGAGGATACTGCAAGAGAAACGGCAAAGGAAGTTGGTATAAGGTTTGGAGACTTTCTTCCAGAGTCCGTTTTTGTTAAAATAGAATCATACAGTTCAGAAAGTATTCATAATCACGATGTGCAATGCAGCATAAAGACAACAATGGGCGAAATACTGAAAGTGATAACTGTTTGAAATTAAGCATCTTTACTTCTGATAATTGAGAATACTATCCTTACCGTCATCGCCGAACAGGAGCAAAACCCCTTTACACTGAAAGAGACTATCGAATCTCTGGATTCGGACTGGGAGAGCACCTCTGAGGTGCTCAATCAGGCAGATGCAATACGTATGCTGTTTGCAAAATTGCCGGTGAAATACTTTTTGATGCGACCGCAAACCCCCACAGCTATTTGTCAAGAATGAAGACTCGACCCTTATTTACTTGCTTTTTGATGCAATCGCCCTGCCCTTAACGTTTCTCTAAGTTGACAGCTTACTATATTGATGCTAAGGGCTTGGTTCTGACTTCGGCCGGAAATAATTATCTGAAAGTCTATAGTGAGCTATGATTTGCCCTAACGTTGCGCTCAACTTTTTAAAGTTACCGAATTCATAGATGAAGAGGTGTATTATGGCGAGCATTGATAGTATACGCGAGCTGTTTAGCAAACCAAAAGGAGATGAAGATAAGTTATTAAGAATTTTACAGAAATTTCTTGAGAAAATTGACAAACAAAAACATGGCACCTTTATTGGTAAAAAAAGGAAAATTAATTATGAAGAACTTATGAGGAAAGCAACATTTTCGACCGAGATGAGTTCTGAAGACGAGGTCGTTGAACGAATCGTGAGGTTGTATGACGGAGTGCCCCTGTGGGGGCATCCTCAAACTCAAATAAATGTTGTCCCTCCTCCCACCACAATTTCTATTTGTGCTGCCACACTTGCTGCACGATACAATGAGAATTCCATATGGGATCATTATGGAGTGAGTGCTTCGCAATCAGAAGTCATGGCTGTCGGAATGCTTGCCGATCTTATAGGATTTGATAAAGCAGAGGCGGGCGGAATCTTTACGTTTGGAGGCACCGGATGTAATCTATATGCTGCGCGTATCGGTATTGAAAAGGCTGATCCTGGAGCGAAATATTCCGGTATAAGGGATCGCATTCATTTTTTCTGCTCAGATGTCTCCCATTATAGTATAAAATCCTCTGCGATTTGGACGGGGGTGGGATTAGATAATATTAAGGTTATTCCTTCTACCGATGATAACGTTATGGAGGTTACGGAACTTGAAGCGGCAATGGAAGAGACAATAGAAAGTGACGCCCGGATAGGGACTGTCTTTGCAACAATGGGGACAACGGACGCTTTCGGCATTGATCCCTTAAAAGAGATCGTAAAACTCCGTGACAAAATGGAAACGAAAGTGGGATACAAGATCCATATTCATGCCGATGCAGTTATTGGCTGGCCATACCTGACATTCAAAGACGATGAAAACATCAAGCAGTTTCCCAGGCCACTACAGTATGAAATAATGTATGTTGTTTCAAAGATGACGGAATTACAATACGCAGATTCTGTCGGCATCGATTTTCACAAGACCGGATGGGCTCCCTATTTATGTAGCGCATTGATTGTCAAAAAAAAAGAGGATCTATCTCTTCTTCAAAAGATCAAAAAGGATATGCCGTACCTCTATCACGGAAGCGGTTATCAACCAGGAGTATTTACTCTTGAATCGAGCAGGCCAAACTATGCTCAGAAAGCATTAGTCAATATGATGTTACTCGGAAGGGAGGGATATAAGACCTTAATCGCTCATCTGCTGGGTGTTTCGGATTATCTTCGTACAAAAATGGAACAGAGTAAGGATATCACCTTGTTAAATCGTCATAATCCGGCTTTTGTCACCGATTTTCGCATCTATCCTGAAACAAAATATGCCGATGATGGAGAACTACTCTTTGAAAAAGAGCTCCGTGACAAGACAGATAAGGAGTTTACAGAGCGAATTAATGAGTATAATCAAAAAATTGCAAAGCAAATGATTGAAGAGGCAAGCTCAAAAGGAACATCAATAGTCTCCTATACAGATTCTTATAAAACAACGAAGAAAAAAAGAGTAATCGTTGCAATCAAGTCTTATCCGATGAGTCCTTTTACCGACAATGAGAATATGGACGTACTACTTGAAGAGTTGTACATGGCAAAAGGATCTGTTGACAACAATTACCACGTCAACTTATAAACTAATGTAGGTCCCGCAGGTCGCTAATGTCCCGAAAGCCCTATCGCGCCAAATTTTCAAGCCTTTCTCTATTGTACTTCCAAATGGTGTTACCGCAATACACGCCAAATCCGCTGTGACATCAATTCATCATATTTTTGATCACTGTGCCATTGATTTTATCCCCGACTTTAATTAATACCTAAGGAACGTGGACGAAATAACTTACTCAACTATGCATCACAGCTTCAGGCCACCTTTGCCCGATCTCAAATCACAAAAATATCAAAATAGCCCGCTATTCCATCAACTTTTGTGATCTGAGATCGAACAAATCTGACCCAAATCTATGCGCCTACTTGTGGAAGTTAATTCGTCCACGTTCCTAAGTTGAGCGATTTTTGGCTCGATCTGCACTGATCTCTTGCGCATCAAGCATTCTCGAAAATTCTCGACATATCCACGGGTATGCCTGCGGTTTTCGCAAACCCTTATGCATCAAGATCTCAGCGCATTTCTTCCCCAAAAATCGCTCAACTCAGGTAATAGAGGATTACAAAATACTTTATGGAATTGTTTGTGAGTAGTAAACTGTGATTATGAAATTTTTTAAATGGAGCTTAATTGGTGTAGGCGCGGTCATTGCTGTTTTCTTGTTTTTATTAATAGGTGTAAGATTTTACCTTAATACAGACAGGGCACAGCAACAGCTTCAGGCAAGGGTTAATCAGGCCATTCCCGGTACAATAACTTGGTCAAAGAGCCGCCTTTCGGTTTGCAGGGGTGAGGTTGAATTGCACAACGTGCTGCTCAGCGCGCCCACAAATGATAAATTGGTTGAATTGAACCGTCTTTTCCTGCGTATATCCTGGAATCGACTGCTCAAAGGGGAATTATGCGTTAATAATTTGTTTTTTGAAACGCCCCGGATATATTTGAAGACGGATCGACTGGGAAACCTTAATCTCGTGCAGGCGCTTTCCCCCCCTGAAAACACTGAATCAAAGCCCATGTATTCAGGCCTTCCGTTTAATGTGGTAATCCGGGAGCTTAACGTGCTGAACGGTTTTTTTCAATACCAACCAGCAGAAGACATTGCTGAGAACCAAAAGAACCGGATGGTGTTTCAAAATGTTAATCTGACCATTAGGGATGGGAATCTTTTAAAACAAAAAGCTCGCCTTGTCTGTGAAATTCATGGCGGAAATATTGCCGGGAGAAGGATTGACCGAATTAACTTAAGCTGCCATCTCAAAGACAGATGCCTGACCATTATTGACTTAAACCTATATACATGCGCGGGTAGATTTGATCTGAACGGCGATGTGGACTTTAAATTGGATGCCATATCCTATGAACTGTCCATGCGCCAGGAAAACACATTGCTCGATACTGTGTCCTTCAAGGGATCAAGCTTAAAAGGATCCATAAACTCTTTAATTAAGCTTAAAGGAACGGGAATTAATCCAAAGACGCTCACCGCTGAAACCTCCCTGGAACTATTTGCAAGCAAATTGTCCGCCGGGGAGGCATCTTCACCCGTTGACGTATACATAAACGCACAGGCAAGCATGGAAAAAGGGCGTGTTAGGATTCAGCAGTTTGACGCCCAGGCAGGCAGGACTCACCTTAAGGTTACCGGCGATTATGACATTTCTTCCCTTAAGGTCGCGGCTGATTTTAAATTGGAGTCCCCCGACCTGGCTGAAGTACTGTCACCTTTGGGAATGAACGCATTTGGGAAGATGAATATTCAGGGCAACGCATGCGGAACGGTCACGGCGCCGATTGTGGTTGCCCAATTACAGGGAGAAAATTTAGAATTCGAGCAGGTGAAGATCGGCGATGCGAATGCAAAAATCCAATTTTCCGAAGGCATGCTTTCACTGGATCATGGAAAAATTCGCAACCACAATTCATTGCTCGATATTTCCGGCACCGTCCGGATACGCAATCCCATAACGCGTGATATTTTAGAAAATCCTGGTTTAGACATTACAGTAACTGGAGATGCGCTGTTTATAGAAGATTTTATCGAGGGGATGAAGGGCAAATTCGTTCTGAACGGCCATATCTTTGGGCACGCAGCACACCCCCGGGGCAACTTGAATCTTAAAGGAGAACATATCGACTTCTACACCCAGAAAGTTCAGGCTGTTCACCTAATATCAGAACTCGATGGTGATCGATTCAATTTGGACCCTTTTGAACTCGTGATTGCGCCTAATGAGAAAATCCTGGTCCATGGTTGGATTTCTTTAAATAAAAACTACGACTTACGACTTTCCTCCGGCGGCATTTCCCTTAAGAATGTAACATGGCTTCAGTTGGGAGACGTTGATACCGGCAAGATTTCCTTTACGTTCCAAGGACAGGGGAATTTTGAAAATCCTCAGATCACGGGGGAGGTGTTTATAGACGATCAGTTCCAAATTAAAGTTACGGACCGGACAGCATATATTTCAGGGGATCAGAACTTTACTCTGGATGCCGCTTATCATCTGCAGACCCAGACTTTTTCAGCATCCGCCGGGTTTGACAACACCAATTTGACCCCTTATTTAAAAATTTTCGGACAAAGCAAACTAAATGGTTTCATGACCGGAAAAATCCAAGTCAATGGCAATGCCAAGACACTGGATCAGGTAAAAGGGTCTGCCGATATTTCTCGGATTGAAATTTTTTCGAATCAAACAGAATTGATCCGATCCCGTGACTTCAAGGCTTTTTTAAAGGATGGTGAAATTTCGATTCCCGGTGTCCGCCTGAACCTGCTTGAACAGGGTGTTATGGAAATTAAAGGCAACGGCACGCTGAATGGCGACCTTGATATTAAAGCCCATGGTACCATTCCTTTGGAAACAATATCGCTTTTTACAGATGTTTTCCCCAATGCCGCCGGTGAAGTGCGCCTTTCTCTCGGCGTGAACGGAAACCTGTCGAAGCTGGACTTGCGTGCTGATGCTGAAATTATAAATTGCGGCATGACGGTTCCCGGCCTTTTACAACGGATGCACAACCTGAACGGCAGTATTCATGTTACCCCTGAAGCCATTGTTCTGGATAACATCCAGGGAATGCTGGACTCCGGTAGTTTTGAACTGTCAGGCGCCATTGATCTTAAGGCATATCGACCCTCACGAGTCGGTCTTAAATTAAAAGCCCATGACCTTCCTCTTATGATTCCCGACACCTTAGAAACCCGTTTGAGCGCCGAACTGGATATCAAGGGCACACCTGAAAAATCCCTCGTCTCAGGATACATTCAAATGATTGAGGGGAAGTATTATAAAAATATACGGCTGAATCTTATGGGAAGCCTTGGTAAAAAATCCCGGGAAGAAGCCCTGGTAGCACCTGAAATCCCCTGGCCTTTTTTGAAAAACATGGCCATTGATATTACAACCCGTTACAGACAACCTTTTGTGATAGATAATAATATGGCCTTATTGGCCATCAAGCCTGATCTTCGCATATATGGATCTGTGAATCATCCTCTGATCAGCGGGAGGGCCCAAGTAGAATCCGGAACCGTCTATTTCCAAAAAAAGGAATTCAATGTCAAAAAAGGTGTCTTTGATTTTATCAACCCGTATAAAATTGAGCCGACCATTGATGTGTTAAGCGAAATAATAGTTCGGGAATGGACCATTTTTTTGAGTATCTCCGGAACACCGGACAATCTTAAGTTTAATTTTTCTTCCAACCCATCAGAAAGAGAGGAGGATATTCTTTCTTTGTTGATAACCGGGAAAACAACGCAGGAACTGATCGCAGCAGAAGGTGGTTTATCCCTGTCTCCTGGACAAATACTGGCCGATGTTCTTGCTGAAACCGTTCAAAAACAAATCAAGGATGCCACCGGTCTGGATATTGTAGAGCTGGAATATAAAGAAGGCGGAGAAGCTGAGGCTTCGGATGAGGTAAAAGTAACTGTCGGCAAAGAACTTTCCCGAAGAATAACGGTCAAATACAGCGTACAGACAAAAAATGCCAAGGTCATCCAGCAAATGATCACGGAATATAAATTTCTTGATAAATTGTTAATGAACACCTTCCATGATACGGAGGGACATTATGGCGGCGGGCTTCAATTCAGATTTGAGTTTCGATAAAGAAAGATAACTTCAGATGACCCTGTTCAAACAGAAAGACTGGATAAAACTATCCGCAGTATTGTGGATTCTAATGGTGTGCTTTGCCAAAGACCCTGCATATCCTCAGAGCACGGGATCTGAATCAGACCGTGGAGAAAAACAATTTACCCCTGGTTTTCAAATAACGCCCTACCATCGAATTAAAGATATTAAAATCAGCGGCTCTTTTCCCCTGTTGGAACGAGAAATTCTCAACGCCATGCAGTTGTATCCGGGAGATGTATATCATCCAAAAATGTTTTCCGCCAAAGAGGCCGTGATTGCCGAGGTTTTCAAGAATGAAGGTTACATAGCTCCGGTTGTTAATTTAGACGCCGCAGAAGATCCGACTGACGGAAATTTTGTGGTTTATGTCACTATCGACAAGGGGGATTTTTTTCATATCCGGCGCTTTGAAATCACGGGAAACCAGGCTTTTTCAACCACGCGCCTTAAATTGCGGATCAAAACTTGTAAATCGTGGCTGACTCCGGATTTTATGAGGCGTTTTAAGAAAAAAGTATTTAATAAAGATATTCAAAACCTCATTCGGTTTTACCGTAGAAAAGGATATCCGGAGATTGTCGTGGACTCCGATGTTAACAAAAATGCTAAAAGTCAAAATGCTTCTATTTTTGTAACTATTGATGAAGGACCCATGTATGACATTGAATTTCAGGGCAATAAGGAGTTTTGGGATGTTACGCTTAAAAAAGATCTGACCCTGTTTAAGGAGGGCAACAAGAAGGATTTTGGTCTAAGAAAGAGTATCCGCAAAATAAAGAAACGTTACTGTAACGCCGGATATAGGGATTGTCGGATAGAGATGAAATCTGAAAAAAAACAAGAAGCCGGCATGCCCATGCGTAACATCCGCCTGCTTATTCATGAGGGGCCGCAATATGTTGTAAATTCCGTCAACCTTACCGGAAATTATGCGTTTGATTCAAAAAAGATCAAAAAACAAATATTGACCGGAACTCCGGGGATTATTGCAAACGGTGCGTGGGTTCAGGAAACCCTGGAAGAGGACAAACTTGCCGTTACGTCTCTGTATCTCAAGCAAGGATATATGAATACCGTGGTGAAAGATGAAATAAAATCGCATAAGGACATTAAAAAAAACACAACGTATGTTGACATCACCCTGAACATCAAGGAGGGGGTTCAGACGCAGGTAACGTCCGTAACGATCCATGGATTGAATGTGCTATCATACTCCGAGGCCATTGAAGCAATCACTTTGAAAAAAGGATCCGCTTTCCGAAACTATACGATTCACAGTGATGAAAATACGCTGTCCTCCCTGATTTCTGAAAAGGGATACCCACACGTCACGGTAAAGGGGACTGCAGTCATCAGCAAGGACAATACCCGGGCGGCAGCAACCTATGAGGTTGATGAAGGACCTCTTGTTAGAATGGGCCAGGTGGCTTACACGGGAAATTTCCTCACCAAAGAACGAGTTATCGAAAATGAACTTGAACTCAATCAGGGAGAACCGTTTTCGCTGAATAAATTTTTGAAATCTCAGCGCAATATCCGCGATATCAACGCCTTTGACTCGGTACGTTTTAAAACTTACGGCTTAAAGGAAAAGGAAGATAAAGTGAATTTGCTTCTGGAATTGGAAGAGAAAAAGCCTTATTATATTCAATTGGGCGGAGGGTATGACTCAGAAAGAGAATTTTACGCCGACATCCTGGCCGGTGACCGCAATCTTTTTGGATTAAACAAAGAGATTTGGACCCGTATAGAAATCAGCCGGATAGGGTACCGGGGTGATTTGGGCATGGTTGAACCCAGGTTTATGGGAACTCGAATCAAGTCATCAATAAACATGTTTAGTGAAAAAAGGGAAGAGTTTAACACGAATTTCGGAACCAGAGACAAAGGCATTTCAGTATCATTTAACTCCAGACTTTTTCAGAAATTTAACGCGGACCTTTCTTTTGTATATACATATAAAAAGCAGTATCAGATGGACTCTGAACCCATACCGGCAGGTGAAGAAGATGAATATGATCCCAGACGAATTCTAACTATAAGTCCCTCCCTTGTTTATAATTCAATGGATTCCTATATACGCCCCAGAAGGGGAATGTTTTCTTCTTTGCTTCTGGATTTTTCTAAAGGGATCAACAATTCTTTGGATAATTTTTTTAAGTATCGTTTCGAAATCCGGAAATATTATACACCCATGGAAAACCTGACATTTGCGTTTCGAGGACTTTTTGGAAATATTACCCGCTTTGATGACGGCAGCACGATTCCGGAAGACCAGCTTTTTTTTCTGGGGGGCACATCTACGGTTCGGGGATTTGATGAAAACAGACTTCGATTTGATACCACAGGCAAAGCCGTGGGAGGAAAAACTGCAATTTTGGGCAACATAGAGGCAAGAATTGACTTGGGACCTAATTTCGAGCTTTCTTTTTTTTACGACACGGGCAGCATTAAAAACGCTATTCTCGACCAGGGTTCGGATGACTTTCGTTCTTCAGTGGGTGTTGGATTGCATTATCTCACACAAATCGGTCCCATGGGGGTCTATTACGGGCACAAACTGGATAGGAAAGCTAATGAAAGTGCAGGGAGTTTTCATTTCACAATAGGGTTTAGATTTTAGTTTTCACTCAAGCCTCCTTGGACTGTCGAGTAAGTGATTTAATACTCTTTTTTTTAGGCTCACTTTTGCGCGAGTTTCAGCCGTTCTTAAATTTAAGTGCCTGCTGCCTCAGGTTAATCTCTTAATGAGTTTTCAAATTTCTGATATTAAAATTTGCCGATTTGCCTTTATCTATTGACATAATAAAAAAAAATGGTTTATGAATTCTTTTTTTATGTTAAAAGTCATAAATTGGTTAAGGCTTTTTTTGAGCCTTTAACATGAAATAATATTGAAAGGAGAGCTACTGTTTATGGGTTCCAAAAAAAAGGAGGCCAAGGAAAAACCCCTGGAAAAGATGACAGCCAAAGAGCTGAGAGAGGTTGCCATTGAGATGTCTGAGATCACAGGCGTTCACGGGATGAACAAGGCTGAACTTATTAATGCGATAAAACTGGCTAAAGGGATTGAAATAGAATCCGGCAAAAAGACAGATTCAAAGGTTCGTGAAATAAAGGGAAAAATCAAAGAGTTTAAGGCAAAAAGGGAAACGCTTCTTGAATCAAACGATAATAAAATGGCGGCTATTTATAAGCGTCGTATTATCAGGTTGAAGAAAAAAACACGCAAAGCCGCATAACTTCATTTGAAAACTTTGTGAAAAAGCCATTAGCTGTTAGCTCTTAGCCTGAATGTGTTATCTGTTTGATTTTTTAAGCTAAAGGCTAATTGCTAAAAGCTAACTGCTAAAAATCTTCGATTTGAGAATAGCATCCAATTGACTATAATTTCAGGTGGTTTTGAGTTTTCCTCTTTTCACTTAGGTTATGGTGATGGAATTTAATGAATTCGTATAATTTTCAGAATCTGATCAAGTCTTATGTTGAATTTCTATCCTCTGAAAAAGGTTATTCAGTTAACACCTTTCGTGCTTATTTGCATGATCTGAATGAATTTGCGGATTTTCTCGTACAGAGCGGAATTAGAGGTAAAAAAAAGCAGAATAAAACATATGATTTTAAGGCAAATGAAGTTCGCTCTCTGATGATAAGGGGATATCTGGGATTATTATACAAAAAGAACAAAAAATCTACTATAGCACGCAAGCTTTCGGCAATACGTTCTTTTTTCAGATATCTTATCAAGCATGGCATAATTCAGAATAATCCGGCAGAATTGATACATACGCCTAAACAGGAACAAACAATCCCTGCATATCTTACAGTTGATGATATGTTCCGTCTGCTGGATTCGATTAAGACCGATAATCGGCTGGGGCTGAGAAATCGTGCTATTTTTGAAACCCTTTATTCAACGGGGATACGGGTGTCGGAACTTGCTGGAATGGATGTTTTTAATGTGGATTTTACTGGATGTACGATCCGCGTACTTGGAAAGGGAGACAAAGAGCGGATTGTTCCTATCGGTGATAAGGCTTTAAGGGCTATAAAGGCATATAGAGATAAATTGCATAGAGAAACTGATTTGCAAATCAAGGGGGATGGGCCGCTTTTTTTAAATAAAAATAATGGCCGCCTTACTCCAAGATCAATTGCACGCATCCTGAACAAGCTGGTTAAAGAATGCAGCCTTATGGTTCCGGTTTCACCACATGCACTGCGACACACATTTGCAACCCATATGCTTGATGCAGGGGCGGATTTGAGAGTGGTTCAGGAACTATTAGGCCATAAAAGTCTTTCGACTACACAAAAATATACACATGTTAGTATCGACAGGCTGATGGAAACATATGATAATGCCCATCCTAGAACCTAAGTAAAAGGTAGATTATATTATGAATTTTCATGGAACAACTATTCTTGCTGTTAGGCATAAGGGGAAGCTGGCAGTTGCTGGTGACGGCCAGGTTACTATGAATAATACCATTGTAAAACATCATGCCAAAAAGGTCAGAAGGATCTATAATGACAGGATAATTGTAGGATTTGCAGGCGCTACCGCCGATGCTTTGAATTTGTCTGAGCGCCTTGAAGCAAAGCTGGAACGTTACAACGGGAATTTAACGCGAAGTGCGGTTGAACTGGCCAGGGACTGGCGTACCGACAAGTATTTAAGGCGCCTTGAGGCGATAATGATAGCCGCGGATGAAACAAATATGTTTCTTATCTCAGGCAATGGTGATGTTATAGAACCGGATGAAGGTATTATGGGTATAGGCTCTGGAGGCACAAGTGCTCTGGCAGCGGCAACCGCACTTATAAAATACTCAGGCCTTGATGCAAGGAGTATTGTGGAAGAGGCGATGAAAATAGCGGCATCCATTTGTGTATTTACAAATGATTCTTTTACGATAGAAGAAATTTAAGGAACAAAAAATCGATATGAGAAATCTAAAACCATCAGAAATAGTTAAAGAACTTGATAAATATATTATTGGTCAGAACAAAGGCAAGCGTTCTGTTGCGATTGCTTTAAGGAACCGCTGGCGAAGGCAGCAGGTTCCGGAAGACATTCGTGAAGAAATTATGCCGAAAAACATTATATTGATTGGCCCTACCGGGGTAGGAAAAACCGAAATCGCAAGGCGATTGTCTATTTTGACTGACTCTCCGTTCGTAAAGGTTGAAGCTTCCAAGTTTACCGAAGTCGGATATGTGGGCAGGGATGTTGAGTCGATGATAAGGGATCTTCTTGAACTAACTGTAAACAGGCTAAAATCAAGAGAAAAGGAAGCTGTTAAGGAAAAGGCATGGCAGATTGCCGAAGAAAAAATGCTTGACCTGCTTCTTCCAAAGCCAAAGGTTCAGCAGGTACAGAAGGACGAAGATTTAAAAGAAATACCCCTTGAGCTTGTAACCGGTAATGGAGATGAAGCTTCTTCCACAAGGGGAAAGCTTCGCGCCATGCTTCGTGAAGGAAAACTTGACAACAGATTTGTGGACCTTGATGTTTCAGAAAGAGCCATGCCTGTTGTGGAAGTTTTTTCAAGCATGGGGATGGAAGAAATGGGCATCAATTTCAAAGACATGTTGGGTGGAATGATGCCCAAGAATAAAAAGAGCAGAAAAATTAAAGTGCCTGAAGCCATGGAAATTCTTGCCCAGGAAGAGGCCCAGGCCCTTGTGGACATGGATAAAGTTGTAAGCATGGCAATCGAGAAAGTTGAGCAGTCGGGGATAATTTTTCTTGATGAAATAGATAAAATTGTCGGGAAGAACGGCGGGCATGGGCCGGATGTATCCAGGGAGGGAGTTCAGAGAGATCTTCTTCCTATTGTTGAGGGGAGTACTGTTACCACCAAGTATGGTTCGGTTAAAACAGATCACGTCCTTTTTATAGCATCCGGAGCCTTTCACACAATCAAACCTTCTGATATGATACCGGAACTTCAGGGAAGATTTCCCATCCGTGTGGAGCTTGACTCTCTTGGGAAAGAAGATTTTGTAAGGATACTGACCGAACCCAAGAACGCTCTGCTTCTTCAGTATATTGAGCTTTTAAAGACTGAAAATGTTGATGTTGTCTTTGAGGACAATGCTGTTGATGAAATAGCGCGAATTGCTGAAGAGGTTAATAATCTTACTGAAAACATAGGAGCAAGAAGACTTCATACGCTCATGGAATGTATGCTCGAAGACATTCTTTTTAGCGCTTCAGACATTAAAGAAGCTAAAGATAGAAAAATAGTAATTGACGGGCAATATGTGGTAGACAAATTAAAGGATATCAAAGACGACGAGGATCTTAGAAGATACATACTATGACTCCAAATGTGGCTGACATACTTATTGAAGCACTGCCCTATATAAGACGTTTTTATGGGATGACCATCGTTATAAAATATGGCGGACATGCCATGGTTGATAAGCAGTTAAAGAAAGATTTTGCCAGGGACATAACTTTGCTGAAATTCGTTGGGCTGAATCCGGTTGTTGTTCATGGTGGAGGACCGCAAATCAATCTGGTGCTTAAGCAGATGGGTATACCTTCCAAGTTTGTCAGGGGTATGCGCCTTACGGATGAAGCTACAATGGATGTTGTAGAAATGGTACTCGGCGGCAAGGTGAACAAGGAAATAGTTGCTCAAATAAATAGGCAGGGCGGTAAGGCCGTGGGCTTGAGCGGCAAAGACGGGGGGCTTATATCAGCAAAAAAGCTGCATATCATATATCAGGAGGATATGGATAAACCACCTGAAATAATTGATCCCGGCATGGTTGGAGATGTTACTAAGATAAATCCGGATATCATAAATACAATGACGGTTAAAGGTTTTATCCCTATTATTGCGCCGGTTGGCGTGGGTGATTCGGGTGAAACATACAATATAAATGCAGACATTGTGGCAAGCAGAATCGCAATGGCTCTTTCTGCGGGACGTCTAATATTTCTTACTGACGTTGATGGAGTCTTAGACCTTGAGGGCGTTTTAATATCTTCAATTGATACGGAAAAAATCAGTAAGATGGTTGAGGATAAAGCAATTTCAGGGGGAATGATTCCAAAGATCGAGTGCGCTCTCAGCGCACTTAATAATAATGTTAAAAAGGCTCATATTATAAATGGATGCAAGCGTCATGCTTTGCTGCTGGAGCTTTTTACTGATAAGGGAATTGGGACTGAAGTTACGACATGAAACCTGTAAAAAGCGAAATAATAGATAAGGCAAATAAAGTAATAGCAAGAACTTACAATAGATTTCCCATCGTTATAACAAAAGGAAGAGGATGCACCCTTTGGGATTCAGATGGAAGAGCTTATACGGATTTTGTTGCGGGAATTGCGGTATGCAACCTTGGTCATGCGCATCCGAGAGTTGCAAAAGCCCTTTCAAAACAGGCTGAAACACTTTTTCATGTTTCTAACCTTTATTATACAGTACCCCAGACAGAGCTTGCATCATGGCTCGTTAACAACAGTTTTGCGGACAGAGTTTTTTTCTGCAACAGCGGAGCTGAAGCGAATGAAGCGGCTATAAAGCTGGTGAGAAAATATTTCAATGATAAAGGCGAAGAAGGCCGCTGCAGGATAATAGCCATGGAAAAATCTTTTCACGGCCGCACAATGGCAACTCTCTCCGCCACAGGCCAGGAAAAGATGCGCAAGGGATTTGAGCCGGTACTTAATGGTTTTGATTTTGTTCCGTTCAATGATATTGAGGCGTTGCAAAGCAAGATCGACCCTTCAACATGTGCGGTTTTAATTGAACCGATCCAGGGAGAGGGGGGTGTTCGCTGCCCTGCTCCCGAATATCTTAAAGGCGTTAGACAGATTTGTGATGAAACAGGAACCCTTCTGATTTTTGATGAAATCCAGACAGGAATGGGCCGTACCGGTAAACTTTTTGCCTATGAAAATTTTGGAATAGAACCCGATGTAATGACCCTGGCAAAGGCCCTTGCCAATGGATTGCCAATAGGCGCCATGCTGGCGAGAGAACATATTGCTGAAGCATTTGTGCCTGGTTCACATGCCTCAACTTTTGGAGGAACACCGGTTGTTACAGCAGCTTCACTTGAAGTTGTTAAGATCCTAATTGAAGAAAATATTATAGATGACTGCCGAAAGATTGGAGAATATTTCAAGCAAAAGCTTTTCCGGCTGAAAGACAGACATGAATCAATTATTGATGTTCGCGGGATAGGCCTTTTGCTTGCCATGAAGATAAAAGTTGATGGGGATAAGGTAGTGAAAGCGTGCATGGATAAGGGTTTTTTAATCAACTGCATTCAGGGTAATATTTTACGTTTTATTCCCCCTCTTATCATAGGAAAAGAAGAAATTGACTCTCTGACGGCATGCTTAGATGAATTGTTCAATTTAGGTAATAGTTTGGATTGAGAGGTCGCATCAATATGAACAACGATATACTAACTCTTTTAGATCTTGAAAAAAAGGATTTTGAACTATTTTTCAAGCGAGCCTTAGAATTGAAAAAAAATCAAAGGGAAAGTATTAAAAAAAGACCTCTTGCAGGAAAAACACTTGGGCTTATCTTTGACAAACCATCGACCCGCACACGCCTTTCCTTTGAGGTGGCAATGATTCAGCTAGGCGGTGCTTCAATTTTTATAAGCTCAAAGGACACTCAGATGGTTCGAAATGAGCCTGTTAGAGATACCGCCAGAGTCCTCTCGAGATATTTGGATGGTCTCGCCATTAGAACTTATTCTCAGGATCTTTTGAAAGAGTTTGCAGAGTTCTCTACCATTCCGATTATTAATGCTTTGACCGACTTATACCATCCATGCCAGGTTTTAAGCGATTTAATGACGGTAATCGAATATAAAGGAGGTTATGAGAACCTGAAGATAACCTGGGTTGGAGACGGCAATAATGTGTCCCACTCATGGATAAATGCCGCAGCCGTGCTTGGCTTAAACCTTGTGCTTGCATGTCCCGAAGGATACTATCCTGATACAGATATATTAGAGACGGCTTTTGAGAAAGGACACGGCAGCATTATAGTAACTTCAGACCCTGTTGAGGCGGTAAAACATGCTGATGTGGTTTATACTGATGTATGGGCCAGTATGGGACAGGAAAGTGAGCACAGTACAAGAAAACGTATTTTCAAACGTTTTCAGGTTGATAAAAAGCTTTTAGAAAATGCTTCAAAAGATGTTATTATAATGCACTGCCTTCCGGTTCACAGAGGTGAAGAGATGAGCGAAGAAGTCCTGGAGTGCCCAAATTCCGTTGTCTGGGATCAGTCTGAGAATAAACTTCATATGCATAAGGCTATACTGGAAGTTTTGATAAAATAAATTCAAGGAGTTTATTTTGCAGGAAAAAATTAAAAAAGTAATTTTGGCCTATTCAGGCGGCCTTGATACATCTGTAATCTTAAAATGGCTGATTGAAACTTATAAATGTGATGTGGTTGCATTTTCGGCTGATATAGGTCAGGAAGAAGAAATTGATGATATAGAAGAAAAAGCCTTAAAGACCGGTGCGGTTAAGGTTTACATAGATGACCTTAAAGAGACCTTTGTTGCTGATTATGTGTTTCCGGCATTTCGTGCAAATGCAATATATGAGGGCCAATATCTTTTGGGAACATCTCTTGCCAGGCCTCTTATAGCAAAACGTCAGATGGAAATTGCGAAGATCGAGAAGGCTGATGCCGTTAGCCATGGCGCAACCGGCAAGGGAAATGACCAGGTCAGGTTTGAGCTGAGTTATCTGGCCATGGATCCTCATATTCATATTATTGCTCCGTGGCGTGAATGGGAGCTTAACTCCAGAACTTCTCTTATGGAGTTTGCTGGAAAACATAGTATAAAAGTGCCGGTAACACCTTCAAAGCCATACAGCACTGACAGAAACCTGCTTCACATTAGTTACGAAGGAGGTGTCCTTGAAGATCCCTGGAAAGAACCGCATGAGGACATGTTTACCCTGACCGTTTCTCCCATAAATGCGCCTGATAAACCGGAGGTAATAGAAATAACATTTATACAGGGCGATCCTGTGGCCATAAATGATATTAATATGTCACCTGCAAATCTTCTCAAGGAGCTTAACAGGCTGGGGGGACGTCATGGCATAGGAAGAGCGGATATTGTTGAAAACCGTTTTGTCGGTATGAAATCCCGCGGTGTATATGAAACTCCCGGCGGCACTATTTTGAGGCTTGCACATATGGCTGTTGAGTCGATTACCATGGACAGAGAAGTAATGCATCTTCGGGACTCACTTATACCCAAATATTCTGAGATAATCTATAATGGTTTCTGGTTTTCACCTGAGATGAAGCTCCTGCAGAACATGATAGACATGACACAGAAAAATGTTTCCGGAGTTGTACGCGTTGAACTATATAAGGGGAACTGTCGTATACTTGGCCGTAGATCCGATGAATCTCTTTACAAAGAGGATTTTGCCACTTTTGAAGACGACACTGTATACAGCCAGAAAGATGCTGAAGGCTTTATACGCCTTAATGCGCTGAGATTGCGTATTCAGAATATGCTAAATAGTGCCTGAACTAAAACTCATGTTCAGGCAAAACCCGAATATCGAAATTCGAAATTCGAAACAAATCCGAATACCAAATCAGAAAATGACCAAAACTAAGTAAGGGCACGGCGCGCCGTGCCCTTACTGCAAATCGGTGGTTTTTGTCATTAGAGCATTTGTATTTTTGTCATTGTTTCGTATTTCGTGCTTCGTATTTCGAATTTCTGATCGAAAGATGATAGGTTTTCGCTCAGCCACTAAATAGGTAATCTGACCTTTATTTGCCTGTAATGAGGATTATATATGTCTGAAAAGCCCTGGGATGGAAGATTCTCCGAGAAAACAGATAGACTTGTAGAAACATTTACATCTTCGATTAATATAGACAAACGGCTTTATTCTTATGATATCGAAGGCAGCATTGCTCACTGCAGAATGCTTGCCAGGCAGTCTATTATTACAGAGGAAGATGCTTCATTATTGATTCAGGGTCTTGGACAGATAAAAAGGGATATAGAGAGAGGGGAATTCCTTTTTGATGACAGCCTGGAAGATATACATATGCATATAGAATCCAGGCTTCTTGAGGATATAGGAAAAGTAGCCCAGAAAATCCATACTGCCAGGAGCAGAAACGACCAGATAGCTCTTGATGTGCGTATGTATCTGAGAGACGAAACTTTAGATATTTTAAAGAATCTTATCGGCCTCAGAGAGTTAATTGTTGATTTTGCAAAAGTTCATATAGACGTTGTTCTGCCGGGCTATACTCATCTACAAAGAGCGCAGCCCGTTCTATTGTCTCACCACATGATGGCATACTATGAGATGTTTTCAAGGGATTGCGACAGATTCATGGATGCATTAAAACGCATAAATATAATGCCGCTTGGCAGTGCAGCTCTTGCAGGAACAACATATCCAATCGATAGAGAATATACGGCGGAACTTCTTGGTTTTCCCGAGGTATCTGCAAACAGCATAGATTCTGTGTCTGACAGAGACTTTATAATAGAATTTTTGGCGGCTGCAAGTCTTTGCATGGTGCACTTCAGCCGGATATCCGAGGAGCTTGTTTTATGGTCATCATCAGAATTTGGTTTTATTGAGCTGCCTGATTCTTTTTCAACCGGAAGCAGCATTATGCCCCAGAAAAAGAATCCGGATGTGCTGGAGCTGGTACGCGGAAAAGCCGGTCGTGTTTTCGGAGATTTAATAGCACTTTTAAGTATTATGAAAGCATTACCACTTGCTTATAACCGTGACATGCAGGAGGATAAGGGGCCTTTGTTTGATGCTGTTGATACATTAAAAGCCTGTGTGAAAATTTATATAAAAATGCTTCCTAATATTGAAATAAAAAAGAAAGCAATGCTTGAGGCCGCGTCTAAAGGATTTTTAAATGCCACTGATATGGCAGATTATCTTGTTGCCGGGGGAATACCATTCCGCCAGGCACATAGCTGCATCGGCAAAATTGTAAGTTATGCCGTCAATGAAAATAAAGAGCTTCATGAAATGACTTTAAAGGAGTTAAAGCCATTTTCGTCCCTTTTTAAAAAAGATGTTTTTGATATTTTAACCACGAGGCAGATGATAGACAGAAGAAAATCTTCTGGTGGAACTGCCACGGAAAATGTCAAGGCCGCTATTAAGCAGGCTGAGGGGGACATTAAGCTTAAGGTTGATGAATTAGATGTATAATTATTGTTGCAGAAGCATTATTGTTCAAATTTTAATAATAGTTGCTTTTTCTATTTTTTTATCCGGATGCGGCAAAAAAGCTCCCCCAAAACCACCGCGCCAGGAAAAGCCTCCTGTAGTGGAAGATTTGAGTTATAGTTTAGATGGAGACAAGCTTAAGCTGACCTGGACTATTCCGGAAGTAAAAAGAAAGGTTAAATCAGGTTTAGGCGGTTTTTATGTTTTTAGATCCAAAAAATCAGTTTCTGAGTCTGATTGTAAAGATTGCCCGAAGATATTTAAACGAGTTGCCGATATTTCCCTTGAACATATGAGAAATTCAGGGAAAGACAGTATAAAGTATGCTGAAGCCCTTGAGAAGGGCTGCAGGTACATCTATAAAGTAGTTATCTATACCAAGCACGGAGTGACCGGCAAGGACTCCAATATAGTTGATTTCACTTATAGACTTTCAGATAAATAATTTCACTGTGTTATCAGTCGTCGACGTATAACTAATACGCCTTCCTCCTTCTGGCCTTGTGAAATTAATTATCTGAAACTCTATATTAACAGGCTATGCATTCACGGTTTACGGTTCACGGTTTTATGTTTTGATCAACCGTTAACTGTAAGCCGACAACCGTAAACTGTTACTTAACAGGTGGGTTATGCATCATTTTAATTACCGGGATAATGAGCTGCATTGCGAAGATGTTCCCATAAAATTGATTGCGGAAAAGGTGGGTACTCCTTTTTATTTATACAGCCATGCGACTTTGAAGCGCCATTTTCTTACGTTTGATGATGCCTTTGATGGTATAGACAGGCTTGTGTGTTTTTCTGCAAAAGCAAATACCAGCCTGGCTGTTTTAAAACTTTTTGCAGATCTTGGAGGCGGCCTTGATATTGTTTCAGGCGGTGAGCTTTATCGTGGTTTAAAAGCCGGTATTCCCCCGGAAAAAATAGTTTATTCCGGTGTCGGAAAGCGCAAGGATGAGATTGATTATGCTCTTAGCTCTGGAATACTTATGTTTAATATCGAGTCTCTTGAAGAACTTGAGCTTATAAACAATAGGGCAAGGTTATTAAAAAAGAAAGCTCCCGTTGCCATTAGAGTCAACCCTGATGTTGACCCGAAAACCCATCCTTATATTTCGACCGGACTTGAGAAAAACAAGTTTGGAATTAACACCGAAGCAGCAATTGAAGGCTATAAGATTGCCGGTAAGCTTAAAAATATTGATATTATTGGTATTGACTGCCACATAGGATCGCAGATTACAGAAACGGAACCTTTTAAAGATGCTCTTAGTAGTATAAAAACCCTGACAAACAAACTCAGGGGGCTCAATATCGATATCAAATACATTGATATGGGCGGGGGGCTTGGAATAACTTATAATGATGAATCACCTCCGCATCCCGGTGAGTATGCCAGATCGATTATGCAGGCAATTGAAGATATGCACGTAAAACTTATTCTGGAGCCGGGCAGGGTTATTGTAGGGAATGCGGGAATACTTGTTGCTGAGGTTCTTTACAGAAAGCCTGGAAAGGCAAAAAAATTCGTTATAGTTGATGTAGGAATGAATGATCTGCTCAGGCCTAGTCTGTACGACGCATTTCATGCCATTATGCCTGTTGTTGAGCTTGATGGCGAAAAAATAGTTGCGGATGTTGTGGGGCCTATTTGTGAGTCAGGAGATTTTTTAGCTGTTGACCGAAGAATTGCCGATTTCAGGCAGGGTGATCTTCTTGCGGTGATGAGCGCTGGTGCCTACGGATTTGTCATGTCATCCAACTATTGCTCAAGGCTTAAGGTAGCCGAGGTTATGGTAAGGGATAATAAGTTCCATGTTATCAGGGCGAGGCAGAACTACGAGCACTTAATTGAGGGGGAGTCTATACCGCAATTCCTATAATCAGAAGGTTGTAAATTTTGTTCGCCTGTATGCTTCAGCTTCAGGTATAATACATTCAAATCATGAAAAACTCACGTATAAGATATCGTAAAGAAAGAATCAGCCATAACTATAAAGAAATTGTGGTAATTGAGCAAACAGCAGAACAAAAATAGCATTTTATAATGGATTCTTTCTTAACGATATCTAATACGCTCAAACAGTTTCCTGCTTTAAATGTATCACACCTGAAGCTTACGCTCAGCCGGTTTTATAAAACTAAAATGTTAGATTAAATCTAAGTTATCCCTCGTTCCCAGGCTCTGCCTGGGAATGCATTGCACGAGGCTCTGCCTCCTTTCATTTTGTGGCAGAGCCTCGTAACGAGAGGGAAGTTAAAATTAGAACGGAAATTTAATGGATCAGATTACTTTCTACAAGATTAGCGGAAGTGGCAACGACTTTATTATTATTGACAACAGAAATAGAGTTGTTGACGAAAATAATTTGCAGGATTTTATTGCTAAAGTCTGCCGCAGAAGAATGTCTGTTGGTGCTGACGGCCTTATACTTGTGGAAGAATCTGAAAACGTTGATTTTAAGTGGCGTTTTTTTAATTCTGACGGAAGCACTGCTGAAATGTGCGGGAATGGAGCAAGATGTGCTGCACGCTTTGCATATTTAAACGGGATTTCAGGAACAAAAGTATCTTTTGAGACAGAAGCCGGTATTGTTTCAGCTATAGTTGAAAACGACCAGGTAAAAATAAAAATGCCGGACCCGATTGATCTCAAGACAGATTATAATCTTGAGCTGGGAAATGGTTCCATGCAGCTTAGCAGTGTAAATACAGGAGTTCCGCATGTGGTTATCCTGGTTGGTGATATTGATGATGCGGAGGTGGTAAAGACAGGAAGAGAGATAAGGTTCCATGACAGTTATGCACCTGCCGGAACAAATGTAAATTTCATATGCGCCGGAAATGACAATACCATATCAATTCGAACATATGAGCGAGGGGTAGAAGATGAAACCCTGGCATGCGGGACGGGTTCGATTGCAGCCGCTATTGTAATGCGTTATAAATCAAAAGGAAAGTCTCCTGTAAAGGTTATCACAAGAGGCGGGGGATATCTTTATATCTATTTTAAAGAAGATGATGGAAAATTTTACGATGTTTTTCTTGAAGGTGATGCCCGTGTCATTTATAAGGGCTTTCTCCGAGAAGATGCATGGAAGAGGTAACGGTTTACAGTTCACGGTTATCGGTTCACAGTTGTCGGTTATTGATTATCGGTTACCAACGCAAGACGGGATAGCATGTAAATTCAGTTAGTTAGTAATTCCATAGATTTTGCTTGATTGTGGAATTGCCATAGAGCCAAAATGGCGAAAAGTGTTCCGCTTTAAGTTAGTAGCCTGTTTTGATCAACCGTAAACCGTGAACCGTAAACCGTTACATAGAGGAATAAAAAACATATGATCAGAATTGAAAAGTCAGACAGATTAAAGAGTTTACAGCCCTATCTTTTCAAGGAGATAGACAGGCAAAAGGAAGAAGTTAGAAAAAAGGGCGTAGATATTATTGATCTTGGTGTTGGTGATCCAGATATGCCTACACCTCCGCATATAATTGAAGCATTGAACAAGGCTGCTATAGATCCTGCAAATCACAGGTATCCGTCTTACTCAGGCATGCACGAGTTTAACGAGACCGTTGCACGCTGGTATAAGCGAAGATTTAACGTGGATCTTGACCCCGGCAGGGAAGTCGTAACACTGATTGGATCCAAGGAGGGAATTGCCCATATCCCCCTTGCATTTATAAATAACAATGATTTTGCTCTTGTATCAAGCCCTGGGTATCCGGTTTATGATATAGGAGTTAAATTTGCCGGTGGTCAGACATATTTTATGGATTTGTTAAAGAAAAATAATTTTCTTCCCGATCTTGATGCCGTTCCGAAAGAAATTGCCGGCAAGGCAAAGATGATGTTTATTAACTACCCCAATAATCCAACATCAGCGGTGGCGGACGGAGATTTTTTCAAAAAAGTTGTTTCATTTGCAGAATTGCATAATATTGTTGTCTGTCATGATGCTGCATATACCGAGATGGCATTCGATGGTTACAGGCCGATAAGTTTTCTTGAGACCGACGGTGCAAAAGATGTGGGAATAGAATTTCATTCCCTGTCAAAAACATATAACATGACGGGATGGCGCATTGGGTTTGCAGTCGGCAGGGCGGAAATGATTCAGGCTCTTGGTCAGATAAAAAGCAATATTGATTCAGGTGCATTTCAGGCCGTACAGATTGCGGGCATAGCTGCACTGGAGGGAGATCAGTCTTGTGTGGAAAACATGAACAGAGAGTACACTAAGCGACGGGATGTGCTTGTTGATGGACTGATTGGCCTTGGACTTTCAGTAGAAAAACCGCGAGCGACATTTTATGTATGGATAGAAGTCCCGGAAGGATATACCTCTGCGGAATTTACAAGCCATCTCCTTTTGAAGGGCGGCATAGTTGTAACACCCGGCAATGGATTCGGATCTGCCGGTGAGGGGTATGTAAGGATGGCGCTGACTGTCGGCAAAGAAAGGATGAAGGAAGTTATAGAAAGGATACGAGCTATTGGTTTCTAATAGACTTTCAGATAATTAATTTCACAAGGCCAGAAGGAGGAAGGCGTATTAGTTATACGTCGACGACTGATAACACAGTGAAATTATTTATCTGAAAGTCTATAAATGGAAAAACATACTGCCTATATCTCTGTTGGTTCGAACATTGGAGACAAATTATTAAACTGCAGGAAAGGTATTTCTGCGCTCACAAAGTCCGGCAGATCCGTCATAACCGGGCAATCAAATTTTTACAAGACCGAGCCCGTTGATTACACTGATCAGGACTGGTTTGTTAATTCTGTGGTAAAGATTGAAACCACTTTCGATCCGTTTCAGCTTTTATATGAGCTGAAAATAATCGAAAAAGATGCAGGACGCACTGAAGATCCAATCAGGTATGGCCCCAGGATTTTAGATCTGGACATAATTTTTTATGATGATATTGTGATAAATTTATCGGGACTTATAATTCCTCATCCTAAAATACACAAAAGACGCTTTGTATTAAAACCTATTTGTGATATAAACCCAAAATTCATTCATCCGGTTTTGAAAATGGATATGCAATACCTCTTAAATAACCTGGATGATAAAAAGCAAAGGGTAGTTCAATATTGTTTCGATTATTAATATTTGCAGGAGTAATATATCTTAGCTACAGATTGCTGAAATCCTGGAAGCTGAAAAATACACAGGGAAAGGCAGATTTCGGCAAAACTGGTAATATGGTCGATGATATAATGATCAAAGACCCCTTTTGCGAGTCATATTTTCCTAAAAGAAATGGAGTTCATCTCAAAGTTGATGGAAAAAATTTATATTTTTGCAGCACAGAATGCAGAGACAAGTTTATTGCTTCACGTCAGAAGAAAAACAGTTAAAAGTTAGCTTTTAGCAATTAGCCTTTAGCTTAAAAAATCAAACAGATAACACATTTAGCCAGGAGCTAACAGCTAATGGCTAATAGCTTTTTTAAATCATTTTAAAGGAGCATCGATACCGGAGGTCTAAAATAGATGAAGTTTTTTATCGACACCGCAAACATTGAAGAAATAAAGGAAGCCGACAGTATGGGCATGGCTGATGGGGTGACAACCAATCCTACTCTCATTGCAAGAGAGAAGGGTAATTTTGAAGATATCATAAAAGAAATCTGCAAAATAGTTGACGGCCCTATAAGCGCGGAAGTTATCAGCCTCGATACCGAGGGCATGCTGAAGGAAGCCCGGCATCTGGCAAGCATTCACAAAAATATTGTTGTAAAGATCCCCATGACAATTGATGGTATAAAGGCAACGCGTCAACTTTCAGAAGAGGGGATAAAGACAAATGTTACTCTTATCTTTTCGCCGCTACAGGCACTTATGGCTGCAAAGGCTGGAGCAACCTATGTGAGCCCCTTTATAGGAAGGCTTGATGATATTTCTAATGAGGGCATTCTGCTGGTTGAACAGATTGTCGAGATTTTCAATAATTATGCATTTGATACCGAGGTAATTGTAGCAAGTGTACGCAATCCGCTGCATGTACTTGATGCGGCCTTAATGGGTGCGGACATTGCTACTATTCCATTTAAAGTGCTTAGCAAGTTCGCATCACATCCTCTTACCGACAAAGGGATTAAAGCTTTTCTTGATGACTGGAACAAAGCCAACAAATAAAATATTAAATAGATAAACCAATGTTTTCAGGCCTGGATATAAAAAAAATATTAAGTCATCCCAATAGTTTGACCCTATATCGCATTGCGGCTGTTCCGGTAATTGTTGTTTTCCTTTTATTCCCGAACAAATTTTGTACTTTTACTGCCGCCATACTTTTCAGTGCGGCAGCTATAACTGATTATTTTGATGGCTTTTATGCAAGAAAAAAGGGGCTTGTCTCTAATTTAGGGAAAGCAATGGACCCCCTTGCAGATAAACTCCTTGTTTCGTCTACTTTTATTATGCTTTCGTCTCTCGGGTGGGTACCTGCGTGGATAGTTTGCATCATTATAGGGCGCGAGCTTGCAGTAACAGGTCTTAGGAATATTATTGTTGAAAGAAAAGAGGATATTTCCGCATCCAGCCTTGGCAAGTACAAAATCGGCTTTCAGATAGCCGCAATAATACCCCTTTTATTGCACTATCCTTATTTTGGGATAAATTTTCATGTAATAGGGATGGTTTTTTTGTGGCCCGCCCTGGTCTTGACGATTTGGTCCGGGGTTGATTATTTCATGAGATTTAGTGATTTTCTGCTGGACTAACTTATCCCCAAGTTATTTTATTGTTGACAAATTAGAGATAAATATTTAGAAAATATACTTTTGAGCGGGAGTAACTCAGTGGTAGAGTGCGACCTTGCCAAGGTCGAAGTCGCGGGTTCAAATCCCGTTTCCCGCTCCATTTTTTGGCGGCATAGCCAAGTGGTAAGGCAGCGGTCTGCAAAACCGCTATTCACCAGTTCGAATCTGGTTGCCGCCTCCACATAAAAAATAAAGGGCTTGCAAAACTTGCAAGCCCTTTTGTTTTTGCGCAAAAGCTTAAAGCGCGCGCCCTGCGGTCGCTGAAGTGTTACCTACTTCATTCTAATTTTAGCCTCGGTTTTTTCCGGTCGCTTTTTAAGATGCTTATATCGATGCACCGCGGTTTCCGCTAATCGGGAAAGCAAGCGAGGCAAATCCGAGTCCTTCCAAACAGACTTAAATTCATCGGAAAAAGCAAACTGTTTGCTCAAAAGATAGTGCGGCTCTTTGCCCGGAATTAATTCAATATCTTCATATTTAAAATCAATTTTTCCGGCAAAAATACTTTCTAATAACTCTTGGGCAGTATAGACAAAAAACTTTTTTACATCCTCGGTAGATTCTGCCTGACTAATTTTTTGTCGGAAGTTGGGAAGAACTTTTTGTTCATACTTGGAGAAAGAAATTTGTTTTGACATATTAGACCTCCTGATTAGATATAAAGTTTTTTGGCATCCTTCATTCACCAGTTTACACTTTTTTCGAAAAAGCGTGTATTATCGAATTGAATGCCTATGTCGAAACTGGAAACTGGAAATTTGAAATTAGGTAACGCATCTACATCTTTGTATTTTTTCCAATTTCTATTTTCCAATTTCACTGCCAAAATACAAGATCAACAAAGTGTAAACTACTTTTGACTTGTCGTGTAGGATACCAGTTTTTTTATTATATTATCCTCTCACCCAGTCGGGAGTTATTATCTCTTCTTTGGAATAACTTGGGGGAATATATGCTTTTATATCAATTACCGGTGTTTCATCAAACGCATCAATTGTATCAACTTTAATAAAATTTTCTTCAATCGATAAAATTTTGCATGTCGAAAAAGCAATAAGATTGGGCCTGACAGAAGAATGGGTAGCAAAAACACCGGTTATAGGATTTGATTTTTTCCCTCTGGGATGTACGCGAAGGATATTTCTTTTAGAAGGGGTGTCATTTTTATCAAACCAATAAAACACTTGTATATGTGAAAATTGATCCAGGCCTAAAAGCGCATCAATATATTTATCATAAATTTTTATAACCGAATTTTCATTCTGTTTTAAAATAATGCCTACCGGAAAAATTTGAAAGGAATCTTTCATTCTTCACTCCTACTCCTAAAAATTTATAACACAAATTAAAAATAGAAAGAAGTTGAAATAATTTTTCTGTGATTTTATATTAATCTCTTTTAGGATTTTATGGCATCCTTCATTCACCGGTTTACACTTTTTTCGAAAAAGCGTGTATTATCGAATTGAATGCCGATATCGAAACTGGAAATTTGAAATTAGGTAACGCATCTACATCTTTATATTTTTTCCAATTTCTATTTTCAAATTTCACTGCCAAAATACAAGATCAATAAAGTGTAAACTACTTTTGACTTGTCTTGAAAGATACCGATTTTATCATATTGTTTTAAAAGTAATTTTGAAAGGATTTTTTATTTATGCGTGTATTATTCTGGTTTTGCAATAATTTCAACTGGACTCCGGCCATAAAAACCCTTGAAAATGTTCCTGATGCCAAACCTTCTGAAAACGATAATACTGTTGTGGCTTTTATTCACATAGAGCCCAGAGATGTTGATGACGGCAGCTCTGCTGAGACAAAGCTGGTAAAAAACTCAAAGTGGCTGGCCCGCAAATGGAAAACAGAAAATATCGTTCTTCATTCTTTCACGCACCTGGGAGAAGAAAAGGCTGAAGCAATAAAGGCTCAGGAATTATTAGACCGGACACGGGAACGGCTGGAAAAAGCAGGCTATTCTATTGTTCAAACACCCTATGGTTATTTTTTGAATCTTGAGATAAAAGCTCCCGGTCATCCTTTGGCAAGAATTTACAAGGAATTTTAGCCAGCCGTTATGCATGTCCAGGCATGGCATAATTCGAATTGGTTGGTCCATTATATAGCTCCTCCTTACCTTGTTTTATCCTAACCCGACTTTCGCACTTTGAAAAAAATATACCAATATTCAATAGGTTATGGCTACAGTCACTACAGACA